>MDTA01182278.1_pt1 | contig 19377 bp, 10 predicted proteins | sample 811151 | NCBI WGS metagenome assembly MDTA01 (sample SAMN05326648, study PRJNA326480) | marine metagenome | isolation source: seawater | place: Indian Ocean: South | collected 2010 | reverse complement strand
TCCGGCAGGAAGGTCATTCTAGAGATCCTGCAAGAGACCAAGACTGGCCTTCCTGCCGGATGGCTCTAGCGAGAACCGGCAAACACAGGCGAAACTTCATCCAGCGGGTGGCTCTCGACCCAGTTTTGTGTTAGCGGCTTGGTATATGGTCCACATGAAGCTCCTCCTCCCACTCCTTATCCTCTCCTCCTGCCTGTGCCATCCTCTTGCTGCCGGAGACGACGGGACGAAGGACGCTGCCCCGGTTAAGCCCCGCTACCAGGTCCCCGCCCTCATGATGGTGACCTGGGCGGAGTGGCCCGAGGAACCGGAGCAGCAGGACGTGATGGCCCAGTTCATCAAGTCCCAAGGTTTCAACTCGGTGGAGGTTGAAGTGAACCTCCTGGAGATGTGCCGGCGCAACGGGCTCTATGCCCGTCTCGGGGCGGGAGACATCAATGAGCTGCACAAGCAAGCTGCCGGTCTCAAGGACGACAAGAATGTCTTTGCCTACTTTATTTCCGACCGACGCCGCAAGAACTCCTTCCCCGGCTTTGCAAACATCGCCCGCGCCTTCGCGGAGGCCGACCCCAACCATCCCACCATCTTCATCAACCGGGCAATCTGGGGGGAATACTACGAATTCGTCAACACCGTGAAGCCGATGATCCTCGACTACTATCACTATCACTGGGACGGACGGCGCTATCCCGACCGGCGCTACATCTACCTCCGCTCCATCTGCGAACTGGCTCAGAAGAACGGGATCCCGGCCATGCGCTGTGTCGGGGCAGGCGTCTCCCTTCCCCAGCTTCGCCACACCATGTATACCAGTCTCGCCTACGGAGTTCAGGCCTTCCACTTCTGGCCTCCCTGGATGTTCAGCTACGAGAAAAAGGACAACAAACCGGTGCTGGTGGATGGGAAGATCGTTCCCCGTGTCAACGTCCCCCCTCTCGCCGAGGTGGCCCGCGACATCCAGCCGCTCGGTCCCACCCTTGCCGGACTCCAGTCCACCGGGGTCTACCATACCAAACCCTTCCATCCCGAGGCCCCCGGAGCAGCGGAGTTCCCCAAGGATCACTGGGTTCAGGCCACGGGTGATCATCTCGTCCTCGGCACCTTTGAGGACGAGAAGAAGCAATCGCACTTCCTCGCTGTCAACAGCGACATCACCACGGAGCGCACCAGTCGTCTCACCTTCCAGACCTCGGTCTCCCTCGTGGAGCGTCTTGATCGAAAAAGTGGCGACTGGCAGAACGCTCTCCGCCCCTCCAAGGACAAGGCTGTCCTCTCCGTGAAACTGCCTCCCGGGGGCGGCGACCTCTTCCGGGTCACGAGGACGAAGTGACCCCCGGACGGGCAGGAAGAGCGGTTGACCCTTACCGGGGTTTGAGCAGGGCCCGGCACGGCGCCCCATCCGCCCCCTTGATCTTGAGCGGCAGACAGATCAGGTCGTAGTCCCCGGGTTCGACCTCTGACAGCCAGAGCCCCTCGATCACCCAGATGCCTGCTCCCAGCATGACCTGGTGCACCTCTACCACGTCCTTCCCGAATCCACCGATACTGAGATAGTCCACCCCCACCGTCATCACTCCCGCCTCAGCCAGGACCTTGCCGGCTCCTTCACTGATGGAGACGAAATCCTTGTCAAAGGCTGGGGCCATTTCCCAGCTCCTTGTTGTATTACGCGTTCTGAAGATAATGCGCTCACCCTGCTGCAGGTTAAGTCCCTCCAGGTCGGAGGGCATGATCTGGTTCTCCACATCCATGCCAATGACCCGGCACGGCCCCATTGTTGCCTCAAGCGGCATCTCATCCATTCCGGCACCCCCCGGGACGAAGTGGCACATCGCGTCCATGTGAGTTGCGGTGTGGGCGCTGATCTCAAGCTTGGTCAGGTTGCAGGGCATCCCATCCACCCCCAGTTTGAAATGCCGGTAGATCTTCACCTCCGGGTCCCCTTCCCAGTGCACCATCCCGTTCTCCAGTGGGACGGTCACATCTATCCATTCGCTGCTCATCAGCCACCTTCTGGCAGATTTTCCGCCTCCGGTCGATGGTCTCTTGCAATGACCTGCGAATACCGGTGCCACAGGAGAAACGCGGCTTGACCAGGATCCTCTTCATTCCGCACAAGAACCTCATGCGACTTCTTCCCTTCCTTGCCCTTCTCGCTCTCACCCAGTGGTTGCCTGCCGGGGACAAGCCCAACATTCTCTTCATTCTTGCCGATGACCTGGGTTACGGAGACGTGAGCTGTTACAATCCGGAGAGCAAGGTGCAGACTCCTCACCTCGACCGCCTGGCCCGCGAAGGACTCCTCTTTACCGACGCCCACAGCCCATCCACGGTCTGTACTCCCACCCGCTACAGCATCATGACCGGGCGTATGGCCTTCCGATTGAATTACCGCGGCGTCTTCACAGGTGTCGGCGGGCCCTGCCTCATCGAAAAGGAGCGCCTCACCCTCCCTGCCATGCTGCAGCAGCAGGGCTACACCACCGCCCTCTTCGGTAAATGGCACATCGGGATGACCTTCTTCGACAAGGAGGGACAGGCTATCAACAGGAACGGACTCGAGGCCGTCCGCCGGGTCGACTACAGCCGCCCAGTTCCCGATGGCCCCGTCCACCGTGGCTTCGACCACTTTTTCGGCACGGTCTGCTGTCCCACCACCGACTGGCTTTATGCTTACATGCAGGGCGACCGGATTCCGATCCCGCCAACCCGGCAGGTCGACAAGAGCAATCTTCCGAAACACGAGTGGTCCTTTGACTGCCGCCCCGGACTGGTGGCCCCGGACTTTGACCTTGAAGAAGTCGACATGGTCTTCCTGGAAAAAAGCCTGCAGTTCCTCGACACCCACGCGGAGAAATCCCCGGAAAAGCCCTTCTTTCTCTTTCATTCCCTCCAGGCCGTTCACCTGCCGTCCTTTCCCGGGCGGGACTTCAAGGGAAAAACCAAGGCCGGTCCTCACGGGGACTTTATCTTCCAGTTCGACCACATCATCGGGAAACTTCTTGAAAAGCTCGAGGAACTCGACCTCACGAAGGACACCCTTGTGATCGTTTCCAGCGACAACGGCCCCGAGGTTGGGACCGTGATTCACATGCGCAACAAGTTCCAGCACGATGGTGCGCGGCCCTGGCGTGGGGTGAAGCGGGACAACTGGGAAGGCGGGCACCGCGTTCCCATGGTCGCGCGCTGGCCAGGACGAATCAAGGCGGGCAGCCGTACGAGCCAGACCGTCTGTCTCACCGACCTGATGGCTACCTGCGCCGCGATCACAGGGGCCAAGCTTCCCCCCAACGCAGCGGAGGACAGCTTCAACATCCTTCCGGCCCTCCTGGGCCAGGACGACAAACCCATCCGGGAATACACCCTTCACCAGACCATCAGCCTCGCCCTCGCAATCCGCAATGGAGACTGGAAATACCTCGATCACAAGGGCTCAGGCGGCAATCGCTACGGAGGCGCCCTGCAGAAATATGCCATTGCGGATTCTGCTCCTGAGGTGCCCGGGCAACTCTACAACCTCTCCTCCGACCCCGGGGAAAAGAACAACCTCGTTTCCGACAAACCTGCGATAGCACGAGCCCTGAAGGCCAAGCTGGAAGAATTCAAGTCCAGTGGAAGAAGCGCACCACGCTGAAGACAACGTCAAAGATTGACTGAGGTCTTCCGGCTTTGTGGAATTGATCCCTGAAGGCCCCTCCAGCCTTCCTTCTGACCGGAATATGAAGAACCTGATTCTAATAGGCCTGCTCACCCTTGGCGGCCCGATCCTCGCTGCCCCTCCCAACGTGGTGGTTTTCCTGACCGACGACCAGGGCACCCTTGATGCAAACTGCTACGGCTCAGAGGATCTTTATACCCCGGCTATTGATGACCTCGCCAAGACCGGGGTGCGCTTCACCCAGGCCTACGCCCACACCGTCTGCTGCCCGGCCCGGGCCCTCCTCATGACCGGTCGCCATCCCCAGCGCTCCGGCGTCGTCCACTGGACCCAGGGAGACCGCAAGGGCAGCGACAGCCGAAACCGCAATATGGCAGCTTCCGAGATCACCATCGCGGAAGCGCTCAAAAAGGCCGGCTACGCCACCGCTATTTTCGGGAAATGGCACCTTGGTGCCAGAGAGGGTCATGACCCTCTGGCCCAGGGATTCGACCACCACTTCGGGCATCTCGGCGGGTTCATCGACAACTACAACCACTTCTTCCTGCACGGGCAGGGCTTCCATGACCTCTACGAGGACAACGTGGAAATCTTCAGGCGTGACAGCTACTTTCCTGATCTGATGACCGGGCGTGCACTGGACTACATCGACAAACAAAAGGACAGGCCCTTCTTCCTCTACGTCGCCTTCAATATTCCTCACTACCCTGAGCAGCACGACAGGAAATTCGATGAGCGCTACCGGGACCTGCCCATGCCCCGGCAGTCCTACGCCCGCATGATCTCTACCACTGACGATCGAATGCTCCAGATCCTCAAGAAACTGGAGGAACACAAACTCCGCGAAAACACCATCGTGATCTTCATGAGCGACAACGGTCACTCCACTGAGGACGGCGCTCGTATCCGCAAGGATCATAAGAGCGGAATGAAGGAAGGTCACTACTACCATGCCTTCGGGGGCGGAGGGAATACCGGCAAGTGGCGTGGCGCCAAGGGGTCCTACTATGAAGGCGGCCTGCGTGTTCCCGCCATTATCAGTTATCCTGCGAGGCTTCCGAAGGGAGAAGTCCGGGATCAGGCCATCACCGCTGCCGACTGGTTTCCTACCATCCTCGAACTGTGTAAAATCAAACCACCCCCTGTAATACTCGATGGTCACTCGGTCTTACCCCTCATTCAAGAGCCAGATGCTCCATCTCGCCATCGCACCCTGCACTGGGGCTGGGGCAACGGGTGGGCCGTGCGCAAGGGAAACTGGAAACTCATTGGCAACGGGAACAGCCCCCGTTTCCTTGGCAATCTCGCCGAGGAGAATCCCGAGCGTATCAACTACCTCAAGGAAAAGCCCAAGCTCGTTCAGCAGATGCTTGAACTTCACCAGGAATGGCTCAGGGATACCCGTTCAAGGTGATCAGCCCCCCCACTGCGCTGTAGAGCGATTGACTTCTCGAGGGGAGACTCTTTATTGAGAGGGTATGATTCCCCGTCAAATCTGCCATCGCGCGGGCCTTCTCTGTCTCGGCGTTGCTCTTATTATCTCCCTCTACCTTGCCTGGAACTCACTCCACGGTTCCCCGGTGGCCGGGTGCACCAATGAGGGCGGCGGATGTCACAGCGTTCTTTCCAGCAAGTGGGGCTACCTCCTCGGACTTCCTGTGAGCCTCACCGGACTCCCGATTTACGGCGCTCTGCTGTTTTTCTCTCTTATTTCGTCCCCGGGATCGCGTGCCTTGACGAGCACGCTTTCTCTCCTTGTGGTGGGAGCAGCTCTCTGGTTTGCGGCCATCCAGATATTCATTCTCAAGGCATTCTGCCCCTGGTGCTGCACCACTCACGGGTTTGCAGTGGCGGGCACTCTCCTGCTCGCCTTCTCACGGGAAGCGGGAGACTCCCGTAGCCGCCATCTTCTGGCATACTCCCTCGCTTTTCCCGCGCTCGCAGGATTGATTGTCCTCCAGATCTTCGGACCGACCCCGGACCAGTCCCAGCAGGCCTCTCTCGGCAGTGCCGGAATCCAGCAGGGAGAAAATCACCTTCTCTCACTCCATGGCGGCGAGTTCATCCTCGACCCCGCAGAACTTCCCGTTATCGGATCTCCCCGGGCCCGCCACGCGGTTGTCGCACTCGGGGATTACACCTGCGGATTCTGTCGAAAGCTGCACGGACAATTGAAACAGACTGTCAGTGCCTACCCCGAGGGAGAACTCTGCGTCATCGAATTACCCGTGGCACGGGATCCCAAGGCTGCCGAAATCCAGAAGCTCATGCTCTCGCTCTGGAAAAGCCACCCTGAAACCAGAAATACCCTGGAGGAACAGATTTTCGAACGCCGCCTCTCCATTGAACCCGCAGTCATCCGACAGGCTGCCGATTCAATCCTTGGGGAAAAGGTCGTGAGTCAATCCATCCGGAAACATGGTCGCTGGGCTGAAAGCCAGATCGCCTTGGCCTCTCGCGTTCTTGATGCCAATAAAAGAATAACCGGGGCCCCCCATCTCCCCCAGTTGATTGTGGGAGACGAAGTGAACATCGGGGCCTCCCGGGAACTCGACACCTACACCGGACTCTTTGCCCGCAACCTGGGCCTCGCGGCACCGGATCAGGACGCGCTGGACCGGGCCAGCAATCCTTCTCCCTCTTCAACCACAGCGCTGCCAACCATCGCAACCACCCTCCCCGGCACTGAGATTCTCTGGCCCACCCGCGATCGCAAACCCCAACTCTCTCCCCGGGATCCGGACATTCTCTGGCCTGTCGCGAGCCTCCTTCCTCACTCCTCATCCCGGCAGAAGGACAAGGATGGGACCGAAGTCACCCCCGGCTACTTCTCCTGGATGATGCGGCACTTCGAGATGCCCGAGGAAATCCTGCTCGCCGACCCGTCCGCCAACCCTGACGGGGATACCAGTGTCAACGGCCTGGAATACTGGTGCAGACTCGACCCCAAGCAGGATGATCCCCGTCCGGGGGCCGTCCAGCGCGGGGGAAAAGGCAGCATGGTCTACGCCCTGAACCTCAGGGATGATGATCCCGGGGTAGATGGAGTATTCCAGTTCTCGAGCGATCTTCGGTTCGCCCGTCCCTCCCTCGTTCCATTCTCCGCGGCAAAGGCGATTGACCCCAACCCCCGGGATGGCCTTCTCACCTGGATGGCGACCGATCCATCCGAGAAGCCGGGGCCCGTTCGTTTCGCGCGTGCTGACCTGAGGCTCTCATGGCCCTCGGATTCCGAGTGTGTCCAGCACTGTGCCACTCTCGCGGTGACTACATGTCAAGCGGACACCAGTCAGGTTCATGCCATCTTCGAGGCCTGCCTTGACACCTGCTCCCGGGGTTCCTGTAAAGAGATCTTCGAACCGGTGTGCGGATGCGATGGACAGACCTACAGCAATGCCTGCGCCGCAGCCGAAGCCAATGCCAGCGTGGAATATCCAGGCGCCTGCGAACAACCTGAGTGCGACACTAATGCCGACTGCGGTGACGCGGAATACTGCTTTTCAGACGACGGCTGCAACACCCCGGGAACCTGCCGCCCACGCCCTGGCCTCTGCACCCTCGAATTCGCGCCGGTCTGCGGGTGTGATGGAAACACCTACGGAAATGCCTGTGCAGCAGCAGCGGCAGGAGTGAACATTGCCACCGAGGGAGCCTGTGAAGCACAGGACGAATGCAACACCAATGCTGACTGCGACGATACCGATTACTGCTTCTCAGACGAAGGTTGCGGGGCACCGGGAACCTGCCGGACAAGACCGGAAATCTGTACCCTCGAATTTAATCCGGTATGTGGGTGTGACGGGGAAACCTACGGAAATGCATGCTTTGCCGCCGGCGCAGGGGTCAACATCGCCAGCCAGGGTGTCTGTGAGGCCGTCAACGAGTGCAATACCAACGCCGACTGCGACGATGCCGATTACTGCTTCTCAGAGGAAGGCTGTGACGCCCCGGGAACCTGTCAGCCCAGGCCGGAGTTCTGCACCCGCGAGTTCAGGCCGGTCTGTGGGTGTGATGGGCAGACCTACGGTAACGCCTGCGTGGCTGCCGCGGCAGGAGTAAATGTCGTCAGCGAGGGAGCCTGTGTAAACGAAGGCGAATGCAACACCAATGCCGACTGCGACGATGCCGATTACTGTTTCTCAGAGGAGGGCTGTGACGCCCCGGGAACCTGTGAACCCAAGCCAACGTTCTGTACCCGCGAGTTCAGGCCGGTCTGCGGGTGTGATGGGCAAACCTACGGTAATGCCTGCGTGGCTGCCGCGGCAGGAGTAAATGTCGTCAGCGAGGGAGCCTGCGTGGTGGAAACCGAGTGTCGAACCAATGCCGACTGCGACGATGCTGATTACTGCTTCTCGGAGGAGGGTTGCAACACACTGGGAACCTGTCAGCCCATGCCAGAAATCTGCACCCGCGAGTTCAGGCCAGTCTGTGGGTGTGACGGCAGGACCTATGGAAATGCCTGTGAGGCCGCTGCCGCAGGGGTCAACGTCGCCAGCCAGGGAGCCTGTATCGTCGAAAAGGAATGCAGGACTAACGCCGACTGTGGCGATACCGATTACTGCGTATTCGACAATGGCTGCCGTGGACCCGGCGTATGCCAGGCCCGACCACGACTATGCACCCGGGAACTCAATCCGGTCTGTGGTTGTGACGGCCGGACTTATCCCAATCCCTGCGAAGCCGCCAGGGCTGGAGTGAATGTCGCCAACCGGGGGGCCTGCCCGCAGATCCTCGTGCCTCGAGGGGCTCCATAGCTGTCAGAAACGAACCTTCCTGCCTTTCAGGAGTCGAGGGATTTCAAGACTCCCTCGAGACTCTCCCGCGCATCACCGAAGAGCATGCGGGTGTTTTCCTTGAAGAAGAGCGGATTCTCCACCCCGGCATAACCGGTGGCCATGGAGCGCTTGAGGACAATGGTGGTGGATCCCTTCCAGCATTCGAGTACCGGCATACCCGCGATGGGACTGTCGGGCTCTTCCAGCGCGGAAGGATTTACAATGTCATTGGCCCCGATGACTACCGATACATCGACGTCCGGAAAGTCCTCATTGATCTCCTCCATCTCAAACACAATATCGTAAGGCACCTTCGCCTCCGCGAGAAGGACGTTCATATGACCGGGCATGCGACCCGCCACCGGATGAATTCCAAAGCGCACCTTGACGCCCTTTGCCTTCAGCGACTTGACGATCTCGTTGACCGTATGCTGCGCCTGGGCAACCGCCATTCCGTAACCCGGAATGATCATGACCTCCTTGGCAGCCTCAAGCAGGCCCGCGGTCTCCTCCTCATTCACCGAAACCACTTCACCCTGCTCTCCTTCACCTCCCTTGGGAGCTCCACCTCCACCGCTTCCGAATCCTCCCGCGATCACCGACAGGAACTTCCGGTTCATGGCCTGACACATGATGTAACTGAGAATCGCTCCGCTGGAGCCCACCAGGGCGCCCACCACGATGAGCAGGGAGTTCCCCAGCATGAAGCCGGTGGCCGCTGCCGCCCACCCCGAGTAACTGTTAAGCATGGAGACCACCACCGGCATGTCGGCACCTCCAATCGCCATCACCATGTGGATTCCGAAAACCAGCGCAATCGCAGTCATGACGAGAAGGGGCATGAGCCCACCACCCTGGGCCTTGGCCTGCTCGACAAACATCACCCCGAAGATGACTGCGAGGACGAGAAGACCGAGGTTCAGCCAGTGCCGGGCTGGAAGGGTCAGCGGTTTCCCGCCGATCTTCCCGCTGAGCTTTCCGAACGCGATCACCGAACCGGAGAAGGTTACCGCCCCAATCAGGATCCCCACGTAGATCTCGATATCATGAATAAGTTTCTCGGCAGCCTTTTCCGCGGCCGAGAGATTACCGTGCGCTGCATGGGCTGATTCCCCGTCCCCTCCCAGAAAAGTCGCGAAACCAACCAATACCGCAGCCATTCCTACCAGGCTATGAAGGATGGCCACCAGTTCCGGCATCTGGGTCATCTGCACCCTGCGAGCAAGGACGAAGCCAACCGCTCCTCCAACTACCAGCATCCCGACGAGGAGAGCGTAGTTCCCGGTGACCCCTGCAATCGCAGCGGCAAGGGCGATGGCCATGCCCAGCATCCCGTAGAAGTTTCCGCGCCGGGCGGTTTCCTGGTTACTCAACCCTCCAAGGGCGAGAATGAAGAGAATGATTGACCCGAGATAGGCCGCATTTGCAAGTTGTGGCTCCATGTCTTCTTCCGGTTGAAGGCTAGTCTTTGCGGAACATTTCCAGCATCCGGTGGGTCACTGCGAATCCACCCACGATGTTGACGGCCGTAATCAGGATCGCAACCGCCGCCAACCACATGATGGCAGGTCCTACGTCAGCGTGCTCGAACTGCACGATCGCTCCGATGATGATGATGCTGCTAATCGCATTCGTGACACTCATGAGCGGCGTATGGAGCGCGGGAGTAACATTCCAAATCACCATGTAGCCCACGAAGCAAGCCAGGACGAAGACCGTAAAGTGCTCCATGAAAGAGGCGGGCGCAAAGGAACCCACCCCCACGAGAGCACCACCGGCGAGCAGGAGAGGTATCAGGAACCCCATTACCGATCGCTTTGCCGCAACAGGCTCTCGCGGCACAACCGGGGACTCTTCCGCCTCCGGTTTCGGTTTTGGCGCAGCGCTTAACTTTGGTGCCGGAGGAGGCCACGTGATCTCACCGTCCTTGATTACGGTTGCTCCACGGATAACCTCATCCTCCATGTTCACATCGACGGTCCCATTCTTTTCCGGGCTCAGGTCCGTGAGCAAATGGCGGAGATTCGTGCCGTAAAGCTGACTCGACTGGGCCGCCAGGCGACTGGGGAGATCCGTGTAACCGATGAGGCTGACCCCATGTTTGACCACCACCTTGCCGGGCTCTGACAATTCACAGTTTCCTCCCTGCTCGGTGGCAAGATCGACAATCACACTACCCTCCTTCATCAATTCCACCATGTCGGCTAGAATAAGCTTGGGAGCTGGCTTTCCCGGAATGAGCGCGGTCGTGATAATGATATCCACCTCCTTGGCCTGCTCCCGGAAAAGATCCATCTCGGCCTTGATGAAGGCCTCACTCATCACCTTGGCGTAACCGCCTTCTCCAGCTCCATCCTCATCATCTTCAAAATCCAGCATGAGGAACTCTGCATCCATGCTCTCCACCTGCTCCTTGACCTCGGGGCGGGTATCGAAAGCTCGCACGATCGCCCCCATGCTTCGAGCCGCACCGATGGCAGCCAGACCGGCAACTCCCGCCCCGATAACCAGAACCTTTGCAGGCGGAACCTTGCCTGCAGCAGTAATCTGGCCGGTAAAGAATCGCCCGAAATGCTGAGCTGCCTCCACCACTGCGCGGTAACCGGCAATGTTAGCCATCGAACTGAGAGCGTCCAGTTTCTGGGCTCGTGAGATTCGCGGGACGCTGTCCATTGCGAGAACCGTGCCTCCTGTAGCCGCCAACTTCTTCATCAACCCCTCGTTCTGGGCGGGCCAGATGAAACTGGCGAGGATCTTGCCGGGCGCGAGGAGATCAATCTCCTCCTCCTCAGGAGCACGCACCTTGAAAATGATGTCGGAGGAAGACCATAACGCATCCCTGTCATCAATCACTTCGACACCAGCCTCGCGGTAGGATTGATCAGGAAAACTGGCTGAATCCCCAGCTCCACTTTCTACCGCTACCGTAAACCCAAGCTTCTGGAGGTGTTGAGCCACTTCCGGGGTAGTCGCCACCCGGCACTCCCCCTCGTATATTTCATTCGGAATCCCGATTTGCATCTTTTCAGAGGTTCCGGCTACCCAGACGCCGGACGGCGGCACCATAGGCTGATGATTAACCTTTTCAAGCGCCTAAGCTCAAACAGTCCTTCCTGCTGCCTTAAATTCCATCGCACCGAGCCCACAAGGAAGGGAATGCCCGGAAGGCCCCGGGACCGCACGCGCCAAACGGCATAGTTCCTGAAACGTGAGCCGGTCAAGCAGGCCCCCAACCCCGGAAAAAAGCCCAAAACACGAAGATTTACCCCGCTCCTGGCTGTTTTGGTCGCATGTTTGCGTTCCCCCTGAGGTTGGGGTTTGCATCCTTGTCGCGGTCGCGTAATAACCCTTCCTGCTACAACTCTAGCCTCAGAAGAATTCTCATGAGCAACAAACAAACCAGAAGGAGTTTCCTCCAGAAATCAACCGCCGCTGGCGCCGCCATTGGCTTTCCCACCGTCATCCCATCCAGTGCCCTTGGCAAGGATGGGAAAACCGCTCCCAGTGAACGTGTCGTCATGGGCTTTATCGGCATTGGAAACCGTGGCCTCGGCGTGATGCAGGCCCATATCAATCACAAGGACGTCCAGGGCGTCGCAGTTGCTGACTGTCACAAGAACCATACGGACCGCAACCGCAGGTGTGGCTCGGTGGGAGGCAAGGAAGCCGTCGACAAGAAATACGGCAACAAGGACTGCAAGGCCTACTTTGATTTCCGCGAACTGTGTGCTCGCGATGACATCGACGCGGTCATGGTCGCCACTCCTGACCACTGGCACGGAATCATCTGCATGGAGGCCCTCCGTAACGGCAAGGACGTCTACTGCGAGAAGCCAGTTACCCACTTCCACGCCGAAGGCAAGGCAGTCTACGAAACCGTGGCAAAGCACAAGCGCATCTTCCAGGTCGGATCCCAGCAACGCTCCGACTGGAACTTCCGACAGGCCGTCGAGATTGTGCGTAATGGACTGATTGGAAAAGTGACTCACGTTGAAGTAGGACTTCCCGGAGGGCGGACCGGTCCCGACCGTGACCCAACCCTGAAGGATGCTCCCGAGGGCTATGACATGTGGTGCGGGCCCAGCCCGGTTCTTCCCTTCATGGAAGCTCGCCACCACTGGTCCTGGCGCTGGCACACCAACTATGGACGCGGCCAACTTATGGACTGGATCGGCCATCACAACGACATCGCCCACTGGGGCCTCGGACTCGAGGCTACTGGCGGTGGAGGCGGCCCGATCAGTGTGGAAGCAAAGAACTGGGACTTCAGCAAGACCCCCGATATCTACGATACCGCCTGGCAGTATGACGTCATTTCCAAGTATCCGGGTGACATCGAGGTCAAGATGTCCTCCCGCGTTGGCGGTGGCTGCAAGTGGATCGGCAAGGATGGCTGGGTCTGGGTGAACCGTGGCCGCCTTGATGCCTCCAACAAGGAGTGGATCAAGAAAGGCTTCAGCGCTGGCGATTGGAAGGGCTACAAATCGCCTGGTCACCAGCGGAACTTCATCGACTGCGTGAAGTCCCGGAAGGAAACGGTTGCACCAGCCGAAAATGCTCACCGTTCAATCACTCCCGGACACATCGCCTACGTTTCGCACGAAATCGGGCGGGCCATCAAATGGGATCCCAAGAAGGAAGCGGTAATCGGAGACGACAAGGCCCAGAAGATCCTTTACTCGCTCCCCTACCGCGGCGACTGGAAAATCTAGACCCCCAACAATCTCATTGCGGACGCATCCACGCTCCGCAGGAACTCTCCGGGCTCACCTGCTTCATGCGGGTGAGCCCGATTTTCTGGAACAGGGCGAAATTTTCGGCCTGCACCCCGGATGATCATTCCTCCAATCCAGAGCTCACTTACGGATCACCTCCAAAAGCTCAATATCTCCCTTGTCGATCTCAATCGAAACACCGTATCCGCTTCCTTCCTTCCGAATGGGCACCTCCTTCCACTGACGACTTTCCTTGTCCATCTGACGGACCTCACTCACTTCTCCCTCAATCCTGAGGTCAGCTCTGTGAACGGCCCCGATATCCCGGTTGCCCACGGCAATGAATCTTTGGCCTCTTTCTCCTTCAAAGAGACCCATGACAATATGCTCCCCGGAAGGTCGCACCCAGAAATCCTCAGGAGCCTCACGCGTCCCGGCCGGGAGGGGTGCGGTATGATAGACTGCCACTGAGCGGGCGCCAGCCAGGCTTGGGCTGAAGGCGGCCATCGTATTATTGCAGCGCCCGACTTCCCTCCCGATATCCGAGAGCGGAGGAGGCTCGGTCTCCACCACCTTGTGAATATCGAACATGGTCCAGCCCACCCACCACTTGAAGCCCTTCACTCCATAGGCCAGGCTCATCGAAACGGTCTGCCGCATCTTGATCACGTTGTCCCCATGCACATGGACAAAACGGAAGATGGGGATCCCTCCCGCCGCAAGTGACATGCGACGGTAGTATTCCAGATAGTGGAAGTGAAGATGGGCCTGCCGCTGCCAGTGATAATCGTAGTATTCCAGCATACGGGGGCGAACCACATCGAGAAAGAACTCGATCCCCCCATATTGGGCGTAGGTCGTGAAGGCGGTGGGATGGTAGGCATCTATGGCCTCATATTCCCCACGCATCTGCCCAAACCCGGGAAAACTACCCGGCTTCCGACGATCGCTCAGGTAATAGCAGATCACGGACTGTTCATCCTTGAGAGTGTAGGCAGTCCAGGGCGTGACCCCATGAACCAGGAGATAGATTCCGGCCTTCCGGGCGGCTTCAAGGTCGGCAAGACTCCCCTCCAACCCGTTGAAGTTCATTTTCTTCATGGACACGAACAGATTGTCGTGGCCAACCCGTGGACCAACCCAGCCGGGTCCCAGAAATGAGATAATGGCAGGCATCCGGAAGGGACCGGGAAGGGCATCCTTCACCATCTTCTCGTATGCTCCTATCCCGAATACCTCACTCGTCCGCTGCTTGGGGTGAACCTCCAGGCGCTCAATCCTTCCACCCACATAAGCAAGATCAACCCCCAGACCGGTTTCACAGTCAACCCGTGCCACAATATCGCGGTCAACCTGCCAACCAGGAAGAACACACGCCCGCCTGCCGGTGGCCACCAGCAGCATCGATTGCAGTGTGTCCATGAAACCGTCGATGGGATCTCGCTTCGCGGGCAGGTCGGAAAAACCGCTTCCCCAGAATCCTGGAAAGCGATCCTTCCCTGCCCCCCTCTTGAGAACCGGACGGGCCTTGGCAAGCGCCGCCGCGATCGCAGTCTCGCTCTTCTCCCTCGTCCAGGGGGCAAGATCCCGCTCCGGAACTTCCTTTGCGGACTCAGCCACCGGCTTGAGCGTATCAGGGCCCTGGCCACTGATCGCGCTCAAGTAGCGACGGAGGACCAGCGCACGCGAGATCGCGGCCGCTTCTTCATCGCTTCCGAGGTGGATACTTCCCCGGTTCCAGAATTTGTTCCAGACATCCATCTGCCCGCTGACGGAACCATTGACGTCCACCTTTCCAATTCCCCCAAGGGTCTCATCCAGGTTCTCAATCTTGGAAACCTCCCGCTGCAGGTGCACCTGCAGGTCAAATGCCGTGGCGGGAGCGGGATTCCTGAGCTCCAGGCCTTCTCCCGGTTCCATCCCGTCGCACAGGACAACCAGGGCATGATCGGCCTTCCTGATACGCAACCGCTTTTGCTCCTGCAGAACCTTCTTCTCCCCCGTTCCCTCCAGGCCTACCACCAACCCCACCGGCTTCGCAGTCCGCAACTGCAGGTGAAGCACATCGCGATTGGCATCTACAAAAAAAGAAAAAACAGGCTTTTCAGGTTGTTCCAGGCTCCTGACCGTAACCTCCCCATACTTGAACCGGAGGGCCTGATGAAACGATGGCTCCGCGGTGTGCAAGCCTTGCTCCAGCTTAAACCAGACCCTCCCCACAGGAACCACCTCACCATGAGCCTTGCGGCTACCCATGGTTACGTGAACCAAGCCGTTCTGATCAGTTCGAACATGGGCCAGCAACGATCCATTTCCTATCGGCATCGCCTCCTCTACCCTGCCCCCCGGAGTCTTCCATATGACATCGGCATCCGAGACCGGATCCGGCGGCCTTTTCACGGTGGGAGGCTTGGCCGGGGCAAGGTTCGCCAGCGTTGCATCACTGACTTCCTCGTCGAGAACCAGGATCTCGGCCGCCCCGGGATTCGGCCCTCCGTGCGAATTCAGGAATCGCAGGGTCAATTTCCGAACAGGTTGCCGGTCAATCACCACTCTCTGGGCCCCATGGCGTTTCTCGAAACTACCCTTCGCAACCGGCTTAACCTGTCCATCGACAAGAAGCTCAAAATCCTTGAAACACTCCTCAAGCAACCATGTGGTCCGCCCGAAATAAACAACTTCCCGGACCATCACGGGCTCCTTCCACTCCATCACCAGTTCTCCCCTGTCTTCAGCCACTTCTCCGTTAACCGCCCACGACTTTGCCCCCAGGGCGGCCGGGTAAAATTCGAGATGCTGAGAAAGCGCCGGTGCGATACGACCATCAGCAACTGCTCCAGCCATCAAGCCCTGGCCTTCCAACTCGGAAGAAGCCGTAATCCTTGCCTTGGTCGCAAGGTTGACGAACTCCGGCTCTGCTCCGGCAGGAGAGATCAGCTGAACGGTAAGCACATACAGGAAAGTCCGGATCATTGCGCCAAGCTAGGAAAGAGCCTCGCCAATGAAAAGCTCCAGTTGGATCCGTTGACTTGTCCACACATTCATCGGGCAGAGAAAACGCTTTCTGGTTGGCCTCGAAGCCGGAAAGGTGGAAAACCTCTGATGCAGCCCTGCTCCCCATGATGTTACATTATCGTATCCTCTGTCTTTCGGTTGCTTTGGCTGCAGCTCACGCTCAGGAACCCACCGACCTACCCCGCCTCAAACCCCGCCCCGTCGACTCTGGGAATATCAGGAACTCTCCCCCACCCTGGCCGGAACTCATTAACAGGCACGACTCCGGATCCCGGAACGCGGACTGGGCACGAAAAGACTTCGATCACGAAGAATGGGAAACCATGCAGCTTCCCTCTCACTGGGAGGAGGCAGGACTTCCGGATTACGACGGCATTGTCTGGTTCCGTCGCACGGTTGAGGTCTCTGCGACCATGGCAGGAGGAGAAGCCATCCTGGAACTGGGTGCAATCGACGATATGGATGTGACCTGGGTGAACGGAAAACGGGTTGGCGGACACGAGGAACCCGGGCATCACTTTACGCCCCGGGCCTACAGGCTGACCCCGGGCATCCTCGTGCCGGGAAAAAACACCCTCGCCATACGGGTGCTCGACCATGGGCATGGCGGGGGCCTTGCGCAAACTCATGGAAACCTGCAACTGACCGGAGGCGGAGAGAAGATCCTCCTCAAGGGTCCATGGCATTACCGGGCGGGGGCGAACCTGGAGAAACTTCTTTCCCCCGGACCATCCAACCCGGGACCAGCCACGAAGAAACCGTTCGGGGAAAGGTTCTCCCTCAGACCTCATGACGTGGTAGCCTTGGCTGGCGGCACCAATATCGTGAAGCAGTTTGAATCCGGATATCTCGAGGCAATCCTCACCCGGAGCTCTTCGGAACCCATTTATTTTCGAGATCTCGCCTGGCAGGCCGATACCGTATACCGCCAGCAGCGCCCTCGAAACTTCGGCACTCATCTCGACCTGCTGACTCGCATGGATGCAAGCGTCATCATTGCAAGTTTCGGTCAGATCGAGGCCATGGACGGATCGACCAGGCTTCCCCAGTTCCTTGCGGCCTATGGAGAGCTTCTGGACCAGTTTGAAAAATGCACTCCGCGCATTGTCCTCGTTTCCCCGCACCGCTTTGAAAAACCTGTCAGCCCCCTCCTGCCTGACCTCAGTCAACGCAATGGAGATATTGCAGCCTACAGCGAAGGCATTCGCCAGCTAGCCCGGCAACGAGGTTACCTCTACGTCGACCTGCACAGGATCGATTCCTCGGGCTGGTCCAGCGCAAGTAGCCATCTCAACCCGGAAGGACAATGGAAGTGGGCACAAAATGTCGCCTCCCAACTGACCGGGCATGAGATGCAAGACCAGGACGAAGCCCTTGACCCCCTGCTCAAACGCATCAGCTACAAGAACCTGCTCTGGCGCCAGCACTGGAGACCTACAAACTGGTCTTTTCTCTACGGCAATCGCCAGCACGTTCCCAGCAGCAGGGATCATCGCCCCGGCAAACCCAGATGGTTCCCTGAGGAGGTTAACTCCATCATTCCCCGAATCGAACAGGCCGAGAAGGAGATCTGGAAATTGAGCAAGGCACCCAAATGAAGAAACTGCCCCTCCTCTACCTCCTCGTCCTGAGCTTCGGAACCGGACTGGCCCAGCAGAAAAGCTACTCGGTCGGTCCAGCATTACAGGACAATTCGGCCAAGACCGAACTCTCCTCCTTTGAAATTGCCCCGGGCTATGACGTGTCGCTCTTTGCCTCAGAGGAAAACGGAATCGCCAATCCCATTGTCATGCGCTGGGGCCCGAAAGGACGCCTTTGGGTCCTCTGCTCCCTGGTCTATCCGCAGGCTATTCCCACCGAGACTCCTGACGACAAACTTTTCATCCTCAAGGATACTGATCAGGACGGGCACGTGGACGAGACTCTGGTTTTCGCCGATGGCCTCGACATGCCAACCGGCTTTGCCATCGGAAATGGTGGTGTCTACCTCGGACAGGGACAGGATCTGCTTTTCCTCCGGGACACCAATGGTGACGACCGGGCCGACACCCGCGAAGTTCTTCTCAGCGGTTTCGGAACCGGCGATACCCACCAGAACATCAATTCCTTCACATGGACCCCCGGGGGGGAACTGCTCTTCTGTCAGGGGTTACACAACTTCTCCCGGGTGGAAACCCCCTGGGGAATCGTGCGCATGGATGAGCATGGAGTATGGCGCCTCAGACCCCGGCGTATGCAGTTGCAAGCCTTCCGGGGATGCAGCGGGCAGAATCCCTGGGGCCTCTCACATGGACACTGGGGGGAGCCATTTGCCAAGAGCAACGGCAATGCGGTGAGCGAGTTGCTCCCTGTGATGGTCCATACCGAAAACCGCCACCCTCCCCTGGACATCGGCGGCACCCGGATCAAGAGCATGATCTGTGAGATTATCGATTCCCCCGCCCTTCCAGAAGACCTGCAGGGCAACATCGTCATAGCGGGATACTTCGCCCACCTCGTCGACCGGCTCAGGATTACTGCTGACGGAGCTGGTCACAGGGGCGAGCTTCTTGAGCCTCTCTGGCGAACGGACCACCAGAGCTTCCGGCCGGTTGACATCCAGACCGGACCGGACGGAGCTCTCTACGTAGCCGATTGGTACAATCCCATCATCGGGCACTATCAGGCATCTCTGCGGCACCCTGAACGCGACAAGGAACATGGGCGTATCTGGCGACTCACCGCTACGGGCAGAAAGGTCCTCCAACCACCCCGCTATGACATGATGCCAACGGCCAAAGTGCTGGCATCACTTGCTACTGCTCCGCTCAAGGAGCGAGAACGGTTGCGTATGATTCTCTCCAATCGCTACGCGAAACCGGGGGCCGCCAGCCAGATCAAGGAAGAACTGGCCACCTGGCTATCTTCCCTCGATCCTGACAGCTCCCGTCTCGAACACCTGCTCTTCGAAGCTCTTTGCCTTCACGAGTGGTTTGAAATCGTCAATATGGACCTCCTCACACGGCTCCTTGGCGCACAGGAACCCCTCGCACGTGCCTACGCTACCCGCGTGGTCGGCCGATGGCATGACCGCCTGAATGACCCATTGCAACATCTTGAGAAATCAGTGGCTGATCCTCATCCCCGGGTGCGATTGGAAGCAGTGGTGGCCGCCAGCCAGCTCCAATCTGCCAGAGCGATGGGAGTAGCTGCTCGCGCGCTCAACGCTCCAGCC
>MDTA01004423.1_pt1 | contig 19377 bp, 18 predicted proteins | sample 811151 | NCBI WGS metagenome assembly MDTA01 (sample SAMN05326648, study PRJNA326480) | marine metagenome | isolation source: seawater | place: Indian Ocean: South | collected 2010 | reverse complement strand
TAAATGTAAATTAATTTATTTTTTTTAGAGAGAATAAAATAAAAAAAAATTTTTTTTTGAATATAACTTTATATTTTTAAGACTTTTTTTTTGAAGTAATTGAATTATAAATTGTGTTTTTTAAATGAGTAGTAGAGTAATTGTGATTTCTATCGATCCAGCAAATTTCTATTTTATGATCTTTTGCGGAATAATTTCCTTTAATATAATCTGTTCCAATAAACCTAATATCAAAACTATCTAGATATTTTATGAAAGTCGATTCTTCTTTGTAAAAAATCACATCATCAATATATTTTATTGCTTCAAGAATTTCTTTTCTATCTTCAATACTTTGGACTGGAGCTAATTTAAATGGCCTCTCTTTGGAAGGATCGTCATGTAAAGCAATTGTTAAGTGATTACAAAAAAGTTTAGCTTGTTTAAAAAGTCGTATGTATCCAGGATGAATAATATCAAATGCACCTGCTGTAATTCCTTTTTTTATAGGCAAACATTTTATCCATTCCTTCACGTTAATCCCTTTATCATCAATAAATAAATCAGCTGTAGGTTTGCAAAACATTTTAAATAATTCATGATATTTAAAACCCCAATTTTTTAGTTGAGATTGTGTTAATTTAGTCCAATCTTTTCCTGAAGATTTTCCTCTTGCAGTTTGAAATATAATATAATTTCCTTGATCATAAAGCTCATTAATTTTATTCTTTATATTAATATTTGGTATAGCATTTAAATAGTCAGGCCTGCCTTTTGAGTCTAAAGGAGTATCGCAAATAGTACCGTCGATATCAAAACAATATCTCATACAACTGAATGAAGAAAAATTTGATGAATACATTCAACTATTCCATAAGATTTGCTATCAATATAGTAATCCCATAGAGCATTCTTGGATATTAACCTAGCTTTATTATTAGGATTAAAACCAGTAAGAATTCCGTAAGGAATTTTATTTTCCTCGCAATAATAAATGCAATTGATTATGTTTGGAGACTCTCCTCCAGAACTAATAATTATGCATAAAGTTTCATTATCAGCATAATACTCAATAAATTTTGAATAAGCTTTTTCCATCCCAAAATCATTTATGAAGCAAGTAAGCATCGATGGATCTGAAAAAACCATAGATTTCTTTCGATGAAACTTTACATAATCCTGAGAGATATGAGAAGCTACAGAATTACTACCTCCATTTCCTAAGATAATTATTTTTTCGTACTTATCCCAGCTCTTTTTGAAGTTGTAAAATTCCGTTTCCATATGAGCACTTTTTAATACATTAATATAATCAGAAAATACTTCTTTCATAAGAATCCTTCACAAGGAAAATAAACCCCATACACAAATTAACAGATAAAATAATTTTGGAAATAATTTTTTTGATTTTATAAAATTTATGAAAATTTTTAATACAAAATTTGTAGCTTAGGCATTTTCAAATATTTATATTAAATTTGCAAAATTTTATCTTTTAAATTTAGAATTTCTGGTTGAACTAATTTATATTTTTTTTAAAATTATAAAATATATTCACCTTAAATAAAATTTAAATAAAAAGTAAATTTAAATCTCATGAGTTTTGTTTTAAAAGCCTCAATTGTAATTTCTACATTTAATGGAGAAAAATATATCCTTGAATGCCTTAAAAGTATTACTAATCAATCTGAGAAAAATTTTGAAGTAATTATTATCAATGATGGTTCTACGGATAATACCGCTAAAATAGTAGAAGATTATATAAAAGAAGATAAAAGGTTTTCATTACATAATCAAAAGAATGAGGGGATGGGAGGCTCTTTAAATTTTGCAATTGACTTAGCTAAATCAAATATAATATTTAGGATTGATGATGATGATATTATGGAACCAAATAGATTAGAAAGACAACTTGAATTTCTAAATAAAAATAAGGATGTCTCTTTTTCAAGTTCTTTTTATAAATTAATTAACTCAGAGGGTAAGGTAATTGGAAAAAAGAAGAGCGAACTAATAAACTTTGAGAAAGTAAAAGAAAAAATAAATAAAGATATTGTCTTAGGAATTTTACACCCAGGGGCTGTTTTCTATAAAAAAGATTTCTTGTATGTTGGAGGTTATAGACCATATTTTTGGCCATGCGAAGATATTGACCTATGGAGTCGATTTATTGAAAAAGGTTATAAATTAAAAGTTCAAGAGGAATATTTAATGAAATATAGAATACACAATAAATCAATCTCAATGAGTGATTTTTACTCTAATGAAATACAATTTAAATGGGTTAAAGAATGCACTAAATCAAGAAGAAGAAAACTTAAAGAACCAAGTAAGGAAGAATTTTTAAATAAATATATTCCAAAAAATTTCCTTACAAAATTAAATTTCTTCAGAAAAATTTATGGGAGATATTATTTTTATTGTTCTAAAAATCAGTATATAAAAGAATCCTATTTTAAATTCATTCTTTATATCTTAATAACATTTTTTTTAAGACCAAATTTAGTTATAAATAAGATTAAAATCATAAGTTTAGTTTTTTAAATTAATTTTATTATTTAATTAAAGTATATATATTTTTATTATTAGCTTATAATTTTATTAGAGAAATTTATATTTTATGAGAGTTCTAGTTACTGGCGGTGCAGGATTTATTGGAAGCCATGTTACTAAAGCTCTTATTAGGAAAAAATATAATCCCGTTATCTTAGATAATTTGATATTGGGCCATAAAAGTATTGTAGAAGAAGTATTGGGCGTTCCACTAATAATTGGCAACGTAGGGGATAAGAATTTAATAAAAAGTATAATAACAGGAGAACATGAAAGATTAGTTGGAACTATTCATGAAGGTAAATTAATCCAGGCAGTTATACATTTTGCTGCATTTGCATATGTGGAAGAATCTGTTAAAGAACCAATAAAATATTATAAAAATAATTTTGTACAAAGTTTAAGAATGCTTGAAGTTTTATGTAGCAAAGAAATAATACAAAAAAGTCAACTAAAGGAACCAATTCCCATTATTTTTTCCAGTACATGCGCAACTTATGGGAAACCAGATTTTTTGCCAATAACAGAGAATGCTAAACAGATGCCTATAAATCCTTATGGATGGAGTAAGTTTATGATTGAAAATTTAATCAAAGATTTATCAAAATCAGTACAGCTTAGAAGTGTTATATTAAGGTATTTTAATGCTGCTGGAGCTTCTGAAGATGGAAATCTTGGAGAAAATCATGATCCAGAAACACATTTAATTCCTCTTATTATTAAAGCAGCTTTAGGAAGAACAAAAGAAGTGCAAATTTTTGGAGATGACTATAAAACACATGATGGAAGTTGCATAAGAGATTATGTTCATGTTGATGATTTAGCTAATGCTCATATATTATCTTTAGATTATTTATTAACAAATTCAGAAAAATCTAAATATAAAAAAGTTTCTGAATTATGTAAAATATATAATGTTGGAACTGGGAAGGGATATTCAGTCAAAGAAGTTATAAATGCAACTGAGGAAATAACCAATTTAAAAGTGCCATTTAAAATTATTCAGCGTAGAGAGGGTGATCCACCTATCCTAATTGCCTCATCAAAAAAAATTACAGATGAATTAAATTGGGAACCTTTACATAAAGATATTAAAACGATGATAAAACATGCTTATGAGTGGTTAAAAAAAACATAAATTTTAAATTGAAAATTATTTTTTTTAATTTTATAGCTAGAAATTGTTTTATAATATTAGAAAATTTTGAATAGTCTGAAAATCTTACTTTATAAACATCTTCCTGAAACTCCATTTGGTTCCACATTAATTTTTACAGATCTAAGATTAATTTTAAGTTTATCTTTCTTAGAAAAGATAAGAAAAAATCCTCCATTTCCTGCCCCGCAGAGTTTATGAGCTACTATAGATTTATTTTCAGATAAATATTTATCTAAATCTTTAATAATTTTATTTGCGAGTATAAGTTTACTTGTCTTTTTCTTCTGATCCCAACTTTTAGAAATAAAATGCATAAATTTATCATAATTATTCTTAATTAATTCAGAATAAGCTTTATCCAAAATATCTAATAAAGGTAAGGCTGTTTCTATATTTGCGGTCACACTTTGTAAAATTTCATTAGAATTCCTTACTATTCCAGTAAAAACTAAATGCATATCATAATATTCAAAAATTTTTGGTTCAAGAAATGAATATTTTATTTGTGATCCTTTTTCAAACTCTATTTTTTTGAATCCACCTATACCGCATCCAAAAGGATCTTGATAACCACAAAATTTATTGAATTTTTGCTCTAATTGAAATGCAAGTTTACAAATTTCGATAGTATTCATATTATGCCCTTTCATCAAAGTTATAGCTTTTATCAAACTTATTATGTAAGAGGATGAAGATGCTAATCCACTTCCCTGCGAATATGAATCACTTGTCATACTTACATTAAGAGGATTAATTTGAAAATGATTAAGTACTACCCTAACTGGATCATTTTTGATTTCATTTATTTTCTTAACAACCTCTCTTTTTGAATAATTTATAGTGTAAAAACCTCCATCAATATTATATCCAATAATATCTTGGTGTAAGGTTATGTAAGTTTTTAAATTACAAGTAAGACTTATTACTGACCCAAAATCATATCTCTTTATAAACTCTGGATTATCTGTGGAACCTCCTAATAAGGATATTCTTAGAGGACAAGAAGCAATATACATTTATCAAAAAACAATAATATCTCTATTTTAGATATTTTTATTTATTTAGTCTTCTTGAAGATTTAAAACTATAATAATTTATAAAAGATTTTTGAATTTAAATCAATAATTTTTCATGAAAGTTTTATTGTCGGCTTATGCATGCGAAAACAATAAAGGCTCAGAACCAGAAACTGGCCTAAAATGGGCAATAGAAATTTATAAATTAGGGCATGAATTAACAATCTTAACCAGAAAAAACAATAAATCAAACATTGAAGAATTTTTAAAAAAAGAGGAAATCAAATCTTGTAAAATTAAATTTATTTTTTTTGATCTCCCAAGATTTGTAACCAAATTAAAATCTAAAAAAATCTTACCCATATATTTTTACTATATACTTTGGCAGTTAGGGATATATTTTAAATCTAGAAAATTACATTCTAAAATTAATTTTGACATTGCACATCATTTAACTTTTTGTTCAATTCGTCATTTTAGTTTTTTATGGCTATTAAATTTACCCTTTATAATTGGCCCAATGAGTGGAGGAGATACTTCTCCATTTAGATTAAGATGGGCTACTGGTTTTAAAGGAGGTTGCTTAGATACATTTAGAGATTTAGTTACAAATCTAATATTTTTAGATCCTTTATTTTTTATTTCACTTTTTAGGGCTAAAGAAATAGCAGTTACATCAAATGCAACATTAAATTTAATTCCAAAAATTTTTAGACATAAAACAAAAATTTTCAGATCTATGGGTTTAAGTCAAATTCAAAGAAAAAAAGCAAATTATAAAAACATAAAGAAGTTGTTATTTGTTGGTAGATTTGTTTATTGGAAAGGTGCAAAGGTTGCTCTTATGTCTTTTTATGAAGCACTTAAAAAAGACAATGAGCTAACATTAACTTTTATAGGTGCAGGTCCTGAGCAAAGCCATCTTAAGAAAATATCTAAGAAGCTTGGTATATCAAAAAAAATAACTTGGATTAATTGGTTAGAACAAAACACCTTAATTGATATTTATGGTGATTTCGGTATTTTTCTATTTCCAAGTCTTCATGACTCAGGCGGATTAGTTTGTTTAGAAGCAATGGCATGCGGATTGCCGATAATATGCTTAAATACTGGTGGTCCTGGTCGATTAGTTGATAAATCTTTTGGAAGTTCGATTGATCCATTTCATAATTACAAAGATATCTTGAGAGAAATATCAAAATCTATATTGTATTATTCATCAAATAAAGAAATATGGTTAAATGCTTCTAATAATGCAATAGAAAAATCAAAAGACCATGCCTGGGGAAATTTGGTGAGAAAATTTGATTCTTATCGATAGATTTATTATCTAATTAATTTAAAAATTTAATTATTACAAAAAGCGATTAATGGAAAATAAAATTCGAACCAAAAGAACAATAATCAAAACACAAGTAGATATTATTACTATGAGTCAATGCTGCGAAACTATAATAGATTGGATTAATAATAAAAAATCAAAGTACATCTCTACAGCTGATACTCACGTAATAGTAAGATCATGGATTGATTGTAAGTACCGGAATATAATAAATTCTTCTGATATTACAACCCCTGATGGAGCTCCCTTAGCCTGGGTACTTAGATTACTTGGCTTTAAAGATCAAAGAAGACTTCCGGGTCCAGATTTAATGGAAAATTTATTGCCCATTTTAGAAAAAAAGAGATTAAAGATATTATTTTATGGTTCAACAAATAAAGTCCTTTCAAAAATATCAAAAAGGATTAAAAAGAAAAACCCTCATTTAGAAGCATATTTTATTTCACCTCCTTTTAGAAATAGGACCTTTGAAGAAGATAAATCTAATTTAAAATTTATCAAAGATATAAAACCTGATTTAATATTTGTGGGTTTAGGTGCTCCTAAACAAGATTTTTGGATATATAAAAATAAGTCAAAAATAAATTCAGTATTTATTGGTGTAGGAGCCGCATTTGATTTTTATGCTAGAACCGTTTCAAGAGCTCCTATTTTTATGCAAAATAATGGATTGGAGTGGTTATATAGAATTTACAAAGAGCCAAGAAGACTTTTTTTTAGATATTTTTTCTCTATAATTTTATTCTTTATTGGTTTTAGTATTCAATTTGTTTTTATGTTTTTAAGTAGATTATGAGACCAAAAGAATATTCATTAAATATAAAATTTAAATATTTATGGGAAATTAAAATTAAAAATAAATAATAAAGAAGTATTTTAATAAGAAATTTTTTTAAAGATAAGTATAAAAATAATTTTCAAATTTTACCAATAGAAAAAAAGTAAATTTAACTAAAATTGTAGCTTTTGGAAAATTTCTTATTTTTTATCTAATTAATTAAATCAAAGTCTGATAAAAATTTTTTTGATATAGTTGTAATGTAATAATTAGAATTGTTAGAAGTAAATTTTTAATGTTTCTTCGTGGCCTGCTTAAGTCAAGATCTAAAGATATAAATTTATTACAAAAATTTGTAGATACAATAATTTTGACTTTTTTATTTCAGATTTTAACTGGCAATGGAATCGAAATTTATAATATATTCTTTTTATCATCAATCATAATTAACTTCGCGGTATTAAATTATTTTAAAATCTATGATAGTTATAGAGAAAAAAATTTAAATATAATTTTTTTTAAAATATTATTTATTTCTTTTTCATTTACTTTTTTAAATCTATTATTTAACAGCAGGTTAGATTTCTTGCCAAATAATGAAATCTTGCTTCTTTTATTATTTACAAATCTCTATCTTTTTTTTCATCATATTTTTTTGAGATGTTTTTTAAGATATTTAAGAAAATATGGATTCAATTCTAGAAACGTAATTTTTTTTGGTAGTAGAGATTCATATATTTATATGTTGAAAGAGCTTACTCGTTATCCTTGGCTAGGTTACAGGATTAAATATTGGTATAGTCCAAATAAAATCGATTTTAAAAAAGAAGATCCTATTAATTTAGTAAATCAGGATTGCATGGGTGGATTTCAAGAAATGAAGGAAAAAGTTTTTTCTGAAGATTTAGATAAACTTTTCTTCTGCCATAGTGATAGTGATGATTTTTCTCTTGATGAAGTTTTTAAAATACTCGGAGATTTATGCATCCCTGTTTCATACGTAGTTGATTGGAATAAAAAATATATGACATTAGAAAGAGAATATATTGGTGACATAATGGCATTGAATATTTGGAATCCTTCAAATTTAATAATTAATAAGAAAATAAAAAGAATATTTGATTTTTATTTTAGTTTGATAATTATATTCATTATATTTCCATTCTTGTTGTTGATTTCAGTACTAATTAAAATTTCAAGTCATGGACCTATATTGTATACACAAGATAGATATGGATTTAATGGGAGATTATTTAAAATGTATAAATTTAGAACAATGTATCATGAGCGAAACTCTTTAAATAAAAAGTTTGAACAAGCAAAAATTAATGATAAAAGGGTTACAAAAATAGGAAAATATCTTAGAAAATATAGTCTAGACGAACTTCCTCAGCTATTTAATGTAATTAGAGGAGAAATGAGTTTAGTAGGACCTAGGCCACATGCAGTTGAACAAAATGAGTTTTATAGAAAAAAAATTACAGGATATATGCAAAGGCATTCAAGATTACCTGGGATGACAGGACTAGCACAAATCAGAGGAGCAAGAGGAGAAACAAAAGATATCGAAAAAATGAATTTAAGAATTAATTATGATTTAGAATATAATAATAATTGGAATTTATTTAAAGATTTTCATATTTTATTAAAGACTATTTTCTGCATTTTAAAAGGAGATGCTTATTAAAAAATTTTTTTTCAGTAAAGATACAAAGGCTTTTTCTAAAACATTTATTGACCAGTGTGTTGTAAGTGGTGGAAATTTCTTAAGTACATTCATTTTAATAAAAATTTTAGGATTAAAAGATTTTGGTATTTTCTCAGAAATATGGATTGTGATAATTTCTTTAAATATTATTCAACAAGCTATTATCATAAGTCCTTTGTTGAGTGTAAGTTCTAAGCTAATAAGTTTTGAAAAAGATGATTATATAAGTAATATCCATTTTTTTCAATTGATATTCTCTGTTTTTCTCTCATTGCTTCTATTTTTTTTAATAAAGATTTTTGGAAATTTTATAGATATTGATTCAAGAAATAATTTAGGAATCTTATTTATTATAATATCAATGTTTTCTTTACAATTACATGAATTTTATAGAAAAACTATTTATGTAAATTCAGAACTTTTAAATTTAATAAAATTTGATATTACAAGATACTTTTCCCAAATATTTTTGTTAATTTTGTTTCTTTCAAAAGGTTATAAAAGCCCAATAAGCATTTTTATAATTTACTTCTTAGCATGTTTCATAAGTATCTTACTTAATGTAAAATGTATTCCTAAAATCTGGATAAATAAAAAATCTTTTACTAAATATTTTAAAAGAAATTGGTTAATATCTAAATGGCTTTTCTCACAATCAATAATTTCATGGTTTCAAAGCAACTATTTATTATTTTTAACTAATTTTACTCTAGGTCCATTTTCGTTAGGTCTTATAAGGGCTTTTCAATCTATCTTGGGTATAAATAATATCTTTTTAAATTCTATTGATAGTTGGTTGCCAGTTAAAACTGCTGAAATATTTAAGGAAAAATCTCCTTCAAATTTTAGAAAAAGTATAAATCAAATAATTTTGAATTATTATTTTTTATTTTTAGTTGTGTTTTTATTTTTTATAATTTTTTCAAATTTAATTTTGTTTTTTTTCGATAAATCTACTCTTAATTATTTATTTTCCTTCAGATTATTTTGTATTACCTATCTTTTAATCGCACTTAATTATCCTATAAAAGGTATTTTATTGGGAATTGAAAAAACAGTATCTAATTTTTATAGTTCTATTTTTTCAGTATTTCTTATACTAACTTTAGGTTCTTATTTAATTAAAATCTTCAGCTTAAATGGAGTTATGCTAACGTATATAACTTATCAATTAGCAATTCTGTTGACTAATGCGTTCTATTTAAGAAAAAAACTATTGTATTTAAAATAAAGTATGAAAATTCAAAGTTTAAAAATAAATAAAAAAAAAATAAAAAAATTTTATTCATGGATAATTTATTTTTAATAGTTGTATTAGGGCCTGACGGATCTGGTAAAAGCTCTTTGATAAAGAAATTAATGTTTGAATATAAATCTTCTGCATTAAATTATTATTCTCATTTCTATCCTTCATTAAATGAGAAAATTAAAGATAATTTTATATATCCATACTCTAAAAAACCATACTCTTTTATAATTTCAAATTTAAAAGTTATTTATATATTTATAAAAATCTTTTTCAATTTTTTATTGATTTTATTAAAAAGTAGAAAAGGTAAAACTATCATTTGGTGTGATAGATATCTATATGATATTTTTGCAGATCCATTAAGATACCGTTTGAAAAACATAATATTTAAGCCAGAATTTATTAAAAAATTTTCAATAAAACCAAACATAATTTTTATTCTTAATCCTCCAATTGAAGTAATTTTAAAAAGATCTTCTGAACTATCCTATAAAGAACTAAAAAATCAAAGAAAATCTTATGACAAATTAATAAATTATTTCCCAAATTCCGTATTATTTAAAAAAAATTATTCAATTGAGAAATTGTCTGAAATTTGTAAATTTCATATAAATAGTTTTATCAAAGATTAAAAGAAATGAATAAAATAAAAACTACTAACTTTATAAATATACCTATTTTTGCAATACTTGATAGTGAATTAAAAAATAATAAAATTAAGAGAGATTTTCATTATATAAAATTTAATAAGGAAATTAGATGGGTTATCGAAAATGATAACTCAACCCTTAATATTCTAAAAAAGTGGAGACCATATAATTATTTAAATTTTTTCTTTTGGAGAATTTTGATTATTTTTAAAAAATTTAAACTCATTAATTTTTTACCATTTATTAATAGAAAAAAATTGCAACTTTCAAATGATTTTTTGAATTTAAAGCAATATTCATCTTTAGGAAAATTGAGTTTTGCTTTTTATCTTGGAAAAAAAAGTCACCCTAATAGAAAATCTACGATTTTTGTAATAAATAAAGATACAAAAAAATGTATATACATTATAAAAAGGGCTATAACAGATAAATCATGGGAAGCATTGCAAAAGGAATTTTTAGTATTAAAAAGATTGCAAATTGAAAAAAATATCTATTCACCTAAGCCTCTTTATTTAGATAAAAAAAATAGAGCACTTTTTCAAGATTATATAGAAGGAGATACAGTATCATTAAACTTACGTAGAGAACATTATAAATTCTTAGCATCTTTAATTAATAAAAAAAAATTAATTAATCTTTTGGAAATAAGATCATTATTTAAATCTTTTTATGAGAGCAAAATTACTTTTCTCAATAATAAAGAAATAATTTACGATTTAGAAAAAAGTTTATCCTTATCTATTTGGCATAAGAAAATTCCATCTGTAAGAGTTCATGGTGATTTTGCGCCTTGGAATTTAAAGTTTAATAAAAAAAGTAAAAAGTTAATTGCTTATGATTGGGAAGATTCTATAGAGTCATTTTTACCATTTTATGATTTAATTTTTTATAAGTTATCGGTTAAAAAACTCTTAAATAAAAAAATTGAAATAAGTAAAAAACAATATTTAATTGCTTTGCAAGAAAAAGGTTGTAATTTAAATGAGGAAATAGTTGATGAACTCTGCTTTATTTCAAAGGTTTTCTTCTTAATAAAATCAAAACTTAATTCAAATGATTTTGAATCATAAGATTGAACATAAAATAGATTTTCTATTTTCAAAAGTCGATAGATTTATATTTTTTATAATTTGCTCATATTTTTTTCTAGATAATGGCTTTCTAGCACCTTTGATATTTGGTTTTCCAATAGGCATATCAGGTCAGCTTTTACTTATCCCATTAATAACTTATTATTTTTATACAAGTAAAGTAAAAATAAATCTGATTATATCATTGATATTATTATGGAATTTATTTACTTTTCTATCTATTTTGAGGAGTTTCCCATCTTATGGTTTTCAATCTCTTAGAACTGCAACATATTGTATAGATAGTAATTATATAATAATAGGTAATCTTATTGCCCAAAGTCATCTTAAAAGACTTGAATTCCCAAAGATTTTTTGGAAAATTCTTTTTTGGGGAAATGTTTATTTATTATTATTACCTTTAAGAGGATTTCTAATAAACTTTAGTCCGCAATTAACTGCTTATTCAGGTTATTCTGTACCTCTTCTGTTCTCTTTTGGCAATACACAATTCTTTTCATTTATTTTCTTTTTCTCTGAAAATAGCTTCCCATTAAATGGCCAAAAAATTATTCCAAAGCTTTTATCATTTGTCACTATAATATTTACTTTTACTTACCAAGCAGCAAGATATAATTATTTCATTTTTGCAATTTTAGGATTTTATACATTTATTAAAAAACCTACTGGAATTAGCAAGTTTATAATTTATTTTATTTTAGGGATTATAATACTTTCGATAGTTCTATCATTTGGAATTAAGTTTTCTTTCAGAGGGGGAGACATAACCAATATAAGATATTTTTTTGATCACTTTTTATCTTCTTTTGGGATATCTTCGGGTTCTGTAGATGGAGAATCTAGCGGATTATCATTAAGGACTTCTTGGTGGTTACAAGCCTTAAGAGAATTATCTTCATCAATAAATAATATTATTTTTGGCTTGGGTCAGGGTAGGCCTTTCACCAATTTTTATAGTAGTTATGGAGTACTAGTGAAAACTTTACATAATTCTTATATTCAAATATTGGTTAGAGATGGTATATTGGGGGCCTCGATTTTTACTCTTATACATATAAAGTTATTTTCAAATTTAATTCATAATATAAGGGTAACAACTCATCAAGAAATTAATAATTTTTATCATGTGAGTCTTCTTTTCATATTATCAATTTTGGTGAATGCCACTATGCAAGGAGCATTAGAAGTCTCATATAGAGCAATACCTTATTATTTTATTTTTGGTTTAGCAGGCAGTTATAAAATTGAAACTAATAATAAATAAATTGTTAATCAACTTTGGATAAGATAAAGTTTTTCATTAAAAATGATTCGATCTTTTCCTTTTAAAGAAAAGAAATTTAAAATTGCAAATAAATTTTATTTAAAATTAAATTTTTATTTAATTAAAATGTAAATTTTCAAAATAAATTTTTTTATAAATTTTGGAATACGCTTCTGAAACTATTTTTGAGTCCCAATCATTGATTGCTTTTTTTCTGCAATTTTTAGTTAATTTAAATAATCTTTCTTTATCTGCAAGAATCCATTGAATTCCTTTAGAAAATGATTTTACGTCATATGGATCTGCAAGGTATCCTGTGCTTTTATGGTCTACTGCATCAGGCATTCCTGAACAGTTGAAAGCAACTACAGGAGTCCCACAGCTTATTGCTTCTGTAGCTGTTTGCGGCAAATTCTCCATTCTTGAAGGTACTAAGACTAGATCAACAGCGGAATAAGTTAAAGCGAGAATTTGATCATCATATACTTGACCTAAATAATTTATTTTCATTCCTAATTTTGGCGGGTTAATTGGTTCCTTTTCTCCAATTATCAGAGCCTCAATTTTACTGCTTGGATTAGGAATTATCTTAAGGACTTCTTTAAGTAGATCCCAGCCTTTTCTTTGATCATGAGACCCTCGCCAAGCTACAAACATTATTAAGTCTTTTTCTAAATTTAAGTTTAATATTTTTCTGGCTAAATTTCTGGGAGTTTTTTTGAAAATATTCGTTGGAATAGGATTAGGAATAACTTTAATAGGCCATTCTTTCATTAATGATGATTCTCGTACACAATTTGCAAGCCAATTGCTTGGACAAATTATTTGATGTGGGTACTTCCAATATTTTTTTTTCATTTTCCAGCAAATTCTATCCAGATCTAATCCTCTATTATTTATGGGCTTGTTAATTTTTTTATAACCTTCAATGTACCTTTTATCATTAATCCCATTTGGATAATGCTCGGTACCAGAAAATGCCCAACAATCATGAAGTGTAAAAATCATTGGTTTTTTAATTCTGCTTATTGCTTTTATTGAAATCATTTCTCCTTGAAACCAATGAAAATTTATAATTTCAGAAGCAGAATTATTAATTGTTTTATCTAATAAGCTCGGAATTAATCCTGAGGAATGAAAAGATGGATTTGATGTTTTCTGTAAACTTTGAAGTTTTAATCCTGCGTATCTTCTTAATAAATTCCAACCATTTTCAATATTCGTATTAGGCTTAATAATAGATTCTTCTCCAAAATCACAATGATTGACTCTCATTGTTACGGATACATTTTTATTTTGATAATTTTTTAAGGCATTAAATAATCTGTAGGACGCCCTTGCAGCCCCACCTTTTTCAGATGACCAAGAGATTATTTCTGCTTTCAAAAATATTTCTAAATATAAAATTATAACTTATCAAATTTAAATAAATACGCAAATAATTTATATAAATTTCAAAATTATTATTTTTAGAAGGTTAATCTTCAATCAATTTATAAAGAGTCACTGCAGTTACTAAATTAGAAATAGGCTTAAGAATAGTTCCCACGCCATCGCCCAAATTATTTAAAAATGAACTTTTCACAAAAACAATATCATTATCTGATAAAGGTGGATTTTTTTCTTCTGATAAATTTTCTGAAATATCTAATTTAAATTTCCTTTTGGTTATACTACCATTTCTGTTAACTCTCACAAGTTCAACATTACCAGTATTAGCTTTCCATGCTATTGGACCACCTGCCATTAATATCGCTTGATTTAATGGAGTATTAACGGGTATTTGCATTGTTTGAGGGTTTTCAACCTTACCTATAATAGAAACCTTAATATTCTTTGGAGATAAATTTGCTGCAGCAAGCTGCATAACATCAGATTTTATAATATCAGCTTTTGTCAATTCGATAATATCTCCATCATAAAGGATTGTGTTTTGAAGGTGATTTCCATTAAAAATAAGATCTAATAGATTTACTTCACCTCTCTTATAATCAGAATTGTTTCCAGGTAATTTTCTTGAAATAATCACTGATTTTAAATTAGCATTTTGTGTAATACCTCCCGAAATTTGTATGGCATCTATTATTGTTGGCAAATAAGTTGGCTTAGCATCCACGTTTCTTGGATCAGGTTCTTTCATCGTATAAAATCCTGGACTCTTTACTTCCCCAATAATTGAAATTTTGATTGGTCTTGTTTTTAATAATCTTATATTTAATTCTGGTCTGATAAGTTGACTCGAAAACTTTTCTTGTATGATCGAAACTGCCTCGCTAATAGTTAAATTATTAAGATTTACCATGCCAATTAAAGGGAAATTTATATTGCCAGCTTTGCTAATTAAATATGAACCTGAATATTCACTCGCACTAAAAACATCTAACCGTATAAGATCACCTGGTCCAAGTAAATAAAAATCTTTTTCAAAGGATTTTTTCTTTGTAAAAATTATATTATTATCTGCCTTTAAAACAGTCTGGCTATAGATAAATGGTAGAAAAAAGTAAGTAAATAATAATGCAGATATCCTAATTAAAGTTTTTTTATTTACCTTTATAGTCACTTTTTTTTTGATATTTATTGGATTAGACTATTAATGAATATTTTACTATCATAAAGTAAAACTGCAAATTTAAAAAATTAAAATTAATTAATTAATTATAAAAATAATGACATCTTCAAATAATAATAATTTAAATTTTGGAGAACAAAAAAGTTATTATATTGAAAACGAAGAATTTAATTTTAATAAATTATATCAAGGAATTCTTAGAAGAAAGAAATTTGTTTTATCCTCAACTATATTTTTTTTCTTATTATCTCTAATCTTTACATCATTTCAAAGGATTTTTAATCCAGTTTTTCAAGGATCATTTACAATGTTAACTGATGATCCTATGCTAGATAATTCTTCTGGAAATCCTTCAAATAGATCTGATGCTAATTTGATTGCTCTTCAATATACACAATATGAAGATATTGCTTTGAGCAAATCTACTTATGATAATGATACTTTAATTGAATTACTAAAAAGTCCAATTTATTTGAATCAAGTAGAGAAAGATTTAGATTTACCTAAATCTTCAATTTCAAAAATAATTTCAATAAAACCTCCTAAAACAAATTTAGTAGGATCTAATAATAAAGTAATAAATGGAGTTTTAAATATTGAAATTAAATCTAAAAATATATTAAAAGGAGAATTAATATTAAAAAAACTGGTAGATATTTATCTTAAATCATCTTTAGAAAGAAGGCAGCAGAGATTAAATGATGGACTTAAATTTCTTGATAAACAAGCCCCAAAAATTGAAAATAAGAAAAAAAAATTACAAGAAAGTATAGTTTCTTTTAGAGAAAAAAATAAATTACTTTTTCCTTCGGAGGAGGGTAAAAATATCAAAGTCCAACAAAACTTAATCGATAAAGAAATTTTAAATCTGAATTTAGAAAGAGATCGATTAACGAATATACGTCAGGAGATTATTGATGGTAAATTAACTGGAATGGGATTTAAAGAAAAATTAGGAGAAGGTTTCTTAATTAGGGTAACTGATCAAGAAACTCTGGCTGAATTGATTGCTTTAGAAATAGATTTAACAAAAGCAAAAACAAAATTTACTAATAACTCCTCTGTAGTAAAAAACTTGAATTCAAGATTAAATTTAGTTCAGAGTGAGTTAAGAATAAAACAAATAGAGGCTATTGATACTGCATTAAAATTAAATTCAGGAGACCTAAAAAGTGCAAAAATTCAAAAAATTGATATCGAAAAGAGATTTATTAAACAACCAGAATTAATAAAAGAATATAAAAATCTTGAGCAAGAGTTAAATTTTATAAATCAGAATCTTCTTGGACTAGAAAAGGCAAGAGAAAGTTTTCAACTTGAAATAGCTCAAAATACAATTCCTTGGAGAATTATTTCCCCTCCTGAGATGGAAACTAAAGCACATAAACCTAAATTTTTATTAAATATTTTTACTGGAACTTTTGTAGGTCTATTAATAGGTTTAATTATTGCTCTAATTAGAGATAAAATTGACAACGTTTTTCATAACTCTAATGAAATAAAAGAAGACATAGAAGCTCAGCTTTTAGCAACTGTTCCTTTTATTAATCAAGTTAAATTAATAACTGATAATTTTGGAGAAATAGAGTCAAACAGAGGAATGAATTTTATTGCTTTAGAAGCCTTTAGATATATTTTTACCATAATTAAATCTTTTAAAGAAAATAATAATAATAAAAAAGTTTTTGCTGTGACAAGCTCAATACCATCAGAGGGTAAAACTTTAATATCTATACTTTTAGCAAAAGTAATTGCATTAATGGATATAAAAGTTCTTTTGATAGATGCTGATATGAGAAAACCAAATTTACATAATGATTTAAATTTAAAAAATGATTTTGGTTTATCAGACATTCTTTTAGGTAATATTGACTTATGGGAAAAAGGAGTTCAAGTTTATCAGGATAACAAATTTTTAGAAATTATAACTGCGGGCTCTATTTATAAAGATCCTCCAAGACTGCTATCTGATAATAATTTTGGAAATTTTATTGAAAGAATTAAGAAAAAAAATAATTACGATTACATCATAATAAATAATACTCCTTTATTAGGACTCACAGATGCTATTTTGGTCGCTGAAAATTCAGATAGCGTTTTACTAGCAGTAAGTATTAATAAGGTTGACAGAAACTTAGTAAAAGAAAGTATTTTTAGATTATCAAGAAACAGTAAAGTAAATTTTCTTGGAGTAATAGCTAATTATTTAGAAAGATATGAATATGAATATTATGGATATAGTAAGGATCTAAATTATAGTGATACCTACTTGAAATATTCTTCTGAAAATGAAGAGTTTTCTGATGAAACAAATAAAAATGAAAATAAAATAAGTATTTTTATTAGGAAAAATAAATATATTAAAACTTTTTATAAAAATATTTATAAATTTATAAGGTGGCTTAACAAATAATTTTCTAAACCTCAAAATAAAATGCGTAATTTAATAACTGGCGGTGCAGGCTTTCTAGGGTCACATTTAGTTGAGAGACTATTAGAAAAAAACGAGGAAGTTATTTGTTTAGATAATTATTTTACAGGTTCTAAAAATAACATATTAAATTTTATCGATAGCCCCAAATTTGAAATAATACGCCATGATGTAACCGAACCTATACAACTAGAAATAGATAGAATTTGGCATTTAGCCTGCCCTGCATCCCCAATACATTATCAATTTAATCCTATTAAAACAGCCAAAACAAGTTTTATTGGGACTTATAATATGCTTGGGTTGGCTAAAAGGGTAAATGCTAGGTTACTTTTTGCTTCTACTAGTGAAGTTTATGGAGATCCAAAAGTTCATCCTCAATCAGAGGAATATCCTGGATATGTAAATATAAATGGATTAAGAAGTTGTTATGACGAAGGAAAGCGTATTGCAGAAACATTATGTTCTGATTATGAAAGAATTCATAATACTGAAGTCAGAATTATGAGAATATTTAATACCTATGGACCAAACATGCATCCAAAAGATGGAAGAGTAATAAGTAATTTTATTGTTCAAGCTCTTAAAGGAAATCCTCTTTCAGTTTATGGAAAAGGTGATCAAACTAGAAGTTTCTGTTATGTAGATGATTTAATCGAAGGTATGATAAGGCTAATGAATAGTGATTATTCGAAACCCATAAATGTTGGAAATCCAGATGAACATAGTATTAAAGAAATTGCTGAATTGATAATAAAAAAAATAAATCCAAAATTAAAATTAATCTATAAAGAATTACCAGAAGATGATCCATTAAAAAGAAGACCAGTGACGAAATTAGCAGAGCGATATTTAAATTGGTACCCAAAAATATCCTTATCCGAAGGACTTGATAAAACAATAGAATATTTCAAGAAAATAATATAATTTTCTATTATTAATTTTTAATTGAGAGATATTTTTATAAATAATAAAAGGTAAGTTTTTATATACTTTTCTTGATTCAGCTTTATAACTGAAGATTCCAAGAAGGAGTTTGATTTAGCTAATTTTTCGCAACTTCATATTTACTTTGAGCACATGCTAATTTAGCAGCTTTAATTACTTCATTCAAAAAGAGTTTAAAATAAGCAATATTATCTTGCGAGTATTTAGAAACAGTCATTTGCATAATCTTCCAATATTTCTTTGGTGATTTTTCCCACAAATATGTCAAACATTTCTAACATCAGATGCTTCTTCATATGGTAATTTAGTTTTGCTTCTTTTCTTTCTAAAAGTTTGATTATTATCCACCATTCACCAGCTTGAAAAGGTTGCAGTAATTCTCCCTCAGAAGAATTTACTAAATTTTTCCTAATAATAGGATGAAATCCTTTTATAGTTACTGGCCCATAAATACCCTCTGGATAAAGGTCACTGTAGATTGCATATTCCTTTGCTAAAGTAGCAAAATTTGATTCTCCTTCTTCTAACCTCAAAAATAGTTCATATGCTAAATCTTTATCTTTAAGGCGAATTATATTGAAGATATAAGTATCAAGTTCTTCTTTTTTTTGAAAAAAGTAATTTTCTACTTCAT
>MDTA01094471.1_pt1 | contig 19379 bp, 16 predicted proteins | sample 811151 | NCBI WGS metagenome assembly MDTA01 (sample SAMN05326648, study PRJNA326480) | marine metagenome | isolation source: seawater | place: Indian Ocean: South | collected 2010 | reverse complement strand
TTAAGCTTAATGCTGTAATTTCAGATTCTACTTTTAACCATGTCATATCAATGCTAGTTGTTTCGTTTAAGAAGAATAATAAATTACCTTCAAAACCATTGATTTCTGCATCTGTATTAACGTTTCTTGATCCTGCATTAACAATTGATGAGATTAACATTCCATCCGTAGTGTTTTGGAAATAAGCAGCATTAAAAAGCATTGCTCCATCAAGAAGAATACTCTTAGTACCTATTTCAAAGACGCCAGTTACTTCTTGATCATAAGGATCTGGGGTACCTGTTGAATTAGGATTGTTACCTCCTGCTTTTGTTGCAGTAGTATAACTAGCATATACCATCTGATTATCTGCTATGTTATGTTGAATAGCTAATTTATATCCAATAGCATCATCTGTTTCAATAACCTGAGTAGGATGAAATCCATATTCACCAGATTGTTTTTGTGACAATGGGTAATTAGGGCAGCTAAAGAATGTTAAACATGAAGCAACGCTATCTTTAACAGTATCATCGTTATATCTTATTCCAACAGTTGCCATTGTATCTTCAGACAAATCAATATATACCTCACCAAGTATAGCGAAAGACTTCTGTCTTACGTGGTCTTCATTAATAAAACCTTGAATTGGTGTTGGTGCTGTATAACCATTCAATAATACCGGCAGTAAAGCAGCATTAAATCCTGATAAAGCCCATGGTACAAAAAAGTCAGTTGAACCAGATCCTGTTAATGCTCCACCAAATAATGTGGCATTATAAGGATGCAATGCGCCATCTGAAATTAAGTTCCAAGATGCTGTTTGTACTTGGTATCTATTATTCGTTGTATAGTCATAATGATATAAACCAGCAACAAAATTAATTGGGCCATCAAGATTAGAAATAAGAGTAGCTTCAAGCTGTCTAGTTTCAGATTCAACATTAGCAAACTCGTATGTTCTATCTGAATCTACGGTTTCACAAAAACCATAATCATCTCCACCAAAACAACCTGTCCACTGCATTGGAATTGCAGCTGCTGGATGACCTGCAGGGAAAAGACCTGGGAATGGATTTACGGCAACATTATAATCATTGTCTCCCATGTGATAATAATCTCTTGTTGAATAAGTTCCTTTAACTACTAATTGAAGCTCATCACTAATATCATGATTTAACTCCAGCATTGTAAATTCAAACACTTGATGATGTTCAGGATCTCTATTAATGTTAACTTTTTCTAGAGAACCTAAAGCATTAATGCCTTCATATGAATTTGAATCAGCTGTACTATTTAAGCCGGCAATAAAGTTAAATATTGCCGCAGTACTACCTCTTGTATCGGCGGACTGGCCAAAAGTTCCCCTTTCAAAAGGGTCACAACCAAATACAGGATGAGGTTCACAAACAATAATACCTATGTTTTGTCTGTTGTCCTCTGTTTCAGATCTATCATGAGTAAACTGAAGAGAAGTTGTTTCTGAAATATCAAAATCTACTGATAATCTAATACCATATGCATCTCTTCCATCTATGTCATTACCAGTATGAATATTTTCGATTGTTCCGTCTCTTTCAAACATGCTGTAGGAAAGCCTAGCCCCAATCCTGTCAGAAAATGGCATATTTAAGACCAAATTAGATCTTGTTGAATTATAGTTACCAGTTGCAACATCGAAAGAGCCTCCCCATTCTGATGTTGGTCTAGCTGAAACTATATTAACAAGGCCTTGAACAGCATTACGACCTGAAAGAGTTCCTTGAGGACCTTTGAGGACCTCAATTCTTTCTAAATCGTGGAATCCTATCTCTGCAAGCGCAGACGAACCATATTCATGTCCATTCATATTTACAACAAGTGAGCCAACAACAGCAGCACCTACACCATAAGAACCAACACCCCTCATTGAGTATGAAGCGCCTGATCCTATAGCCTTATCAATAATCAATCCTGGAACAACTTCAGCGAGGTCGCTGAAATCTTCAACCATATTATTATCTATGTCGCTTGCTGAAAAAGCTTCTACTGAGATCGCTAGATCTTGAATAGATTCTTCTTTCTTAGTTGCAGTAACTACAACTTCTTCAATTTCTTGTGAAATTAAATCTGTAGAAAAAACTAGTGAAAAGCATGCACATAGACTAAATGTTAGCTTTAAAAAATTGTTCATATTACCTCCCCTATAAATGGCTATATTGAACTAAAAATGTATTTAAACTATATCACTAAACAAGATAAGTACAAAATTAATATAAGTGTTATTTATAAACACTAATAACCTACATTTAATCTCCTGAATACCAAGGATGACATTTTGAAATTCTCTTCACTGCAAGCAAAGAACCTTTAAGAATACCATGCTCTAAAATCACTTCAATTGCATATGCTGAACACGTTGGTTGAAATCTGCATCTTGGGGGAAATAATGGCGAAATAAAATATCTATAAAATTTTATTGGCAATATGTAGATTCTTGCTAACATAAACTTAATCTATATTTTCTTCAGAAATCTTGTCAATAGCTTCTTTCAAGTCAACAATACTTGTCTGATCACTACCAATTCTTCTTATAGAAACTGTTCTATCATTTTTTTCATTTTTGCCTATTGCAAGAATAATTGGGACTTTTTTGGCGCTATGTTCTCTTACTTTATAGCTAATTTTTTCATTTCTTAAGTCAAGTTCAGTTCTAATGCCTTTATCTTTCAATTGATTGTATATTTCTTTTGCATAATCGCTTACCTCAGAAACAATTGATGCGATGACAACTTGTTGCGGAGCAAGCCAAAAAGGAAGCTTCCCTGAGTAATTTTCAAGCAAAATACCAATAAACCTTTCAAAAGATCCCAGTACTGCTCTATGGATCATTACTGGGTGATGTTTTTTTCCATCTTCTCCAACGTAGTAAGCATCTAACCTTTCAGCTAAATTGAAATCAAGTTGAAAAGTTCCACATTGCCATGCTCTGCCAATTGCATCAGTCAGAACAAAGTCTAATTTTGGTCCATAAAATGCTCCATCTCCTTCGTCAATTTTATATGGATAGCCTAAATTTTTTATTGCTGCTTCAAGCGACTCTTCTGCTTTGTCCCATATTGCATCTGATCCAACTCTCATTTCAGGACGCGTAGATAATTTAATGTCAAATTCATTAAATCCTAAGTCAGCATACAAACTGGATAAAAACTCTATAAATAGTCCTGTTTCATTTTCTATTTGATTTTCAGTACAAAAGATATGTCCATCATCTTGAGTAAATGCCCTTACACGCATTAACCCATGCATTGTTCCTGATGGCTCATATCTATGACATAAACCAAATTCTGCAAATTTTAAAGGCAAATCTTTATAGGACTTTATTCCTTGATTATAAATTTGAACATGGCCAGGACAATTCATAGGCTTTAGAGCATTTACCCTTTTTTCATTTGCATGTTCCTCATCAACTTCTGTGATAAACATGTTCTCGCGATATTTATCCCAATGACCTGAGTCTTCCCATAGTTTCCTATCTATAACTTGAGGAGTATTTACTTCTATATAGCCACTACTTTCAAGTCGCTTTCTTACAAAATTTCGTAAATTTCTGTAAATTGTCCATCCATTCGGATGCCAAAATACCATTCCAGGCGCTTCATCTTGAAAATGGAATAAATCCATTTCTTTGCCTAGTTTTCTATGATCCCTTTTTTGCGCTTCTTGTATATTATCTAAATAATTATTTAAATCTTTTTTATTAGTCCAAGCCGTGCCATAAATCCTTGTTAGCATTTTATTTTTTGAGTCACCTTTCCAGTAAGCACCAGAAACTTGAGTGAGTTTAAAAGATCCAATAAAACTGAGGTTTGGAAGATGAGGTCCTCTACATAAATCTACAAAATTCTCATCATCTTGATAATATAGTTGAAAATCTTCTTCTTGATCAGATTCATTAATAATTAATTGTTTATAAGGTTCGTCAAGAGACTTAAATATTTCTAGAGCTTTGGATTTAGATACTAATTTTTTTGTTATAGTTGATTTACTATTAATTATGTTTTGCATTTCGGCTTCAATCTTTTCTAAGTCATCAATCGATATAGACTTATTTGATTCAATATCATAATAAAAACCATTTTCAATAACCGGACCGATTGCCAATTTAGATTCTGGATATAATGTTTTAAGTGCCTTTGCTAATACTTGCGCAGTTAGGGTGTGTCGCATTATTTCAATACCAGCTTGAGATTCAATTGTTATAATTTCAACGTTAGAGTCACCTACAATCTCATCAAACAAATCTGTTTGCTTCCCATTAACTACAACAGCAACTGCAGATTTTGCAAGACCAGGTCCAATATCTATTGCAAGATCATATCCCGAAGAACCTTCTGGTAGATCTCTTGTACTGTTATCTGGCAATGTAATTTTCATAGCTATATTATAGATTGGTTAACTCAATTTTAATAAAGATATTTTGTAAACATTATAGGCCTTCTTAGTTAAATGGATATAACAAATCCCTCCTAAGGATTAGTTGCAGGTTCGACTCCTGCAGAGGGCACCATAAAAAACAAAGCTGGCATTTGCCAGCTTTGAGTTATATAGGAGTTCCGATTAAAAATTACTAAAAAGTTTTTCTACGTAAAAACTTTTTGATGGTCCGCAGCTAGCTAAGTCTGAATAACCATCATCTACACCCGGATTTGAATTAATATAATCTTGATAATTTTTTGCCATAAAACCTCTAGATTTAAAACTACTCCAAAAGATCATATCAACAAAATCATAGGGATAATCTTGATTAAAGCCCATATAAGGTACAAATGTATTTCTTCCCCAACCTGAGAAACCATAATCAGCAGCTTTTTGACTTCCTTGAATAATAGATTCATGGACTGAGTCTAATGTAGCTCCGCTTTTTAATTTGCATCCTGCAAACTGAATAGGTGTTCTTTTATCCCATAATGATTTTTCAACCTTATTATAAGTTACTCCATTATTGAACATAGCTATTCTGGAGTAACATTTTCCTGCAGATTCTTGACCATCATCTTCATCAATTGAAATAAATGATTCATCAAAATCATTTAGGTAAGAGCCCCACTCCTCATACATTGCTTGACCATCTGGCCATGTTCCCCAAAGTATGTAATCATATTTTGTTTCACCTGCATGCATTGGAACAAGAATATACTGTTTATATTTTGATCCAACTTGCTTCACAAATTCACCATATACTTTTGAATCTTTTACAGCATCATCTATCGTCTTACCATCATTTAGGTTGCAGTATATGAATTCAGATCTATATTGGTATTCTTCTGCTACAAGGAAAGAACTAATTAAACCAGCTGTTAATATTGATAGAAATATTTTTTTCATTATTCTTCTCCAAAATCACTTGCCTGAGGAACATGAACTCCACCATAAGCAGCTGGTGAATAATGTTGAGTCTTTGCTACCCATTTTCCATTTTCTTTAACCCAATTCATAGTTACTCTAGTTCTATAAGGACTCGTTTCACCATTAACTTCTGTCATTCCTTCGTAATAAAATCTTACAAAAACAACATCATTAGATAGTTGAATTGCTTCAGGATAATAAACATTTAAAGTTCCGCCTTGATTTGAAGCAGCCCAGCTTGCTGCAGTTTGTTTAATCATTGGTTTATGAAAACTTCCATCCGAATTAGTATTGTATGTTCCTGACTGGCTCTCATATTTCACTGCATCTTTCCAGTTTTGATCATTTCTTGCATCAAAATAAGACTCAAGTGACTTTAAAACCTGTTGCTCTGCAGCAGAATGACCATCAGCAAATGTAAAACCTGCAATGAAGAAACAACTTAATATCATTAAATTTTTCATTTTTTTCTCCCTTATAAATTAAGATACTTATAAAGGTTACATCAAAGATAAAAAATTATCACTTAAAAAAATACATATTTTTTATACATTCACGGAATTAACCAAGTAGAGCTAAGTTTGTTATCCCATTTATGGATTGCTCTTCTGTGTCCAGTGCTTTTAAGATATAAAAATTCTAAAACATTAAAAGTAAATATTAATACTGCAAAATTTTGATACCCTTCTTCTGCTTCAAAATCCTTAATATCATAATTTTCTGGATTCTCTATTTTCTTTGAAGAACCTCCTTTTACTGAATAACATTTTTTTGATCTTGCAGAGGACTGATCCCAGGCAGATTTAGTGATTGCATTATTATGATAGACAGATATTTCACCTTGTAATTTAATCTGGATTTTTAATTTAGGATCATAACCAATGACTGTTGCAGATTGCGAAGAAGAATATTGATCAATCTTAGGAGCTCTGTAATCGGTATGAAATCTCATCTTTCTTTCCTTTAAAGAGAATTCTCTTAAAACCATTACTCTAGATGAAATGATTTTATTTTTAAATGATGAAACTACCGGGGTATGAAAAAGAGTTCTGGAGTCATTAACAGCTAAATCTAGAATTTTTTCAGCGGCATCTAAGGTTTCATTTAGTTGAGTATAATTTTTTGGTAATTCAGCTTCCAGCAAGTCTGTCATGATTTTAAATTCCATTTAGTTCCAACATTTGTATCTTTAATTTCAATTCCTAGATCTAATAGCTCGCTACGAATTTTGTCAGCTAACTCATAATCTTTATTATTTTTAGCTTGAAGTCTTTCTTCAATTAAAGTTTTAATTTTTTGCTCTAATTCATTTGAAATCTGTTTATATGAATCATCTTGAAGAATCCCCAGAGCTTTTGAAATTAAATTCATTTGAGCTTTAATTGTTTTTCGATCATGGTCAACATGATTGGATACTTTGATAAGTTTATTTAATTGGGTGATGATTGCAGGAGTATTTAAGTCATCACACAAACTAGTAATTATATCCATGGAGTCATTTTTCGATAATTCAGGTGTATCAACATCCTTAAGATCGTTTTTTAATGTATATAATTTATCTAAAAGTTTGTTAGCTTGATGGATAACTTTTTCATTCCAATCCAATCCTTGTCTATAGTGCGATGACAAAAGTGCAAGCCTTATAACTTCTCCGTGATATTCTTTATTTAGCTGATTTACAAGAATTATATTTCCAAGAGATTTCGACATTTTTTCTCCCTGAATTGTTACAAATCCGTTATGCATCCAATACTTTGCATAGGATGTTGGGTCATCGATATTTGCTGAAGAACAACAACTTTGTGCAATTTCATTTTCATGATGAGGAAAAATTAAATCTCTACCTCCACCATGAATATCAAAAGGTAGTCCTAATGTTTTTTTTGACATTGCTGAACATTCTGTATGCCAACCTGGACGACCTATACCCCATGGAGAATCCCAACCTGGCTGTGTTGCATTACTTGGTTTCCACAATACAAAATCTGCAGGATCTTTTTTAAACGGTGCAATTTCTACTCTACTCCCTGCAATTTGTTCTTTTCTGTTTCTTTTTGAAAGCTTTCCATAATTTAGATATTTCGGAACATGAAAAAGAACATGGCCGTCTTTCTCATAAGCAAAATCATCTATTATCAAACTTTCAATTAATTCAATCATTTCATCTATGTATTCAGTTGCTTTAGGCTGAATATCTGGAGTCAAAACATTTAATTTAGACATATCATCGTTGTATATTTTTGTATATTTTTCTGTTATCGAAGAAATTTCTACATTTTGTTCTTGGGCTGCTTCAATAATTTTGTCGTCAATGTCAGTAATATTTGATACATATGTGACTTTGGGATATAAAATTCTTAAGGTTCTTACCAACGTATCAAACACAACTGCCATCCTTGCATTTCCAATATGAGCATAGTTATAGACGGTAGGTCCACAAGCGTAAATTTTTATATGACTTAAATCGCAAGGATTAAATTCTTCTTTTTTACCGCTTAAAGAATTAAAGATTTTGAAAGAAATTTCATTTTTCATAAAATCATTCTAAACCAATTACATCAAGATTCCTTAATGCATTAAGCAAAGGAATAAGAGGCATGCCTCTAACTGTATGCGAAGAGCCATTAACATAATTAAATAAATTGCATCCTAAGGATTCAAATTTATATGCCCCTGCTGCATGGATAGGATTTTCCATTTCTACATAATTTCTTATTTCATCATCTGATAAGTTATGCATTTTTAATTCAACTCTTTCTGAATAATCCCATACACAGTCTCCTGCTTTGAATATGCAAACTCCACTATATTGATAATGCTTTTTACCCGAAAGCAGCCCCAGGCTTCTTATTGCATTTTCCTTTGAGCCAGGTTTGTGAAGTACTTTGTTTTCTAAAACACACATTTGGTCGCCACCAATAACAAATTTATCAGAATGCTGTTTGCTTATTGAAATTGCTTTTGCTTTTGCTAAATGAATTACCTGCTCATCAAAAGGCAGTGTCTCAATCTGGAGTTTAATTTTATTTTCGTCAGTATCAGATACCAAAACATCAAAAATAATTCCAGCTTCTTCTAAAATTTGTTTTCTACTTTGAGATCCAGATGCAAGAATTATCGGAGTTTTAGGCTGTATACTGGAATATTCCAGAGACCTACCCATTTAATATTTTTTTGGCGAATGTATTAGGCTAATAAATTCTTCTCTAGCTTTGCTATCAGTTCTAAAAATTCCTAGCATTCTTGATGTTATAGTGCTGGACTCAGTTTTATGGATACCTCTAGTACTCATGCATTGATGATTGGCATCAATAACTACTGCAACACCTTTGGGTTGCAAAACTTTTTCAATTGTATCTGCAATTTGCGCTGTCATAGTTTCTTGTGTTTGAAGTCTTTTACCAAATAAATCAACTAGTCTTGCAAGCTTGCTGATCCCAACAACTCTCTTCTTAGGAATGTACCCTATGTGCGCAACTCCAACTATCGGAACCATGTGATGCTCACAATGAGACTCAACTCTAATATTTCTTACTATTACTGCATCATCATACCCTTCAACTTCCTCAAAGGTTCTGCTTAAAATTTCCTCAGGATCTTCATGATATCCAGCAAAAAATTCTTTATAAGCTTTTACAACTCTTTTTGGAGTATCAACAAGACCCTCTCTTTCAGGGTCATCTCCAGCCCAAAGTATTAATGTTCTTACTGCTTTAAGCGCTTCTTGCTCAAGAGAACTTTCTGAAATTTCTTTTGTTATTGTTTTAACGGCTTTTAATGCCTCTTCTTTAGATACTTTTTTTCTCATTTATGAATTCCAATAATGTTTACGGTGCCTATTTTATAGTATTTTTATAAAAATTAAACCAACGAACCTAATAGTATATTTAATATATTGGTTTTAACACTCATTTTTATTACATATAATTAAATTTATCTCATCTTAAATAATTATGTTAAAAGCTTTAATTCAACCTGTAACTCCTTTTCAGCAAAATGCATCTATAATATATTGCGATAAAACAAAAGAATGTGCCATTGTTGATCCTGGCGGAGATATTGAAATTCTTTTAGAGGTTGCAAGACAAGAAGATTTAATACCTGAAAAAATTTTACTTACACATGGTCACATTGATCATGCAGGTGGCGCAACAGAGTTATCTGAGATACTAAATGTAAAAATTTATGGTCCTCATATTAATGATAAATTTTTATTGGATGGTCTTCAAAAACAGTCTGAAATGTTCGGTATGCAATCAAAAAATTGTTCACCTGATAGATGGCTTGATGATGGAGATGTCATTAAAATAGGAAATGAAAAATTAGAAGTCTATTTATGTCCAGGCCACACTCCAGGACATCTAATTTTTTTTAATAGAGAAAGTAAACTTGCTTTAGTTGGAGATGTGCTTTTTAAAGGCTCTATTGGCAGAACTGATCTTCCAGGAGGTAATTTCGAAGCTCTTATAAAATCAGTTAAAAACAAATTATGGCCATTGGGCAATGACATCAAATTTATTCCGGGACATGGTCCAATGTCTTCGTTTTCAGTTGAAAGAGAATCCAATCCCTTTGTTTCAGATAAAGCGCTCGGTCTAAATTAGTTTCTATCGTATCTTCCCGGAGCTAAAATAGTTCCTAATAGCCTTAAAATCGATTGAGGAATATTTTTTAACATGAAAACTAAAAGTTTATAAGTTTTGGTTGGAACACACAAAGCTTTGCCAGCGAGTGTTGCTTGAACCGCCTCCCTTGCGATTCTTTCTGCTGAAAAAACCATAAATTTTGGAACTCTATCCATTTCTTCCTGAACTCCGCTTGCTGCATGAAACCCAGTAACTGTAAATCCCGGACAAACTGATGTAGAGGTAATGCCTTTGTGTTTATAATTAATATTTATAGCATCACTAAATCTGTTCATAAAAGTTTTAATAGGTCCATAAAGAGGCTGAATAGCAGAAGGGGCTGCAAAAGAAGCTACTGATGAAACTATCATTATTTTACCCCCACCATTGTCTAGCATTTCTGGTAAAAATAATTTTGTAAGCATTATTACAGATGTTCCCAAAACTCTTATAAAATCTTCCTCTGCCTCAATGCTTGTTTCGTGAAAAGAGGTTTTAATTCCATATCCTGCATTATTTACGAGTATTTCTACTTTGTAATTATTTGATTTACAGAATTCGAAAATTTCTTTAGGTGAGCCGCTTTTGCTTAAGTCTTTAGAAATTATGTCAACTTTAATGTTGTTCTCATCTGTAATTTCTTTAGCGAGGGTTTCAAGTAAATCTATTCTTCGTGCTGTTAAAATTAAGTTATATCCTCTTGCTGCTAAGTTTTTAGCTATTTCTAAACCAATTCCTGAAGATGCTCCAGTTATTAATGCATATGAATTTTTCATATGCATATACTATCAGTAAGCCTCTTTCTAGGATAGAATTACATGCTATTTTTAAGGAATAAACATATGAAAAATAAATTAAATTTTTTTGATCTACTTCTTTTCTCATTGATTCTTCTTAGTTTTAATGTACTAGCATCTAGCCAACCTGATGGTATCGATAAAACAAATGGCAACTTATCACAAGAGAATGTAAGCGAGGATGCCGGTAAAAGACCAAAAGGAATGCCAGGCAAGAAAAAAGAATATAAATCAATAAATGAGTTTATTGAAGATGGTGAATTTATAACCTTAGATGGATTTATGGAAATTCTTCATGAGACTAAAAAAGATGAATATTACCTAATACTTAATGAAGATCAGCTCGATAAAGAATTTATTTACTTCACGTATATATTAAATGGTCCTACTGATGCTGGTCCTAGTGGCGGCGATATGGGCGAAGCCTATATTCTTGAATTCAGAAAATTTAAAGAAGATATTGGTTTATATAAAAAAAATACAAAATTTATTTATAATGAATCCAACAAAATCTCTCAGTCAAAAATAACAAATATTATTGAAGCATTTATGGGTAGATTTGCAATAGTTGTTAAAGAAGAAACAAAATATCTTATCAGCGTTGATAAAATGTTTTTAACTGAAATGTTAGTAAGTTTAACTCCAAATATTCCACCAGAATATATGGAATATTACAATCTTATTTTAGGAAGAGCTGATAAGAATAAAACGTTTATCGATGAAGTTAAAAATTATGAAAAAAATACTTCATTTAAAGTTAGATATGGATTTTATAATCCAAAACCAAAACCTGGTAGATCTCTTGATGCAATTGCTGACAAAAGATATACCTTTATAGATGGGCTACATTTATTTGTTGAAATGCCTGACGAAAATTTTGTTCCAAGAATTGCAGACCAGAGAATTGGGTATTTTTCAGAAAAAGTAACAGATTTGTCTACCTATGAATCAAACAATGCAAAAGATCTAATGAATAGGTGGAGGCTTATAAAAAAAGATCCAGATGCAGAGTTATCTGAACCAGTAGAACCTTTAGTTTATTGGGTTGAAAACTCAACACCTGAGGAGATACGTCCCTTTGTTGTTAAAGGTATTGAATCCTGGAATAAGGCTTTTGAGAAAGCAGGTTTTAAAAACGCAATTGTTGCAAAAATTCAACCAGATGATGCAGATTGGGATGCTGGAGATGTTAGATATAATGTAGTTAGGTGGGCTTCAACACCTGAACCAAGATACTCGGGTTATGGACCAAGTGTTGCAAATCCAAGAACTGGTGAAATTATAGCTGCAGATATCGTGCAAGAATTTAATGCAATTAAAAGAGGTTACACGTATAGAAAACTATGGGGTTATTCAGAAGAAAATGATCCTTTGGAACAATGGATTGTTTCATTAACAATGCATGAAGTTGGCCACACTTTGGGTCTAAGGCATAACTTTAAATCAAGTTGGCTTTATAATGCAAGAGAAGTTCATGATGTTTCCATTACAGGTGATAATCATATTGGTTCTGTCATGGATTATGATCCAATAAATTTAGCCCCAATGGGAGTTACTCAAGGAAATTACTTCCCAACAGGTCCTGGTACATATGATATCTGGGCAATTGAATTTGGATATACTCCAAGTTTTACAGAAGAAGAAAGAGAAAATCTTCTTTCAAAATCTACACAACCTGAATATATTTTTGGCACAGATGGTGATGCTATGTCTTCTCCTGGAATAAATATTGATCCTAGGAATTACAGAGGAGATATGTCAAATGATCCAATTACATACACAGCAGATAGAATTGAAACAATTAATGCTAAAATTTTAGAACTACCTGAAATCTATCTTGTTGACGGTAAAACTTCAACAGAATTTAGATCAACTTTTTATAGTCTTACAAGAGAAAAAGGAAGATTTCTTGATGGTGTCTCACGACTTATTGGTGGTGTATATTCAAATCGTATTGTTAATGACAAAAACAAAGATATAACACCATTTGAAGCAGTTCCTTATGATGATCAAAAAAGAGCGATGGAGCTAATTGCAAAAAAGCTTCTATCAAATGAAGCATTTTCATTTGATGAAGAATTTTTAAAACAACTGCAAAGCGAAAAAAGAGCAGCATATAGCCCAGGAAGATCGGGCAATGAAGATCCTCAGCTTCATGATTTAGTTTTAGATCTTCAAGGAAGAGTACTGTCTCATATTTTGCATCCAACGGTTATGACAAGATTGGTCGATAGTTCTCAATATGGAAATACCTATATGCCTAATGAAGTATTAGATGATTTATATAATGCAATCTTTATTCAAAATGAATTACCTAATACTTTTATAATGAATTTACAGTCAAAATATGTTGATAGTCTCATTAATGCATTAGATGATAGCGACTATGACGAAATATCTAGAGCAGCAATTTATACAAATCTAAAGAAAATTCGATCATATACTAGCAGAAGTTTGTCTACAAAAGACTCACAAGTTAGAGTTCACTACAATTTCTTAAATTGGAAACTTGATAAAGCTTTGAATAATTAAGAAGATTCTATTTTTAACAAAGCTTTTTTTAATATAGTGCCTCCAGGGGCACTGTAGCCTCCAATATTTCCATTAGAGCATATTACTCTATGACAAGGCCTAATTATTGGTATTGGATTTTTACCACATGCATTTGCAACTGCCCTATAGGCCTTAGGATTTCCAATTGCTTGAGCAATATCTTTATAACTTCTAGTTTTGCCGTACGGAATTAATTCTATTTGGGCCCAAACCATTTTTTCAAAATTACTAGCTTTTTTCATTTATAAAGACTCTATAACTTTAATTATTTTAGATATTGCCCAATCAAGATCTTGCTTTGATATCATTAAAGGTGGTGCAAACCTGATAACGCTTTTATGAGTTTCTTTGCATAAAAGTCCTTCATTAAGGAGCATTAAACACAAATCTTTTGCATTTATTTTTGATTCATATAATTCCATACCAATCCATAAACCTTTACCTCTAACATCTTTTATTATATCGGTGTTAATGGATTTTAATTTAGATTTAAAATACTCTCCTAGTACTGCGCTATTTTCTATTAAATTATCTTCATATAAAAGTTGCAGAGCTCTTAATGCAACTTTTGTTGCTAGAGGATTGCCTCCAAATGTTGATCCATGAGAGCCTGCATTAAAATGACTCATGATTTCTTGAGAACTTAAAAATGCTGAAATTGGTAACATTGCGCCCCCAAGTGCTTTTCCAAGAATAAGGCCGTCGGGTTTAATGTCTTCATACTCATAAGCAAATAATTTTCCAGTTCTTCCAAGACCAGATTGAATTTCATCAAGAATTAACAATACATTGTTATCTGAACATAATTCTTTAATTTTTTTTAGCCACCCATTCTCAGGAACTCTTATGCCTGCCTCTCCTTGAATTGGTTCTATAAGAATTGCACATGTATTTTTATTAATCTTAGACTCAAACGATTTTATTGATTCTTCTACGCCGCATTCTGACCAACAATATTTTGCTTCAACAAAACCACCTCCAAATGGACCAAATCCATCTTTATATGAATCTTCCGAAGAAAAACCAACAATAGTTGTTGTTCTACCATGAAAATTACCATCTGCAACTATAATTTGAGCTTCATCTTTTTTTATACCTTTTGTAAGGTACCCCCATCTCCTTGCTGCCTTAATAGCAGTTTCTACTGCCTCAGCACCAGTATTCATTGTTAAAATATTTTCAAATCCTGAAATTTTTGTTAATTCTTCAAGAAAGTCTCCAAAAGGTTCTGTATAAAAAGCTCTTGAAGTAATTGCTAATTTATTAACCTGTTCTTCTACAGTCTTTACTAATTCAGGATGTGAGTGCCCATGACTAACAGCGGAATATGCTGAGACCATATCAAGGTATTTATTACCATCAACATCCCAAAGATAGGCTCCTTTGCCTTTATTCAGAACAACAGACAAAGGTTCATAATTACGAGCTCCATATAAGAGTTCTTTGTTTATGAAATTTTCTTGTAAACTTGATGACATAAGTGTATTTTAACCGCATAGTTAACTTCATCAAAACAAATTATGAGCAACCAGTCTACTTCACATATATTTATGATTGAACCAGAATCATTTAGCAATAATATTCAAACAGAGTCTTCCAACCACTATCAAGTAAAAGAAATTTCTGAGAATAAAGATGTAATTGCTAACAAAGCACTTGAAGAGTTTTTTAATTTAAAAAATGCTATCGAAAAACAAGGGGTAAAAGTTACTGTTATGAAAGGAAGTAGTGATTGTCCTGATCATATTTTTCCAAATTGGTTCATCACCTTTGCTGATAAAACAATGCAAATTTTTAGTATGATGGCACCTAATAGACGTATAGAAAAAAAACCAGAAATGATTAGCCATCTTACTAAAAGCTATGATCTTGTTGATGATATGTCATATCTTGAAAAAGACAATATCTTTCTTGAGTCTACAAGTAGCATGGTCTTTGATAGAGTGAATAATATTGTTTATGCAGGTCTTTCAGAGCGGACTAATAAGCATCAATTGCAAAGTTGGTGTAGTGCCAATAAATTTGAATTAATAATGTTTGAAACTAAAAGTCATTTAGGATTACCTATTTATCACACTGATGTTCTAATGTATGTTGGTACAAATATAATTGGAATATGTTTTGAAGTAATTAAGTCTGAATATAGAGAATTAGTAAAACAAAAAGTAAGCCAAAATCATGAAATACTAGAGTTATCAAGTCAACAAATTCTAGACTTTTGTGGTAATGCAATTGAAGTGCAAAATAAAGATAGTGAATTATTTTTAGTTATGTCAACAAGGGCGTTCAAAGCATTACAACAAAAACAGTTGGATGCTTTATTGTTGCACTACAAAAATATTATACATTCAGATATACCTACAATTGAAAAATATGGTGGCGGTTCAGCCAGGTGCATGATAACTGAATTATTCTAGCGCAAAGCCAGAAAACTTTACGCTAGATAAGAAATATTATTCAGGCTTTTTTACCCAAATTTGAGTTAACTGCATAACAACAACAGAAACTATAAATACCCATTGAACAATATTTAACTTGCCATCTGCCATTTTTATAAAGTTTTCTGCATTTTCTGAAATTGGTTGCGATTCTGCCATTACAGAAAATACATTGGCATAACCTTCAGCCCAACCGGCCCCTTGCGACATAGTACCAAATGTAAATATAGCAACTGATAAACAAAATGCAGTTGTAAAAAGTTTTCCTATTACATTCACATTTCCTTCATAGTAAATTCTGCTAGAGAACCTGAAACCAACCCAAATTAAAAAAGCACATGATGCAAAAAATATTGCATTTGGTATAAAAGCATTTGAAAGCATGCTCCAGACCTGTAACTCTGATAAAAGTTGTGACCCAGTTTGTACGCTCATTTCCTCCATTATTACCTCCTAATTTAAATAATAAGGTTAATATAATACATTAATAATTATTTATTTTTTAATTAAAAAAGAAAAATATATAAAAATATTAAACATAAATTAAGTTCTATGTTTAAAGCTCTGAAACAAAATTTTTGATCTGTTTGATTCCACCTAACGGATAGAAATGGACTTTTTGAATATTAAAATCTGGATTTATTTTTTTGTATTCTGCAAGCTCCTCAAGAAATACAGTTGGCTTATATGGTAAAAGTAACTTGGTAATATCTTTAGCCCTTTTTTGTAAAATCTTTAGTGACGCGCCAACGCCACATTCAATAGAATATCTTAATAAGGTTTGAAGTTTTGCAGGGCCGGCAACTCCAATATGAATTGGGACATCAACTCCCATAGCCTTTAGTCTATTTACCCACTTTATTACAGATGAAGCATCAAAACAAAATTGAGTTGTAATTGCTATTTGAGAGTCCGTTCTTTCACTAAATTTTTGTTTCCAAGATATTGCTTTATCAACATTAGTGGTTGAACCATCAGGATCAATATCTATACTGCCTTCTGGATGACCGGCAACGTACAAATTTTGAAATCCTGCTATATCAAAAAATTCTGTTTCTATTAATTGAATTGAAGAGTCAAAGTCTCCATATGGCTTTTTAATTCCGCCTGCTATTAATAAAGCATCTTGAACATTAGCTTCTGATTGATATTTATCAATCCAATCTTTTAGTTGATCTTTATTCTTAATTATTCGAGCAGGAAAATGAGGTACCGGAATAAATCCTTCTGTTGTAATTTTTTTAGCAGTATTAACCATATCTTCTATTGGTGTGCCCTCAATATGAGCAATATAAATTGAAGTCTTTTTAGGAATAAATTCACTAAAATGATTTATTTTTGCTGCTGAACTTGGTGTGGTTTCTATAGAAAAACCAGAAAGAAATTTTTTTATTTTTATATTACTCACAATTTAATTATAAACCTTATAATGGCGGAGAGTGAGGGATTCGAACCCTCGAACCAGTTACCCAGTTACCTCCTTAGCAGGGAGGCGCTTTCGACCACTCAGCCAACTCTCCGAATAATTAGGGATGGATTATAACCTTTTGAAAATATAAAGATAACTAAATTATCTATTGAATTCTATTTGCATGCCAAGGGGCAAATTTTCTGCAAACTTACAATCCTTAAAAACTATTTTCCCATTCACAATGGTCATATATATTGATGAATTAAAGGAATGTCCTTCGAAAGGAGACCAACCACATTTATATAAAATATTTTCTTTTGTTACTTGATAAGATTTATTGTTATCTATAATTGCTAGGTCTGCAAAATAGCCTTCTCTTATATATCCTCTATCCTTAATTTGGAATCTTTTAGCGACATTGTGACTGGTTTTTTCAACAATGGTTTCCAGTGTCAATATATCTTGATTAAAAAAATCCATAAGAATTTGAAGACCGTGTTGCACCAAAGGCAAACCAGCAGGAGCATCAGAATATGGTTGGCTTTTTTCTTCCCAAGTATGAGGCGCATGATCTGTGGCAATAATATCTATCTTATTTTCTAATAAAGCATTGATAAGGGCTGATCTATCTGACTCCTCTTTAATAGACGGATTGCATTTAATCTGATTTCCAAGTTTAGAATAATATGTATTATTGAAAAACATGTGATGCACACATACTTCAGCAGTAATCTTTTTTCCGTCGATTTTTCCTGGATTAAAAAGTTCCATTTCTTTTTCTGTAGTTAAATGAAAAACATGAAGGTCGGAGTTATATTTTTTTGCTAAATTGACAGCCAGTGAACTTGATAAATAACAGCTTTCAACATCTCTAATCAGATGATGATGTTCTGCTGAAACATTTTGACCATATTTATTATTAAATATTTCTTCATTTTTTTTAACAGTTGTTTGGTCTTCACAGTGGGTTACAACTATTAATGGTGAATAGTTAAAAATGTCATCTAGTGCATTTAAATCATCAACTAACATTTCACCAGTTGACGCACCCATAAAAACCTTTAGTGCCGCAGCTTGATTAATATCGGCTTTTTTAATCTCCTCGATATTAGTATTGCTTGCTCCTAAATGAAAAGAGTAATTAGAAACTGACTTTGTGCTTGCTATCTGAAATTTTTTCGTTAAATTTTCATTTGTTGTTGTGGTTGGGTTTACATTAGGCATTTCAAAGTAACTTGTTACCCCTCCAGCAAGACCAGCCTTAGACTCTGTTGCTATATCTCCTTTATGAGTTAATCCAGGTTCTCTAAAGTGCACTTGATCATCAATCAAACCTGGTATTACATATCGGCCAGAGACATCAATGGTTTGCTTAGATTCGGAAGAAATATCATTTGCAATTAATTCAATTCTTGAGTTTTTTATTGCTATATCCGATTCAAATATAGAATTTTCATTGACGATTTTGCAGTTTTTAAGAATAAGATCAAACATTTACTTATCTAATTCAAATTCCTTGTGTAGAATCTCAACTGCTTTATCAACTAGATTTTCATCAACAACCATAGTTATCTTTATCTCTGATGTGCATATTATTTGTATGTTAACATCATTTTCAGACAACGCTTTAAACGCTTTACTTGCTACACCAGCTTGAGATCTCATGCCAACTCCAACAATTGAAACTTTTGCAATATCTGAGTCTACCATCAATTCTCTATAATCTAGATCTGTCTTTATTTTTTCTAAAGTCTCCATTACAACTTTTTCATCTTCAGATGCAACAGTAAATGTAAAGTCAGTCTTACCGTCTACACTAACATTTTGTACAATCACATCTACTTCCACATGAGCGTCGCTTATTGGGCCTAAAATTTTAAAAGCAGTACCAGGAATATCGCCAACACCATGTAAAGTGAACTTAACTTGATCTTTTTGAAAAGCGATTCCTGAAACTAATGCATTTTCCATATTTTCATCCTTTGTAGAAATTAAAGTACCATTCCCTTCTTTGAAACTTGATAAAACTCGAACTGGAACATTATATTTATTTGCAAATTCAACAGCTCTAGTCTGCATAACTTTTGCCCCTTGTCCGGCGAGCTCAAGCATTTCTTCCATTGTAATAGATTCTAATTTTTTTGCATTAGGGACAATTCTAGGATCTGTTGTATAAACACCATCGACA
>MDTA01169210.1_pt1 | contig 19380 bp, 17 predicted proteins | sample 811151 | NCBI WGS metagenome assembly MDTA01 (sample SAMN05326648, study PRJNA326480) | marine metagenome | isolation source: seawater | place: Indian Ocean: South | collected 2010 | reverse complement strand
GGAGGTCTTATCTTTCCGGATACGGAGTCTCCGGTTCTCAAATTAAATCTTCTAATTTGGCTAGGTGATACATAAATGTCGTCTGGTCCCGCCAAATAGGAGCTGTCTGGAGATCTTAGAAAGCCGAATCCATCTTGAAGGATTTCGAGTGTTCCATCCCCATAGATGGATTCGCCTGATTTAGCATGCTTCCGAAGGACGCTCGCTATTATTTCTTGTTTTCGAGACCTGCCAAGGTTGTCCATCCCCATTTCATGGGCGATTTCTAACAATTCAGGTATTGGTTTAGTTTTAAGGTCAGTCAGATTCATAGATTCCCTTTTCAGAGATAGTGAAGGTTAAATTTAGGTGGATTTGATTTTTATAAGAACTATTCTAAGTTATTTCTTAGGGAAGGATGTGGAGCTTTCTCAACTCAGTTTACGGCTTTCCATAACTTATACTTTTATTTTCTGTTGTCAACCCTTTTATTTGAATCTCAAGCTTCTCATTTAATGAGGTGCTCTATTGGCTTAGATGTTACTGTCTAAAAACTCTGTTAATTGTGACTTTGATAGCGCTCCGACTTTAGTCGCCTCAACGTTTCCATCTTTGAATAGCATGAGGGTCGGAATTCCTCTGATCCCGTACTTTGGCGGGGTAGCCTCATTTGCATCAATGTCAAGCTTGCACACCTTCATCTTACCGTCATATTCTTTTGCGATCTCTTCTAACACTGGAGCTATGACTTTGCATGGCCCACACCACTCCGCCCAGTAATCAACAAGAACGGGTGTTTTAGAGCTCAATACCTCTTCTTCAAAAGAATCGTCAGATACGTGTTGTATTTCAGACATTTTTTTTCCTATCTTCCTTTAGTCTATTATCCTAAGCCGTGAGAAAAAAATAAACAATATAATTCCAAGATAAAATTTAGCGTAACCCGTCACTTAGATCTTGAGCGATTTCCTTAGCAAAATATGTGAGGACTCCATCGGCACCACTGCGCTTTATAGCTGTCAGAGACTCGAGAATAGCTTTTTTCGGTAGCCACCCCCGGTCGACAGCGCCTCTAAGCATCGAGTATTCTCCGCTGACTTGATATGCGAAAGTTGGAATCTGAAACTGCTGTTTGACCCTGTAAATTATGTCCAAGTAAGGCATCCCTGGTTTTATCATCACCATATCTGCCCCCTCTTGTATATCTAAAAGCACTTCAAAAATTGCTTCGTCCGAGTTGCTTGGATCCATTTGATATTGCTCTTTTGATCCTCCTGCTAAACTGATCTCTGATCCTACTGCTTCTCGGAAGGGTCCGTAGAAGCTAGAGGCATATTTAGCTGAATATGATAGTATCTTTGTGTTTTTAAAATTTTGTTTTTCAAACTCATTTCTTATAGCGCCAATCCTTCCGTCCATCATGTCTGAAGGCGCTATAATATCAGCTCCAGCTTCAGCATGGCTCAGGGCCTGTTTTGTCAAAACGTGGAGGGTCTCGTCATTATCGATGTTTCCAATACCGTCTAAGATTCCGTCTTGGCCATGGCTTGTATAAGGATCTAAAGCAACATCGGTAATTATCCCAACGTCATAATTTTCCTTTTTTATTTCACGAACTATGCGCTGAATAAGACCATTGCTATTGAATGACTCCTCGCCAAGCGCTGTCTTTTTTTCCTCAGAGATCACTGGGAAGATTGCTACGGCGGGAATTCCTAGTAGCGCTATTTCTTCTATCTCTTTTAGAATTCTCTTTTCGGGAATTCGTTCTATACCAGGCATGCTGTCTATTTTCGATCCATGCTCTTCAGTGACGAAAATCGGATACACGAGATCATTGACCGTTAAATTATTCTGTCGCACCATCCGCCGACTCCAATCGTCTGTTCGCAGCCTACGAAGACGAGTTTCCGGAAAGCTAATAATTGCTTTAGACATCCAAATCACCTTGATATCTTTTGTTTTATGTCTCTTAACCGATCATTTTGCGGTAACCGATTATGATTTACTAGTAATCTCGTTTTCCAATTTGTTGCTGATCTGTAGCAGACACATTACTGTGAGAGCAAAAAAAGAAAGAATTGTCCACTGGGGAATACTAAATCCTAAAAATTTCCACATAACCTCAGCGCAACTCCCATCATCAAAAATAATCATGCGTAGAACCTCGAAAAAGGGGAATATATCCAGAAGATAATCCAAATCTGGGCCACAAGAGGGAACCAAATCTGGCGGTAGGCTTTGTAAATAAATTTGCCTGCCTGCGAGCGCCAAGCCAATCGAAAAAAAAAGAATTTGGAAAACGACATACCCTAGAAAGCCTATTCTCCCAGGATTATGTAGCGAGGCGATAAGCGCGAAGCCTCCACCAAGTGCCATGCAAGCTCTCTGAAGTGAACACAGAGGGCATGGATCTAACCCCTCAGCTATCTCCAAGTATAACGCGAAACACAGTAATAAAGTACAGGACAGGAAGATAAGAAAACTCATCTGTTTTCGGCTAATCCTCTTTAAAAAGCTAACTTTCATTTTCAAGTTTCTTTAGTTTGGTCATTTTTTTTGAGCCACTCAGCCGCAAACTTCATCAGTTGTGGATAGAAAAATTTAAAATCGCTAGCTAGTTCCTTTTTTACTGCGATTATTTTATTTGGCGCTTCGATTATCGGAGTTCTCCCTTTAAGCCGTTTATCGAGACTTAAGCTGGCTTCTCTTAAAAACTTCTCATCCTTATAGTTTTCTAGAGAATTCTTCCTAAGCATTATTCTGGCGAGATTTTCTGCTTTTCTTGGTAGGCTTTTATATGCCAAGACATCCTTTAAAGCTCTGTCAGAAAATGAACCCAGTGGCTCGTCATAAAAACTATCCCATGACAAAGCTAAGAGGTGGTCATAGGCAATATCTGTCATAATTCCTCCGATTCTTCTGAATCTCGTCCCGAACCTTTCTCTGCTAAGTCTAGTTAATAAATGGCGATCGGTGTAAGCGTCGACTGCCCTATGAAGCTTTATTCCTATCTCAACCTCCCGGTTATATTGGCCAGAAAGCCTGCCTTTTACAAAGTCTCCCAAGAAGCTACCGATAGAAAGGTTTTGATTTTTACTTGATAATGCAAAGTGAGCTAGAAAATTCAATCTTTAAACGATTTACTGTTTGTAACTATCCAAGAAGTTTTTTAGGAACGATTTAAAGTCCTCGTCCTCATCCTCTTGAAGCTTTTTTGCTGTCTTGTGACTTTCCTCCGTAATTTTTTTAAAAAACTCTAACTCTTCTATCTCCAAATCCAAACCAAGGTAATGATTATGATTTTCTTTTGATTTTTTAAGGCCAAACTCAAGGAAACTCAATTATTTTTCAGTCATCTCTCTAAGCATTTTCCCGCTCGGAGTCAACTCGGGATTACTGACGAGTTTTGACATATTTTGCAGGCTTGCCTTATTTCTTTTAGATTTTTCTATTGTATCTAAGAAATTTGCTAATCCTTGAAGCTGTTTAAGGATTTCGTTTGCCCAGGTCTCTATAGTTGGTTCCCTCGTTCCGTCCCTAAGAATTAGGCCTTTATCCCTCCCATTAAAGATTACAGCATTATAATTAAAAGCATTATCTTCTAATCTTTTTACGTCATCTTTAGGGCTATCAATTAACAAACAAAATAACAGGAAAATATCTAGGAATCTGATTTGATCCTCACTGATTCCTAGGGGCGCGAAAGGATTTAGATCCAAAAGGCGAAGTTCAACATATTCAACTCCATTTTGAGATAAAGATAAGACAAAATTTTCGCCATGGTCGATCTTTCGCTTGGCCCTTATTGTGGTGTAAAACTCTGCCTCACTTTGCAATAGGCTTGAACTAATTTGAGATTTCTTCTTTGAAAATTTTTCGTAACCTTTAAAGTTGTTTTGTATTGCCGCCTTCAATGAAGAAACATATTCTGCTAGACCATTGTAAGAAACTGTGACATGTTCAGACTGGACGCCGCTCTGGTAACCTATATCTCCCGATCGAAGAGATGTCGAGTGAGGTGAGAACATTGTTTTGCGGTCAAAAAATTTTAGTAGCTCGTGATTTTTGCTTTTTATAAAAGAAGCGCAGGCCGCTGGCGAGGCACCAAATAAATAAGTTATTAGCCAAGAGTATCTTCGAAAATTCCGCATCAAATCAAAATATCTTCGCGACTTGAATTGTTTTATAGACTCGTCTGATTTTTCTTTTTGCCTAAGCCATTTCCAAAAAAATTCATTAAAAGAAAAATTGTAATGAATTGCACAAATTGTCTGCATTTCTTTCCCATATCTTTCTGCGAGACCGGAGCGGTATAGACCCTTTAATTTTCCTAGATTTGTTTGTCCAAAATCAGCAGTTCTTATTCTTGATTTTGGTGGAAGTTCGCAGGGCATACTTGAAGACCACATCAGTTCATTTTTTAAATTTCTTGCCACAAACGCATGGATCTTTTCTAACTCGCTTAAAACCGTTGCTGGAGAATCATGCACTGAAGTGATTAATTCTGGTTGTGCTTCGGCGAAATCAGCTGTGATAAATGGGTGAGTTAAAATATTCCCCAGTGCTGCAGGTGCAGGCTGCTCTGAAATTTTCCCATTTTCCGTAACGCGAAGAGTTTCTCGCTCAATTCCCCTGTTGAAAGAAAATATATTTTTCAAATTAGCATTTTCGCTCGGACTTTGGGTTAAATCAGTCAGCTTTTTCATAAGGATAAATTTAGGTGGAGTGAGCTTGTTTGAAACGTTTTATTTGCCTGCGTTGCTTTTTTGATGGCCGAACCACAGATCTACTTAGCCGATTAAATTCTCCAAGCTCTCTCGCTTTGTGGCGGGCATCAATGCTCTCTTGTGTTTCTTCAAATAGCTCGCAGGCCAATTTAGCCCCCTTCCTTTGACTAGAGATTTGCTTGATTACTACGATTTTCTGAAAACCGCCGAATGATAACTCTATTTGGTCTTGAATAAATACTGTTTTACTTGGCTTAGATCGTTGGCCGTTGACATGCACTTTGCCCCCCTTTATTGCTTCGATCGCTTTCTGCCTGGTTCTAAAGAAACGAGCTGCCCAAAGCCATTTATCTAAGCGTACTTCCATCTATTACTCTTTTCTCCGAGTGCTATTCCAGCTAATCTTGTACTCTAATTTTCTTTTAATCAGATCAAATAGAGAAATCATGAGTCACCAAAATTCAGATATTACCACAATCTTTAATCAGTCTTCTGATCTCGACTCGTAGGCATGGATTCTCCTAAAATCCCGAAAATACTTGATTCGATGATTGCTGCGGCCAAAGCCGCTGGCGAGGAGGTCCTAAGAATCTATCTAGATGATAATTTTGAAGTCGAGATAAAATCTGACAATTCTCCTTTGACTATCGCTGACAAAGAAGCTCACAGAATAATATGCGAAAGGCTAAAATCTGACTTCCCAACTCTCCCGATTTTATCTGAAGAGTCTGAAAACTTGAGTTTTAAAGAGCGAAAATATTGGACAAGTTTCTTTTTAGTCGATCCACTCGACGGAACCAAAGAGTTTATAAAAAGAAATGGTGAGTTTACTATTAATATCGCTCTGATTCATGGAACCGAGCCTGTAGCTGGAGTTGTATACGTTCCTGTGAATCGTAAACTTTATTATGGAGATACTAGGTCTTGTAGTAGCTTCTTAGAATTTGAGGGCAATAAAAAAAGGCTCGCTACTAGAAATTTGTCCAAAGAAGTACCAATAACAATAGTGGCGAGCAGGCGCCATGGACAAAAAAAACTTGAAGCATTTTTAAAAACTGCTGACGAACTTTTTCCTAACGTTAACGTTATCAATATGGGCAGCTCCATTAAGTTATGTTTGCTTGCAGAGGGCAGGGCCGATTTTTATCCTCGCCTAGCCCCTACTTGCGAATGGGATACGGCGGCTTCACACGCGATTGTTCGAGCTTCGGGAGGAGATGTTCTTGATCTTAACCTAGAATCTCTACGATACAACACCAAGGATGACCATTTGAACCCCAGTTTTGTCGTAGTGGGCGATCTCGGTGTTGATTGGAAGACACTTTTTCCTGCTCTGTTTAGACCTGATTAGGGATAATCCTGGTCTCATCTAGCGAAGCTGCGTTTGTCTTCATCCTGCCGAGGAGAACACTGTATGAGCATACAGCTTTCGCTAGAGAGACAGTAAATATACACATGGTTTTTTCTAAAGGAAAGGTCAAATAATGGAGATTTCTTTGACTACAATGGACAAAACTTAAAAAAAGCAGCAAGTTCAGACAAAAAGGGCACAGGTTTTCTACATAACCCGCTTACAATTTTTGAAATATCCTAAAAAGCTCCAAACCAAACCAAGAATTCCTTGATTTTTTTTAAAAATAGAGGGTCAGATCTTGAATTAAACCCTAGGAATGAAGTATTTTAAATCCTACTCGAATTCAACCTTATTTAATTTCGATCAGCGCTCCTTTTATTGCGCGAAGAATTTTAGAAGACTAAGTATCAGTAAGTTAACTCAGACAATGGACGTTTTTGTTTCGGTGGACAGGACTTACATTTCCTCATTTTTTAGGAGTGACTACCATGAATAATTCAGATGAAAGCGAATTTAGCGCAATAATTGACGAAGATAACTTTGAAGATCGAGCCGACGAGTTTGATGTACTAGTTGAATTGGCTGGTGGGAAAAAACTTGATGAAGATGAGGAAGAGGGACATGAGTCGCAGTTAAAGAGGTTAATAGAGAAAGGTAAAGAGGATGGATATTTGACTTATGAGCAATTGACAGAATCTTTGCCAAAGAGTGTAGAAGAGACCGAGGCCTTCGAGAATATAGTTCTTATGTTCGAGGAGATGGGGATTTCCATCGTGGAGTCAGGGAGCGACGCTCTCGATGTAAAAAGCGAAAACGAGACGCAAGAAAGCTCGGAAGAGCCCATGGTATTGGGTGTCGATAGCGGAGTAAAAACTATGGACCCTGTTCGCATGTATATGCGCGAAATGGGCACAGTCCCTTTGCTTACTCGAGAAGGAGAGATAAAAATAGCAAAAAGGATTGAAGAAGGTATCAGGGAAACTATGTCAACGATATCTAGTTATCCTGGAACAGTTGAGTATGTCCTTGCGTCTTACCAAGAAATTATTGAAGAAGGTGGAGACGTATCCTCGGCAATTGCAGGATTCTTAGATCCAGAAGATGAGATTCCAGATATGAGTGAAGTAGCCGAGGCGAAATCCTCTGGGAATTATCAAGCTTCCGAAGGGGATAATATCGGAAAATTGGATCATGATTTAGGTAACCTTAGATTTAAGCAACTAAAGCGATCATACGATTCTTATCTAAGGGCGCTTAAGAAAAATGGCAAAGATTCGGAGAAAACGAAGAAAGCCCTTACCAAGCTTTCGGAGACTTTCAGTTTCTTTAAGTTAGTCCCATCAATTATGGATCCGGTTCTTGATCTAATCCGGCAAGATATGCAGCAGATAAGAGTGCAAGAGAAACACATCAGGGACCTTGCAGTCAAAAAAGGGAAATTATCCAAAGATTCGTTTCTGAACCTATATCTCGGAAACGAGACAGACGTGAATTGGATAGATAAAGCGATCAAAAATAACCCAAATTGTAGGGATCAACTTACAGCTGCTCGCATTTCTCTAAGACACTCTACTAAATTGATAAAACGAGTAGTTGAACGAACTTCAATGGAAGTTTCAGAAATTAAAGACATAAATAGACGATTATTTTTAGCCGTCGGAAAAACTCGTAGCGCTAAAAAAGATATGATTGAGGCAAATCTGAGATTAGTTATATCAATAGCAAAGAAATACACAAATCGCGGATTGCATTTTCTAGATCTCATTCAAGAAGGCAATATTGGACTGATGAAGGCAGTAGACAAATTTGAATATCGAAGAGGGTTCAAATTTTCCACTTATGCGACGTGGTGGATAAGGCAAGCCATAACTCGTTCAATATCTGACCTTGCTAGAACTATTCGAGTGCCTGTGCACATGATGGAAACTGTTAACAAGCTTAATCGACTTACTCGTCAATTAGTACAAGAATTAGGTCGTAACCCCACAATAGAGGAGTTATCCGAAAAGATGGAACTTCCAGAGGATAAAGTTCTCAAGGCTTTAGATGTCGCAAAACAGCCTATCTCTCTGGAAACCCCTGTAGGAGATGATGACGACTCTACAATGTGGAATTTGGTCAGCGACACCTCTGCCGAGTCACCATTAGACCACGCGTCTGATAAGGGACTTAAGCAAACAACGACAGATGTTCTTACAGCGTTAACTGACAGGGAAGCGAAGGTATTGCGAATGCGGTTTGGTATTGACATGAATACCGATCACACATTAGAGGAAGTTGGCCGTCAATTCTCGGTAACCAGAGAGCGAATTCGGCAAATTGAAGCAAAAGCGCTTCGCAAGCTCAGGCATCCTGCGCGCTCCGAGCAACTAAAAAGCTTTATAGAGGGTAACAATTAGCTAGTTTTCAAAAAGTGCATCCATGAAGCGGGAATTCTTGCATTGGCGAGGTTTAGCTGGGAGATTTGTTCGGCTATGAATTCCCACTTTTTTTATGGGGGCGGGAATTAGCTCTCACATTATCTATTTGCTGAATAATGGCGCCTTGCCCTCACGAATTTGTTTCCTTAGTACCCGATCGCCTTTCTGTTACCCTGTACTGCAATCGATAGAGGAGTTCAACATGAAATCAAAGTTATGCCAAAAGTTAGATATTCAATTTCCACTGATCGCTTTCTCTCATTGTCGAGATGTGGTGGTTGAGGTGTCTAAGGCGGGCGGAATCGGGGTCTTGGGTGCCGCCGGTTTTTCTCCTGAGCAGTTAGATATAGAACTTTCGTGGATCGATCAGAATATTGATGGCGAGCCTTATGGGGTAGATCTCATTGTACCCAATACGATGGCTAATCAGGATGAGTCTAAAACCGTTTCTGAACTTCAAGCAATGGTGCCTCATGCTCATAGGGTTTTCGTTGAAGAGACGTTAGCAAAGTTTGGTATTGATTCATCGAATTTGTACAACAGTGCCAGTTCGGCAAATAGAGGGTTTCTAGGAGAAAAAAGTTCCGAAAATATATTAGATATTGCATTTAGCCATCCGATCAAAATGATAGTTAACGCTCTGGGAGTGCCCCCTTTTCGAATGCTTGAGCTCGCAAAAGAAAAAAACGTGGCTTGCGGTGCCTTGGTAGGAACCACTCAGCACGCCTTAAAGCAGGCAGAATCTGGAGTAGATATCATCATCAGCTCCGGGACCGAAGCGGGAGGGCATTGTGGAGAAATATCGACGATGGTTTTAGTACCCGAGGTAGTCGAAGCATTAAAGGATTACGATCATGTTTCTGTTCTTGCCGCGGGAGGTATTGTTACGGGGCGTCAAATGGCGGCCGCAATGGCCATGGGTGCAGATGGAGTATGGACCGGATCAGTTTGGCTAACGACGGAGGAAGCAGACACGGCCCCCTCTATAAAGAGAAAACTTATTACGACGCGGTCAAATCAAACGGTTAGAACTCGAAGTAGGACCGGAAAGTTCTCTCGTCAGATAAAGTCTCCGTGGACCGATGCTTGGGAGCAAGTTTCTGCGCCTGAACCGTTACAAATGCCCTTGCAATCACTTGTGAGTGAGCCTGCCCTCGGGAAAATCAGTAAATTAGCCGAGGGCGGAGATGCTAAAGCGCAATCTTTGAACACCTATTGGGTCGGCCAGGGCGTCGGCCTAATGAATCAAACCTCAAGTGCTAAGCAGGTTGTGTATGACTTTATGAACGACTTCTTAGATGCAAGCGAACGGCTTAGTAGTTTGACTAAGATTTAAATCTTCGCAAGTTTCATCAAGACAAGATCACATTCGCACTGATTTTGTCTTGATAGCAACATTTGTTATTTTATTTGGCAGTTGGAGACCCATTACCTCCGGCAAACTCAGGATCGGGCTCGTTGCCCAGTAGTATAGATCCTAAATCTTGATAAAGAGGATGTGCTACCCATCGGTGAGTTGCCGCCGCATGAGCATCTCTGAGCTTTCTCTCCAAAGGGCTGTACATTCTCATGCCGGTGGTTCCCGCGGTATTGTGCAATAGATCAACAACTTTCATGCATTCGTTAGAAGCATGCACACAGGCTAGACGGGCGTCTTGGGTCGTCTTAGCTCCTGGGAGGTCTGCTCCTTCTCGAAGCTCGTCCTCAACTGCTTCCATGGTTTCCATCAGCCAAGATCTGCAAGAGCGATACATTGCTTCTGCTTCGCCCATCCTGTACTGAGCAATTGGCCTGTGCGCCAAAGACTTTGAGGCAAGCATTGGGATCTTGTTTTGAGCTATATCAGAAAACGCTTCTAGGGCTCCTTTCGCTACCCCGAGGGCTACGGCTGATTTGTTGTAAGCCAGTCTTAGAGGGACAGGCATCCTATATACTGGGTTGTCGTAATGAGCTGGCGTTACAAATAAATCTATTCCTGCGTATTCAGCCGGACAGATTCCCCCCTCCGTCTTTACGTCGTCTGAGCCGGACCCTCTCATTCCAGCTACGTCCCAAGTTCTAACAATCTCCCATTGATCCCGAGGAAGGAACCACATTTTAAAAATAGGCATCCCGTCTTCGCCAAGTTCTGGCTCATCGCCTTTCATTAAGGGCGCTCCTATAAAGCAATAGGTGGCGTTATGACAACCCGAGATAAAGGTGTTCTGACCCCAAACCTTTACACTACCGTCCTTCTGCCTCTCAGCCCTCGGTGGTTTTGTTCCAGGTCCGCCGCCCCCGCACATCACGACTCTGGGGTTATCAAGATATATTTTTTTAGCCAATTTGGGGTCCATTCCCCCTACCGCCATCGCGTTAATTTCTGAACCTAACATTACGTTCCACGAGACTGAGGCGTCTATGGCACCTAAATGTTCTAAAACTTCTATCGTTTCCGTAGAACTTGCGTTATCGCCTCCCATTTCGGTTGGCAATGCAAACCTGAAAAAGCCCTCGTCTATGAGGTCAGACACTATCCAGTCGGGGAGTCGCTTCATTTCTTGAGCTTCTTCGCCAGCCTTGAGGATGTCGCCTCTCATGTGTTCAATTTTATCTAATCTCTGTCTATGAACGTCGCGAAGCATGATTCTGCCTTTTAAAAAGTTGTAGAGGACTACAGTGTAGTCAGATTTCGTTTAAAAATAAAAGGTTTAAGAAAAATTGTTGGTTAAACATAAGGCCTTTCTTCGTCTTTTTTTTGGACATAAATTGGATAAAAGTCTCGGATGGTGTTTTTTGGCGAGCTCCACTTCGTCTTACGTTTCTAATTTTTAATTTAAATTGGAAGTGTTTTGCCTGCTGTTACCCACCAAGGTGATAATCTGTGCGAATTTTGGTCTAAGAAGGTATTATTGTAATCGATTAAATTTTTGTAGTGAGAGACTAATAGATGGATCTAAAAGGTAAAAATGTCGTTGTTACAGGTGGTGGGCAAGGTCTTGGTTTGGCAATGGCACTAGAGTTTGCGAAAGCTGGAGCAAATCTATCTTTAATAGATATTAATGAAGGAATTCTGAGAGAGGCGGTAACTCAATGTCAGGCGCATAGCGTAAAAGCTACAAGTTATGTTTGTAATGTAGCCAAAGAGGACGAGGTAATTTCTGTTTTTGACGCTATTGAGAAGGACCATGAATTAATTCATGGGTTAATCAATAATGCGGGGATATTGCGAGATGGTCTTCTAATAAAGGTAAAAGAAGGAGAGATCCAGAAGAGGATGAGTCTTGCCGAGTGGCAGGCAGTGATTGATGTTAATTTAACCGGAGTTTTTCTCTGTGGTCGAGAAGCTGCCACTAAAATGATTGAGAACCAAGTTGCAGGTTGCATTATTAACATCTCAAGCATTTCTAAATCCGGAAATGCTGGACAGACAAACTACTCAGCCGCAAAAGCGGGTGTATCCGCGATGGCAACCGTCTGGGCCAAGGAGTTAGCGAGGTACGGTATTATAGCTGCTGCAATAGCCCCGGGCTTTATAGCGACGGAGATGGTTGCAAGTATGAAACCTGAAGCATTGGAAAAGATGTCCTCAGGGATCCCACTGAAGCGATTAGGTGAACCTTCGGAGGTAGCCCACGCGGCTAGATTTATACTCGAAAATGACTATTTCAGTGGTCGGGTGTTAGAACTCGACGCTGCCTTACGTTTCTGAGAGTTCCCAGTATCCTCAGCAAATAACGGAGGATACTGGATTTATAAGGGGTTTGGTTTAGCCGAATTGACTCATTGTGTTCTCGTTTCCTCCGGCGAGTAGCGCGTTTTCCCCGGCAAAGTACTCTTTGTGGTGATCTCCTATAGTGGTTCCTGCCATCTCTTGGTGTTTGACCACGTTCATATTTCTTCTTATTTCTGTTCTTTGAACCCCTCTGACATAGGCAAGCATGCCGTCATTTCCGAAGTATCCCTCAGCAAGTGTATCAACTCCCAACGCTGTTTCATGATAGGTTGGAAGAGTAATTAGGTGATGAAAAATACCTGCTTCTCTTGATGCGTCGGCTTGAAAAGACTGAATATACTCATCTGCTTTAGTAGCTAAATCGGAATCGTCAAGTTGCTCATCCATTAGCCCCAATGGATTCTGAGACGGATCTGGATAACTAGAGAGGTCCTTTCCTTGTGATTTAAACTCTTCGTATACTTGCTCTCTAAATTTTAGGGTCCAGTTAAATGACGGGGAGTTATTGTAAACCAGCTTGGCATCGGGCACTGCTTCTTTAACTCTGTTGACCATTTCTGCAATTTGAGCAACATTGGGGCGCTCTGTTTCGATCCAGAGCAGATCCGCTCCATGTCGCAGGCTCGTTATACAATCCAGTACAACTCTATCTACACCTGTTCCTTCTCTGAAAGAATAGAGTCCATTATCCAGCCTGACAGGTTTTACTAATTTTCCTCCTTGGTGGAAGGTAATATCATGTTCCTGTAATTCCGCCACGTCATTGATTTCTTCAGTTTCGAGGAAAGAATTGTACTGGCTAGCTAGGTCGCCTGGCTCCTTCGATACAGGAACCATTTGCGTCAAACCAGCGCCAAGAGAATCTGTCCTCGCTACGATAATTCCATCGTTCACCCCAAGCTCTAAAAACGCGTACCTAACAGCATTAACTTTAGCTAGAAAAACCTCGTGCGGGACAGTAACTTTTCCGGCTTGATGTCCACATTGTTTGACCTCTGAGACTTGATTTTCTATCTGAATGGCGCATGCCCCTGCCTCTATCATTTGTTTAGCAAGCAAGTAAGTGGCCTCTTCGTTTCCGAAACCCGCATCTATATCTGCAATGATTGGCACGACGTGACTTTCAAAATTATCAATTTTACTCAGTAAATCAGATTCTTGCGCGGCGTCACCATTGGATCTGGCATCGTCTAGACCCGTAAATAACCTCTCAAGTTCGACCGCATCAGCTTGCTTTAAAAAGGTATAAATCTCTCCTATTAGTGATGAGACAGAGGTCTTTTCGTGCATGCTTTGATCCGGAAGGGGTCCAAATTTGCTTCGCAGAGCGGCAACCATCCAGCCGGATAGATAAATATACTTTTTACTTAGAGTTCCTAAATGTCTCTTTATGGCGATTGCTTTTTGCTGAGCAACGAATCCGTGCCAACATCCCAAGGACTGCGTGTACTTCGAGGTGTTAGTGTCATAGTCAGCCATATCCTTTCTCATGACTGCGGCGGTGTGGCGAGCAATATCTAATCCTGACTGAAACCGATTTTGAAGCTTCATTCTCACAGCGTATTCTGGATTAATTCCATTCCAAGCGTCCCCTTTTTCGGTACAAAGATTTTCCATTTCTTCAATTTCTGAGAGATAGTTAGTCACGAGTTGCTCCTTAATTTGAATTCGCGAGAGATTAACATTTCCCTTGGCTACATTAATTGGAATAACAGGAAGGAATCATATTCCATTTTTTCATTAATTTAATCTAAAGCTAGCCTAGCAACATTTTTTGGTGCTCGCTGTTTAAGATTGATAAGCTTGCACCAGCCAAAACTGTTCGTTAGATCTTTATGAGGGTTGTCAGCGTTAATATCGCCAGCTTTACTGAGAATGCTTCTCCGACTTTTGGGTCCAAGGTTAAAACCGGTATCTATAAAAAACCCCAATCAGGTAGAGTAAAGGTAGATTCCTCAGGGCTTGAAGGTGATGTAATTTGTAACTCTAAACACCATGGGGGTGCGGATCAGGCAGTTTACGCATACAGTATCGAAGATTATATGTTTTGGAGGCATTCCCTTAACTATCTTCCTAGGCCGGGTGCTTTCGGCGACAATCTTACTTTGTCTGGTCTTGACTTAAGTTCTCTTTGTATTGGGGACATTTTGATACTCCCTGATTTGCGGCTTCAAGTTACAGCGCCAAGAATTCCTTGTCGAACCCTCTCTTCTGCGGTAAAACGTGAGTGTTTTGCGGAGGAATTCATAAAAGCAAATCGCCCAGGAGCCTATCTTCGTGTGATTCTGGAAGGCACAGTTGGAGAAAGTGATGACGTTAAAGTAAAAAGCTATGAAGGCGGTGAGCGTGTCAAGCTGACTAAGTTCTTTATAGATCTGAGAGAAAAGTTAACTAAGAGAGAACTAGAAAAATATCTTCGTTTACCGATTGATAGAAGATCTAGAAAAAGATTTGAATTCCAATTAGGACAGTATTCATAGATCTTAAGAAAATAATTTTCTCGGAGAGATTGATGAAAGGAAAACGCGTTTTTATTACTGGTGGAAATAGCGGCATAGGGCTAGTTGCGGCTTCTGAATTAGCGAAACAGGGTGCCGAAATTGTTCTTGCTTGCAAACCTTCAAAAAAAACTGACCTAGCAGTTGCCTCCCTAAATTCTGTTTCATCGGTGCCAGTTATTAACTTAGAAGTTGATCTAGCTAGTCTTGACAGTGTTCGGCATTTAGCTACCCGGTTCGAGGAAAAATTCGACTCTCTCGATGTGCTTATCAATAATGCTGGAGTATTTCCGCCAAAGCAGAAATTTACTCAAGATGGTTTTGAAATGCAGTTTGGGGTAAATCACTTGGCGCATTTCTTGTTGACGAATCTTCTATTGGGCTGTTTAGAAAAGAATTCTCCTAGCAGGGTAATTACGGTTTCATCGATGCTACACAAAAAAGGAGAAATAGCCTTTGACAGTTTCAGAGGCTATGAAAAATATAATAGCTCTGTTGCCTACAATAACTCCAAGCTGTGTAACGTGCTATTTGCTTTAGAGCTAGCCTCTCGCTGTAGCTCCTCAGGTGTTACCTCTAATGTTCTCCATCCAGGAGCTGTTTCAACTGATATAGTTAGAGATTTGCCTTGGATTGTAAGAAAATTCATTGGGATGATTTTCATGTCCCCAGAAAAGGGGGCGAAGACTACCGTTATGCTAGCTTCAGATCCGAGTTTAGAGAAAGAGAGTGGCAATTATTACGACCAAACTAAATTAGAGGAGTGCTCGACGTTGGGACATGATCGAGAACTAAGGGAATTGCTCTGGGATCAATCAACGGAACTAGTAAACCTGTAAACAGCTAATGGTAACGATCTAGGATAAATTGCGCTCCCTTTTCAGCGATCATCACTGTTGGGGCATTTGTATTTCCTGAGGTGATTGTTGGCATTACAGAAGCGTCAATCACTCTAACAGAGGGAACTCCTAGCACTCGCAGTTTGTCATCCACAACGGCTTCATTGTCAGAGCCCATCTTGCAAGTGCCAACAGGATGAAAAATAGTGGTGCCTAACTCTCTAGCGGCGTCAAGAAGTTCAGAGTCGGTTTCGGCTTGTTTCCCGGGTAGCCATTCGTTTGGCTCGAATCGTTTTAGAGCTTTTGCCCTCATAATCCTTCTCGTAAATTTCAATCCCTCCACGGCTATCTCCTGATCCTCGGTAGTGGATAAATAATTCAACTTGATAGTTGGATGCACGTCAGCCTTAGGGCTTTTTATCGATATTTCGCCTCTACTCGTCGGTCTTAAATTACAAACAGCAGGGGTTATTGCATTAAATTTGTGCAGAGGTTCCCCAAATTTGTCGAGCGAAAGCGGTTGCACGTGCCACTCGATATTTGGGCTTGAATGTTCTGCGCTTGTCGAGGCAAATGCGCCAAGCTGGGACGGCGGCATAGTGAGCGGCCCTCGTTTGAGAAAGAGATATTCGAGGCCCATTTTCGCGAGTCCGAATAATGAATTAACTTTTTCGTTCAGTGTGACGGTGTTGCGAACCTTGTAAATTGTTCTGATTTGAAGATGGTCCTGCAAATTCCTGCCAACACCCTGCAGGTCGCTAAAGACCTCGATGCCAAATTCCTTTAGAGTTTCTTTTCTTCCAATTCCAGAGACCTGAAGTATTTGAGGGGAAGCAACGGCGCCTGCGCTCAGTATGACTTCTTTTTTGGCCAAAAAGCTCTCTATGCCCTGTCTAGTCTTTACCTCTACACCCTTGCATTTTATCCCATTGCTCTCACGCTTGAGGATAAGTTTTTCGACTTGTGCTTCAGTAAGTATAGTAAGGTTTCTTCTGCCTTTTGCTGGATCGAGAAAGGCTTTTCTGGCATTCCACCGAACGCCTTTATTTTGATTCATCTGGAAGTATGCATTGCCAAAATTATCTCCCCTGTTAAATTCCGTTATCTTCGGTATCCCTGACTCTTCAGCAGCATCTCTCCAAGCGTCTAAAATCTCCCAATCTACTCTTCGCTCTTGAACTTTTAACTCCCCCCCTTTCCCATGGAAATCATCTTGATCATGTTGGTAATCTTCTGACTTCTTAAAGAAAGGAAGTACTTCGTTCCAAGACCATCCGCGATTTCCTAGCTGAGCCCAATGATTATAATCGTGGGCCTGCCCGCGCATGTAAATCATCGCATTTATAGAGGAGCATCCCCCTAACACATTCCCTCGAGCGTATCCAATGCTTCTATTATTAAGTCCGGGCTCTTCCTCGGTTACGTAACACCAATCAGTGTTTGGATTATTAATGGTAAATAGATAACCTACCGGGATATTTATCCAAAAGTTACTATCTTTTTTACCCGCTTCTAGCAACAAAACCGAGTGGTTTCCTTTTGCTGTCAATCGATTTGCAATTGTGCACCCGGCCGTTCCTGCTCCAACGATAATAAAGTCATATTCTTTCATATTCTCTAAGCCAATTCAGAAACTTCACCTTTTTAAATATAGCTCTATCTTTTCAGGCTTTCGCTTGCATGAGTTTCTTCCAATCCTTTGTTTTAAAAATCCCTTTTTAAAAAATCAGCGCACGAAATTTCTTCGCCCTGTATCTCGCAGACCCCTGATCCTTCCATTTTACCATCTTTAAACAGGCCTTTATAAATTGCTCCTCCCTCAAAAGATAATTTTCCTTCTCCTTGAGGTTTATTGTTAGCAAATTGCCCCTCATAGATACTCCCGTTTTTAAAAGTCGAGAGCCCAAACCCATGCCTTTGCCCGTTTTTAAAATTTCCCTTGTAGGTCTGCCCATCGGAAGAGGTATGTTCCCCAAACCCATGCCTTTGATTTTTTACAAATGACCCCTCGTAAAGATCTCCATTTGCTAGAGCTAGCGTACCCCTTCCGTGTTTTAATCCATTTTGCATTTCGCCCATATAGATACTTGAATCAGGTGAGAATAGTGTCCCGCTACCGTGGGGCTTTTCATCTCGAAATTCGCCTACAAATCTCTCTCCATTGGCATCAATAAAATCACCCTTACCCGAAATGACACCATCTTTGAATTCCCCTCTGTAGGATCTTCCATCTGACCACTGCATTTCTCCAAGTCCCTGAAACTTTCCTTGTTGAAGCGTACCGCGATAGGATTTTCCGCCAAGGTAATAAATTTCGCCCTCTCCTTCGGGAAGTCCCCTTTTAATCTCTCCCCTGTATGAAGTCAGGTCTGGCCAAATTATCTCGCCAAACCCAGTTAGATTATCTGTGAGGGAGCCCCGGTAAATGGTGCCCTCAATATTCACTTCGCCTCGTTCCCCAAGGATCTCCGAGACAGAGCTTGTTGTTTCAGAGCTTTTCCGTTTGCTTTGAGTTTTTGCTGTGTCGTCGAACTTGAGGAAGATTCCCGCTAAGGTCAAGAAAAAACCCAAAATGATTCCGAGGTGGTGCCTATAGGTCAGAGCTCCGAGGAAAGAGTTTATATTTTTCTCAGAATCTTTCATTAAAAAATCTTACTAGCTCATAAATCAACAACGCAAGTGATATAGTTAATTTGCACTTGATTTGGTCAAAATGTTGAGCCTTTCACGCTAGCGTTTCAGAAGAATTAATCAATCAATAAATAAGAGATATTAAGATGACAGTAGAGGTGAACGGGATCGCGCATATTCAAATGACGGTGAATGATATTCAAAAAAGCTTACCTTTTTGGGAATCCCTATGTCATTTTCTTGAAATGAAGACGTTGGTAAAAAACTCTACGACTTTATACTGCATAGGAAGCCGAACTGGGATCCTCATAAGAGAAGCTCCTGAAGAGAAAAAACGTGCCGTTTTTGATCAAGATCAGGTGGGGTTGCATCACTTCTGTTTTCGAGCAAAGTGTAGGGAGGACGTAGACAGCATTTATCAATTTCTGATCGGAGAAAGTAGCTGCAATATAGTTCGGTCTCCTGAAGATGGCGACCATTTTGCGCCAGGTTATTATTCTATTTTGTTCGAAGACCCAGACGGAATTCGGGTAGAGGTGAATTTTGTTCCGGGGAAAGGGCATTTCGGTGGCGAGGGCAGACTGGCTCCTGGTGGCCCCGGTCCATCAGCGGTATATGGCAAAGGAGGAATTTAGTTTTTCAAGGCGCTTAACGTAGAATTTCTGTAGGCAGATTAAATTATAAAAAAGTGGTTCCTGTCCTTCAGTTCGTGCTATTAATAGAAACGTTAAAATATGTCTAAAAAAGCGGCTTAGTTGGTTTGCATTGAATAATAAAAAAGACTTCGATCTCAATCCATTTTATCGATCTTACGCCCTTTCGCTTTTTCTACTGGTATATATCGTCAATTTTATTGATCGACAAATCTTTTCGATACTCATTGAGCCTATCAGGGCTGAAATTTCATTGTCCGATACGCAGCTAGGTTTGCTAGGAGGGATAGCTTTTGCCATTTTTTATACCTTTGCGGGGATCCCTATAGCGAGATGGGCCGATGTCGGAGTCAGAAAAAATATCGTTTCGCTTGCTATAGTTATCTGGAGTGCTATGACTGTATTCACTTCAACAGCTAAAAGTTTTGGAATGTTGCTGGTTGCGAGAATCGGTGTGGGCATCGGAGAGGCCGGATGTTCTCCACCAATTCATTCGTTGATTGCTGATTTGTACCCTGAGCGAAAAAGAGCTACGGCTCTATCAATTTATTCGCTAGGTAT
>MDTA01186613.1_pt1 | contig 19384 bp, 17 predicted proteins | sample 811151 | NCBI WGS metagenome assembly MDTA01 (sample SAMN05326648, study PRJNA326480) | marine metagenome | isolation source: seawater | place: Indian Ocean: South | collected 2010 | reverse complement strand
GCCTAACGATTTATACAAATGGTTCGATTGGCACTTGGGCTCTGGGAATATTTAGCCAAAGCGTGAAGTTAGGGTTATCAGATTGTAACCCCCAGTGATGGGATCAAACTCAATCGTCAACGGATTGGAGGACCAGACGTCGAAACTTAGCTTTGGTCGAATCTGGTTTATTGGTCTGTCTAGTCTGCTTGAGAATTATGCCGAGGATTTCCTCTTTTGGATCCGCGAAATATTGAGAGTTGAAATAGCCGCCCCAGCTAAAGCTTCCCGCACTGCCTAGGCCACCCACTGCCACACTATCTTCGTTTGTAACACCGAAGGCTAACCCATGGGCCAATGCACCCTGGCCCATTTCGATCTGCGCAGCACTCATTGTAGCGACGGTAGTCCTGCTAAGAAAACGCGTGCCATTCAACTCTCCCCTGTTTAGAATCATCTGCATGAATTTCGCGTAATCAAGCGCAGTACTCGATAATCCCGCGCCGCCACTAAAATATGTTTTCGCGCCTTTAACTGGGAAGTCAGCGTCATAGTAACCAGGATAGCCCTTATATTTTAGCCATTCGCCACTTTTATTTGTATATGGAGTCACGAGTCGCTTCGCTTTTCCTTTAGGTAAATAGAAAAAAGTATCCTTCATCCCGAGTGGCCCAAAAAGTCTCTCTTGCATAAATGAGTCCAGCCTCATCCCCGAAACGATTTCGATCAAGTATCCAATTACATCTATTCCTAAAGAGTAGCGGTATTTTTCACCAGGTTCGAATACTAGAGGAAGTTCTGATAGACGCTTAATATTTTCCGAAAGCCTATCGGGTTCTGTTGACCAAGCATCAATGATGCCTGCTTGCTTATAAATCATCCTGATCCCCTTGTTTGGGTCTATTAGCCCGTAGCCTATGCCAGAGCTATGTGTAAGTAGCTGCCGGATTGTAATTTCTTTCTCAGCAGGAATTGAAGTATATGTCCCAGTGCTCTCATCAAAAGTATCCAAAATTTCAGGATTTTTAAATGTGGATATATATTTAGAAATTGGCTCATCGAGTTCGAAATGCCCCTCTTCCCAAAGCATCATCGCAGCGACAGAGGTAATAGCTTTTGTTTGGGATGCTATCCTAAATATGTGATCCGTGCGCATGGGTACATTTGACTCAATGTCTGCGAAGCCATAGGCTTTATTATAGACAATTTTGCCCTGCCTGGCTACCAAAGCTACAAGTCCAGGTATTTCGTTGTTCGCGATGGCCTTCAATGCCATTTGGTCAATCCTTTCGAGGCGAGCAGGCGATATTCCCACTGATTGGGGTCGACCTACGGTTAATGGGGTTGATCGCTGGGACGAGGGTGTTTGAGCCCGTAGGGCAACACAAAGGAGAAGCAAGAGTGAACAGAAAATCCTCAATTTCATTTTGCCCTCTTCCTTAAACGGCATCGACTTTGCAAGAGAAAACCTAGCTGAACCTTACTGTATTGAATTGCTGAGTTCTATCTCAGTTCAAAGGTAAGGAAGACGAGTCCTAGAAGAACCTCGATACAGGCTCCACAGCAGCCCTTCCTGGAGTTGGGTTGGTCGCTCTAGCCTTTGCTAGGCGGAGGCTGGGATAGGGTACTTCTCAAAAAACTCTAACACCGTTCCAGTCACCAATTTTATGGGCTCTTTGCTTTAGAAAAGGCTCCATTGGGGGAGAGAAATAATATATGCTGTCAAGTAATTTTAACCTTGCCAAAACGGTTCAGGATATCACACAATTTTTGTAATGATCAAAATCTCACGCCATTCTATAACTTCGTTCGCTATCATATCTATTTCGGTAGTACTAGGACAGAAATCTTTCGCTGATGAATTTAGTGGAACTTGGGAGACTAATTATGGTGATTTGCGTCTTCTCGAAACAGATGGCGTTGTCATTGGTGACTACGGAGTCGAGGGAGTCATTCTTGGAGAAGTCATGGCAGATGGTTGTGCCTCCGGTTATTTCACAAACGGTAAACAATATGGACAATTTAGTTTTAGGCTAATCGAAAATGGCGAGTTTATAGGCCGCTGGCGATGGGGGAGCAACGGACCAGGTCAAAGTGAAATGTGGCGAGGCAACAAGGTATCTAATTCAATACCAGACTTCTCAAACTTTTTTCGTTCTGATAAAAAAAGTGTCCACATAGAAAACGATATGACGGTTTTGAATGGACTGTGGTCTACAAGCTATGGTGAATTGAGGCTAAGAGAATCAGATTTGTTTCTTTACGGAGACTACGGGGACAGGGGCATCATAGCTGCTCGCTGGGATGGAAATAAGTACGAGGGCTTTTTTATAAATGAAAAAAAATCTGGAACTAAGGTGGGCTGGCTACAATGGGAAGCAGATATTATAGCTGGTAGAATCATCGGTGGCTCTTGGGGCATAATTGGAGAAAGTTTAGGCGGGAACTGGACTTTTCAAGGGCTTGCAGATGAGAGCGATGCTGAGCAGTTCAAAAATATTTCAATACCGGGATCTTGCTCACCGATGTGGGCATTTTGACCTCGTGAAAAAAGAGACGCCCTCGCCAAAGAAACGACCTCCGATCAAATCGACGAAGCACGGAAATTGGGACGAGAGATAGGCGAGACCAACACAAAGATCATGGGTGAGTAGAGAATGTTTCCGTAACCGTCTTCTCAAAAATTGGGCGAAAACTAGGGTTTATCTACGTTTTTGGCGGCTCGTTTATCGTTCCTTATGGCTTTTGTAACCATACGGAACAGAGCGAATTAGGGCAAAATAAAACGTATTAGAACATCAAATGCATACACTCGTAATGAATAGGTCGTCGGTACGACTCCGATGGACGGCTCCATTTTCGCCACGTCCAAGATCCTAAAGGAATATCATTGTCTCGAGTCCGAGGTGGATCTATTCTGCCCGCAATGAATCGTTTTTTCGCGATACCGCTTGCCCTGCTATCCTTGTGCTTTCAGTCGTGTGAGACGACCGACATCAGTTATGGTTACGTGGCTGACGCTTTGGACGAAGTTTCTATCATGGAGCTTATAGAGCTTTCGGACCAGTCGATCAACAATCGTGAATTCGAATTCTACGAAGGTCTTTTCGCTCCGGGCTTCTACATCATAGACAAGTCGGAGCCCTATGGGATGAGCCAGAGCAATCGACTGAATCGATCTGATTACATGGATGTGGCCGAGGAGATTCTCAGATCTGCCCGCGAAATCAACGTCTACACGATGGTTACTGACATCCAAATCGAAGAGCCCGGAACGCGAGCGGTCGTCAAAGTTCAGGAGGATGGGCTGCTAGACTTTCGGGGAGACAGAAGCCGTATCATCGCCATTGAGGAAATCGAAGTCGGGTTCGAGGATGGGTACATTTATTTCCTGAGCTCGACGACTATAGCCAAGAACGAGATCGACGAAGACGAATAGGCGGCATCACGTGATTGTAGAATAGAGTGAGGCGCATCAGTTTTTATGGGAGTGATCCGGAATAGGGAGGACCGGTCTTTTGAGCTCGATAAGCCGGGGCTCGGTCCTCTAGATCACCTGACTAATACTTATTCTGATTTCTGATGCAGGGCTTCAACAGGAGCTGCGTTTTCGTGGGCGATCGCAGGCAGCAGGAGTATTGATGATGCGATTGCAAAAAAGATCGAGACGTTTGGCACAATGCTTGTTGGGAGAATTTAAGGAAAGAACCGGGAGGCTGTTGAGCTTTGTGAGAAGAAGGGTGAAGGCGACAATTATGTCTAATGGATTACCGGACGCATTCGATTTGGACTGCGAGAATGTTGTTAGGGGCGAATTGACTGGACAAGTTTCCGACAAGAAATAGATCCGGGGATAGGAAAATTAACGCCAGCTGGGGATTGGATGGCGCTTAACCCTTTTCGAAACTGCCCATGAGGAATGCCAAACTCGTTTTACTAGCCCTTTTAAGCCTGAGCTTCGTAGCTGGATTATCAGGGAGGGAAATGCCGAATTTCAACCTGATCGATATGCACGATCGCAACTACGAGCTTTATCGAGCCAAGGGCAAAGTGGTGGTGCTCTTTTTCACGGGAACGGGCTGCCCCATCGCCCGCAAGAGTAGCGGCAAACTGAAGAAGCTAGCGAATCGCTACGAGTCGAAAGGTGTGGATGTGTGGATCGTGAATTCCTACCCGAATGAAAGCAGGAAGGACATCAGTAAGGAAATCCGGGAGCTGGGTTTGCAGAACTCTATCTATTTGCGAGATCGCAAGCAGGCGGTCGCCCTCGCGTATGGAGTGAATCGTACAGCTGAAGTGATAGCGATCGAAACGAACACGTGGGAAACCATTTATCGAGGCGCCATTGACGATCAATTGAGCGAGGGGGCGGAAAAACCAAAGGCGAGTAAGCATTACCTGGCTAACGCCCTGGATCAATATCTGGCTGGCGAGCCTGTAGCTGTGAAGCGGACACGAGCAACCGGTTGCCGGATTTCTTTCGCCCGCGTATCTGGAAACGCCGAATATCCTGATTACACAACCCAAGTCGCTCCGATACTCCGGGAGAATTGTGTGGATTGCCATCAGTCTGGTGGAATTGGCCCTTGGAGCATGAGCGAGTACCGCCGGGTTTCGAATTATTCCGATATGATCGAAGAGGCCCTATTGACACGACGAATGCCTCCTTGGGACCCGCATCCAGACTACGGAGACTTTCATGACGCCCACTCACTGACGCGCGAGGAAACGCAAACGATCATTCAATGGATTAGAGCCGGTTCGCCCCGCGGCGATGGCGACGATCCGCTGAAAGAGCCCTTGCCGATAGCTAGCAAGTGGCGGCTCGGCGAGCCGGATGAGGTGCTGAAGTTGCCGTCTGTCCAAAAAATTAAAGCCACTGGTGTTGAGCCTTATCGTCATTTAGTTGTGGAGAATCCCTTCGACAAGGATGTTTGGATACGGGCTATGGATGTGAATCCGGGTAATCGCAAAGTTGTCCATCATGTTATTCTTTACGCCAAGTGGCCGGGTGGCCCTCGTTTGGACAATAAGGGGGCCTTTTTCGTTGGTTGGGCACCAGGGGCGAGCCCGCTGGAATACCCGGATGGAGTGGCTAAGAGGCTGCCAGCGAAAGCGAAGCTGACCATCGAGATGCATTATACCACTAACGGGTCGGAGCAAACGGATGAATCCGAGATCGCCATTTATTTATCGGATAAGCCAGCTACACGAAGCGCGGAAACCCGGCAGGCGATCAATGCGAACCTAGACATACCTCCCGGGGAAGATGACGCTCAGCATATGGCGCCTTATGCCTTTAAGAAGCCGGCCACGATTTACGGCTTGTTTCCGCACATGCACTTCCGGGGAAAATGGATGCGCTACGAGCTCCTGTTGCCTAATGGCAAGCGGGAAACGCTTCTGCATGTTCCCCGCTATGATTTTCAATGGCAGTTGAGTTACTACTTAAAGGAACCTCGAACCGTACCTGCTGGTAGTTGGCTTGTGGTTACGGGAAGTTTTGATAACTCCTACGTCAATCCGAATAATCCGGACGCCAGCAAGCGCGTATTTTTCGGTCAGCAATCCTGGGATGAGATGTTCATTGGCTTCTTCGAAGCTGCCGATGAACCTGAAAGTCCGATCGCGTCGGTCGATAGATAAACGCGGAACGATGGCGGTTCTTATTCCTCCAATGGTGGTTAGCGAATTCACCATTTACGTGATCGTGTTGAGCTAAGGACGAGCCTATTTGCCGCCCCAAAGACGCATCAGTGGTCCTTTGGCTCCATAAACAGGATCTGTTTCTGGCATGGGTGTACTGGCGATATTTGCAATCGCTGCACTAAGTTCCATTGAACCTGCTCGATGGGTGTCGTATTGGCCTTGCCCGTACGGATATGCTCCCACAGCGAGAAGATCAGTGGAAGCCTGGAGGTTCTTGTGGCCTGTGCCAGCGGGCAGGACGATCAAAGTGCCGGCAAATACATCGAAGATTTCGCCTTGGCTCCCTCCAAGTTTAAGTCGAGCAGAGCCATCCGCGATTCCGAGCGCTTCGTGAGCATCGCTATGGTAGTGGTGGTAGGGGTAAACGCTCCATCGCCAGCACCCCATCCAAGCGTTGTCGCGAAAAGCGTTTTCAAAATTGTCGGCGATAGGGACTCTGCCTTTCTCAAAAACCCCTGGGTAAATCAGTACTGGTAGCTCGGCATTATTAGGGCAGCCCGATCCATCGGGCTTAAAATAGAATGCCTCAGGCTCAACGAATTGCCGCTCGCTAGTCACTTTTGACGATCATTGCGCATCTGTTCGATCACAGGTATCGCCCGATCTCGAATTTTATTCAACGCGGTTTGGATGACCTCGCTTTGCTCGAAGCGCGAGATCATGCCCAAGGTTTCAAAATAGCTCACGGTTTTCGGATTCTCGGCAGCTTCTTTTAGGACAATTTTCAGAGTATCCAGAATATCAGGATGCGTGCCTTTGGGCGCTATCCAGAGGTATTGAGTCCGATACTGGAAATCGATTCCTTTTTCAAGGGCTGTTGGCGTATCGGGAAACAGATCTATCCGCGCTTCTGTAAAGAAGAGGATGGGGCGAATTCCAGCATCTTTGAAATTGCTGAAATCGAGCGAGGAAAAGACCCCCAATTCCGTGTGTCCTCCTATTACGGATGCCAAGCGCTGAGATCCGCCTCCCGCCTGTATAAATCGAAAGGATACGCCAGATTCTTCGGCGAAGATCATGGGAGCGACGTGAACAGGCAAGCCAATGTTCGTCGAAAATTTGATCGGAGATCGCTTTGATTCGGGCAGCAAGTCGTCGTATGATTTGATTCTCGATTTCGGCCCGGTGCCGATACCGACTTCGGAGTAGCCCGATGAGCAGAGAATCTCGAATGCCGTGTGATCGTAATCGACTATCCCCATGGCTTTTGAAGTAACGAGACCCTGATGCCAAAGTCCAATCGTGTAACCGTCGTTTGGAGAATCTTTGATACGTCGGGTAGCGATTGTGCCTCCTGCTCCAGGCTGGTTGACAATCACCATCTTTTTGGAAAGCAAGTCGTTTTCCTCGATAACACGGGCCAATGTTCGCGCTACAGTATCTATGCTTCCGCCTGGATCGGTGGGCACGATCACCTTTATGGGTCGTTCGGGGTAGTTGCCGAAAGCCGTCGCTATAAGGGCAAAAATTCCGGCGATTGTACGGATCGCTCGATTGAGCGTGAAGCAGGGAGTCGTCATAGGGATAGCTTTGAAAATAGCTTCGAGTTACTCGCGAAATAGCGTGATTGCGAGTTCCGCGGCGCGGATACGGTCCGTCTCAGACAGGGACAAAACGCAGGTTGTTCGTATGTTTGCCATTCTTTTTCGAGGTCTCTCTTGATTTGGCGTGAGCTTTGTCGCAGGTTTCTCGAGTGATCTTCCCAAATTTTTTAATCTAACCACTAAACATTATGGAAGAAGAAAGATCATCCCAAGCCCCCTCATTGATCTGGAGGCATTATGGCAAACCCTCACTGGGCAGGCCATTCTATTTGGACCTCAAATCCTGTTCGCAATCCTGATTCTGGTTATCGGTAACTGGGTTGCTCGTTTGTTGACGAATTTTACTCGTCGGACTCTGGAAAACCGAAAATTAGAGCCCTCATTGGTCGGGTTTCTCACAGCGATTATCCACGCTGCATTGGTTACTTTCGTCGTAATTGCCGCTTTGAACAAAGTTGGGATTCAAACAACGTCATTCGTCGCCATTATCGGTGCCGCGGGATTGGCTATTGGCTTGGCTCTTCAGGGCTCCTTGTCGAATTTCGCCGCGGGTGTTCTCATCATTATCTTCAAACCTTATCGTGTGGGCGATTACGTTGTGGCCGGCGGAGCGGAAGGGATTATCGAGGATATTGGCATTTTCACGACAACGATGATCACCTTGGACAACCGCACGCAGATTGTTCCTAACGCCGTTGCAACTAGCGGAGTGATTGAGAATTACACTCGAAAAGGGACGCGCCGCTTAGATCTCGTCGCCGGCGTTAGCTATGGGGACGATATAAAGAAAGTTAAAGACATCCTTCAGGACATTCTCGATAAGGAGCCACGTATTCTTAAAGACCCTACGCCTACTATCGGCTTAATGGAAATGGCGGATAGCAGCATCAATTTCGCTTTTAGGCCGTGGGTGAAAGTCGAGGACTACTGGGACCTGTTTTTTGAATTACAGGAGCAGATCAAGATCCGTTTCGACGAGGCAGGCGTCACCATACCGTTTCCTCAACGCGATGTGCATCTTTTCGAAGAAAGCTCGGGCGCTGCGAATTGAACTAGATTTGGAATATCCATTTAGAAAGAATAGGGGGCCGGATAAATCCGGCCCCTTATTAATTTCTTACCCATGTATACGAGACCCAGAGAGTCTCAGAACTGGTAGGAGAAGCCCAGGCTCCACAGGAGTGGATCGAGTTGAGCATTGGTCAGCTTGGCCCCACCAGCGAGAACGTCCGATTCGAGATCGATCCATTTGACGCTGGCGTTGAAGAGCCAATTCTCGCTTACGCGGGAAACGAATCCCGCGCCCAGAGCCAGTCCGAGACTGTAGTCCTCTAAATCCAGTGGAATACCCGCGACCTCTAGCCGCTTGTTGGTAATCCACGTAAAATTCAATCCCCCGGAAACATAGGGTACGATGGGCCCGTCATTTGCGAATTCGTAAACAAGGCTCAAGGTTGGGGGTAGGTGTTCCAGATGACCTAGCTTGCCAACTCCCGCCAGATAGACGTCGTGCTTTTGTGGAATCGTGAGCACGAGCTCAGCGAGAAGATTCTTGGTGAACGCGTATTGTACATCGATTTCCGGTATCCATTTATCCTCTACCGAGACCGCTCCTGAGGCGCAATCGATATCCAGGGCTGAGAAGGCATCGGAATCATCTGCCGTTTTCAGGTAAGCCGCTCGAAGTTTGATGGTTCAGGTATTTGGATCAGCTGCCTGGAAGCTAGCCGTAATTAACGATGATCTCGCTAGAGCGAGAGCGATGAGGAGGGTGTTTTTCGTTCTCATAACAACGTGAGATTAAAATACCTTACAGCAATATTGCGCAGTATTAGAAAGTAAAATTAACTAATGCTGAGAAAACAAAATATAAGAATATGTTATCGTAAAAATTACGAATACCCGTCACTTTGGATGTAAGCGGGTGGGGTTCATCCTTGCGGGAAGTCTCCAAGTGTTATAGCACTAAGGTGCTTAGAATTGGTGCCTAAGAGATAGGGATCCGAACTGGGGGCCGTTGAGCTGCTCGTCGAACTCGCGGCTGCGGAAGGTATGAACGTAGCTGATTTCCCAGTTCCGCCAGCGAATTGCGCCACCGAGATAAGTCTCGCCGGTAAACGGACGTTTATCGATGCCCATGTCGAAACCTCGAAATACGGGGCCATCCAGACTAATCTCGTGGGAGCTTGCTGTAGCCTTGGCTCCGACAACGCCATAGACTGAGCAGTCGCGGACCCGATCTTTTTCGCGATCGAATATATTGTGTGAATAGGAGGTAGGACCCAGGCGGGGATCAGATACATCCGTTGGCAGATTGATGCCAGCTCGGGCGATGAACCCGAAATCGAACGCGGTCTTGTAGTTGCCTAGGGCCAAGCCCCATTGGCTGAAACCATCTATACTAAAAAGGGTATCAGATGGAGCGTCGCGAAAAAGTCTTCGCTTTTGAGTGAAGAAGAGGTTCAGCGTTAATTCGCTGGGTACTTGACTGTCCCAGCCGTTGAATTTGGGAATGTCGCGAACGCTGTGCACGAAGTCCTGAGTCGTCTCGGCGAAAGCGTTTTTACCAGTCAAGCCAAGGGATAGTTCCACAGAATTGATGGCATTGCTATCTTTCGCATGCAGCGAAAATCCAAGAGCTAGCCAGCCAACGTAGGGATGTTCGCCCGGTGGCGGCTCAAAGGCATTGAAGTCATTTGGGGTAAACATCAATTGCGTCAACGAAACCCCGTAATTGTACACTGGTTCTTCAGGAGAATAGAATCCGGTTATCACATCTGGAGCCCGTCGTTGTACGCCGGCGAGCCAGGCTTCCATATCCGTAAAATCGGACCGTTTTCGATCGTCGGTAATGTAGGAAAGTCGTGCCCCATTAGTGTAGTCCTTGTCGGTGTTAGCGAAAAGGTCGTTATCTAGCTGAAAAGTGTAGGAGCCGCGGTTTTCCGACAAGAGGGTTCCGACGTTGGCTAGAAAGGCCATGGATAGAAGGGCTATTCTCATAGCGGCGTGGCAGTTATCGGTTCTGTCGAAGCATCTGTAAAGCCGTTCCGGAATTGCAATGGCCGTGGAAAGGGAAACGATTTTGGTATCATTATCAATTTTCGGAAATCGTAACGGATTTAAACTCGTTTTATGCGACGAAGGCTTTTAAGGTCTTTTGCTTTTTAAAATATACCACCCTCCATTCCCATTATGTCTATGTCATCTTCCCGCGCAACTCAAGGCCTGGGCCGCTTGTATGATAGCGTTGTCGACACGATCGGCAACACCCCGAGCATTCGGGTTAACAATCTCGCTCCAGAGCATGTCGAATTATATGTAAAAGCTGAATACTTTAATCCTGCGGCGTCAGTAAAAGACCGGCTGGCGATTAGCATTATTGAGGAGGCAGAGCGAAGTGGCGCCTTAAAACCGGGGCAGACGGTGGTTGAAGCGACGAGTGGCAACACGGGAATTGGACTGGCTATGGTCTGCGCCGCCAAGGGGTACCCGCTCGTTATTACGATGGCGGATAGCTTTTCAATCGAGCGACGAAAGTTGATGCGGTTTTTAGGCGCTAAGCTGGTGCTCACGCCTCGAGCGGAAAAAGGATTTGGCATGTATCAGAAAGCCAAGGAGCTGGCGGAGGCGAACGGCTGGTTTCTCGCTCGCCAGTTCGAGACTGATGCGAATGCTTTAGTGCACGAGAATACGACGGGCAGGGAAATTCTCGGCGATTTCGAAGGAAAGCGTCTGGACTATTGGATAACTGGATATGGTACGGGTGGGACGATCTCTGGCGTTACTCGTTTGCTGCGCAAAGAACGCCCGGATACGAAGGTTGTATTGAGCGAGCCAGCGAATGCCCAGCTTCTTGGAAGCGGAGTCGCTCAGGAGCGCGATGAGAATAATGCGCCAGCAGCTAGCCACTCGGCTTTTGAGCCGCATCCAATTCAAGGATGGACGCCCGATTTTATACCGTACGTACTTCAAGAAGCTGTGGATAAAGGCAATTATGATGAACTCATTCCCGTCCCCGGACCGGAAGGGATTGCTTGGTCCCAAAAATTGGCAGCTCAAGAGGGGATTATCACCGGCATTTCTGGGGGTTCGACGTTTGCCGTGGCTATGCAGATCGCAGAAAAGGCCGAGCCGGGATCGGTTATCCTTTGCATGCTGCCCGATACGGGCGAACGCTATCTGTCTACGCCCCTCTTCGCGGATATCGAGGAATACATGACCGAAGAAGAGATCACCCTGTCAAAGTCGACTCCCGGTTTCCAGATGGAGTAGTACTCGGCGATGGCGTTCACCATTTCGTAACAATGTGAAAGGCGTTTTGCCTTGAGCTTGGTCGGGCGCTGTTCAGTTCTGGAAAGCCTATGTTCGACACGAATGGAGCGCCATCGTCTCAGGTCGAATCGCCGGAACAGCCGAGCGATCATTCGTTCCTGACTTGGCTCCAGGTCGCTGCCTTCATTTATCTTCTCCTCGCAGGCGTTAGTACGATTGGAGCGGGTTTCAAGTGGGCCTCCGGTGGAGCGGAGGGGGCCGAGAAGATTTTCGCATTTGCTACCAATCCTGTTGTCGGCGTCATCTTAGGGACGCTTTCTACGGCGCTGGTCCAATCCTCTAGCACGGTGACATCCGTCATTGTAGGTCTCGTCGCGGGCGGTGTTCCGGTATCGATCGCCGTACCCATGATTATGGGAGCCAATATGGGGACGACGATTACCAACACCATCGTAGCCCTAGGCGATGTGAAGGATGGAAAGACGTTTAACAAAGCGTTTCGAGCTTCGACGGTGCATGATTTCTTCAATCTCTACAGCATAGTAATCTTCCTCCCGATCGAAGCGATTTTCCATCCGTTAGAGCGAATGGGGGGAGCTCTGTCTAATATGCTGGTGGGCGATTTCAATGCTTCCATGAAAGGAATCAATTTCATAGGGGCGCTTACGAAACCTCCAGCTGAATGGATTCAGGGGCGGTTGGCTGGAATGTCGGATACGCTTGGCGGAATCGTAATGGCGGCAATCGGTATTGGCTTTATTTTCATGTCGGTTGCCCGACTGGGTAAAGTATTGGGGGCCGTGATGCGCGGACCGGCCAAGCAGATCGTTGACAAGTCGTTCGCCGCTGGACCGGTGGTGGGGATATTGGCGGGAACCATGATAACGGTTTTGGTTCAATCGTCGTCGACAACGACTAGCTTGGTGGTTCCCCTGGCGGCAGCGGGCGTCTTGTCTTTGAGGCAAGTCTATCCCTTTACCCTGGGAGCCAACATAGGTACTTGCATTACGGCAGTTTTAGCAGCGACGGCGGTTTCAGGTGTCGGGGCGGGAGTCGCCATGCAGATTGCGATGGTGCATTTGCTTTACAACGTGTTCGGCGTGATCGTTTTCGCGGTGGTACCCTTTTTGTATGATCTACCGGTGAGATCGGCCGAGTGGCTGGGAAATAAGACGGAAAAGCATCGAGGCTGGGCGTTTGGTTATATCGGTTTGGTTTTTTTCCTTCTACCCGGGAGCGTGTTGGCGGTTCAGGCACAGTTAGATGGCGATGAGACTCCTCAGGAATCCCCCGAGTTTGATCCGGCTGCCAAGATGGAAGTGGAAGAGGAAATGCAAAAGTCGGGTACGGTCATCGAATAGATCTCCCGCTTCATTGCGACATAATGCTTTTCAAGGAGAACCGTCAGGTATTAGTCTGACAATATGCGTTCTCAAAAAGTTTTCTCCATTCTATTGGTAGCCCTTCTTGCCGCTCTGCATTCGCAAGCTGAGCTCGCTTTGGTCGTAGGTCCGGATTCTGGCTTGTTCAATCCCTTCGGAGTGGCCTTCAGTGATAAGGAGGAAATGTATATAGCCGAATACGAGGGCGATCGGCTTTGGAAATTTACGGAAGCCCGAGGGTTAGAGCGATTGGGAGAAGATATACCATTCAATGGTATGCACAATTTATGCCGCACTAAAGATGGTCGCATCTATATTTCTGATACACGGGCGAATCTGATTCGCATGCTTGATGAAAGAACAGGCAAAATATCTATTGTAGGCGGTACGGGGAAGGAGGGCTACAATGGAGAGGGCGTTAAGGCCGAGGATGCATTGCTTGCGGACCCCATTTCCATAAGCCTTAGCCCGGATGATTCCCGGCTTTATATCGCGGATATTCGCAATCGCCGCGTTCGATATATCGATTTGAATACTAATCGGGTCTATACGCTAGCTGGCAATGGAGTAATGGGGGTCCCCGATGATGGCGCTCAAGCGAATCGAAGCCCGTTGCTGGATCCAAGGGGAGTCGCGGAAGATTCGAAAGGGAATGTGTATATCCTTTCGCGACGAGGCCACGCCTTGCGAGTGGTTAAGCCAGATGGGAAGATATTTACGGTTGCAGGAACAGGATCGCCTCACAAAGCTGACGGGCCGGCTTTGATGGCGGGCCTGAATGGACCTAAACACATCTGTATCGACTTGGATGATAGCGTTATCATAGCGGATGCGGAGAATCATCTCATCAAGCGCTATGATCCTGACCGGAAAACAATTGAAACGCTTTTCGATCGAGGTCCCGGCAATTCTCCTTTGAGACGTCCGCATGGCGTTTGGGTGCGGGAAGATGGAACGCTGTATGTATGCGATAGCTACAATGACCGCATCCTAAAACTGGAACTTTAGGCATTATCCCGGGCTGAAAGATATTTTAGGTAGGGAGCACAAGCAGCCCTACCGATTTTGCCGATAATCTTCTCGCCGTTGCCTGGTGGGAGAAACTCCCCTTAATCCATCTCCTGGACCGCTCTTTCCTTCAACAGGTGCAGGTATTTCCGTTTCAGCAATCGCCAGGCAACTACGAAAAAGGCGGTTAGCGGAATGGCTAGAATCATTCCCAGGATTCCATCTAGGGCGGCCCCCCAGAAGAAAATGGCAATGATGATCACCATTGGATGCAGACCTGTAGACTTGCCCATAATCCTGGGTGTCAAGAGGTAGCCCTCGATCATGTGTACAGCGGTGAATATGGCTAGGGCGAAGATCACCAACTGCAAACTTCCCCCGTCGCTCTGAAAGTAAGCTAAGGGCAATACTGTCCCTATACCAATGATGCTCCCCAAATAAGGAATGATATTGAGGAAGCCGATTCCCAATCCAAGGATGATTCCGAAGTTCAGCCCGATTAAGGTGAATCCGGTTGCCAGTAATACGCCCATAATCAGAGCAATCACAACTTGTCCTCGGAAAAACAATACGATACTGCCTACGAATTCGTTGATGAGAAATACCGCATCATCTCTCCAATCGTCCTTGAGAAACGACAGTTGCTCGTGGATGTCTTTGCTGAGGTCCCGATTGGACTCGAGCATGAAAAATAGATAGATGGGTATGATGGCCAATCCAGTGCCGATGGCCAGGGCTTTGCCGATAAGCTTGCCAATGCTCGTGATGGCCGACTCAGATGAGTGGACGATGGACTCGATACTGCTTGAAAGCGATTCTCGAATACGGGCAAATGTATCGGTGCCTAGTTTCTCTTCGATAAACGCTACGATTGCCGGATAGCTTTCGATGGCTAGCTCGCGAATCTTTTCAATGAAAGTGGGGAGATAGTTGAAGAACTTTATGGATTGCTCGACTAGCGTGGGTAATAGAAGGCCTAGAGTCGCCAGCATTGCTCCAACTGCTAGGGCATATAGGGTAATTATAGCCCAGGTTTGGCTGAGCTTCAGTCGATCTTGGAAGATCTGGACAATCGGCCGTAACATGAGCGCCAATACGCCTGAGACGGCTAGAGGCCAAAGGACCTGGGCGAAGGTGGTGACGAATTCCCGGAATAAAACGAAAAGGCCGAAGCAAAAGGCGACGATGATGGTCAGGCTTATAAGAGCCAAGGCTGTGCCAATCAGCCGCCATTGATTGGGAGTCAAGCGTCGCGAAGAATCCTCTGAGGGCATGGTTTTGCGTAATACTTATCGGTCTTGAATTGCAACGAGAAATGTCGGTTGCCATGCGTGAATTCTCCCTCTCCTCTAAATCCATCGCGAGTGTTCATGGAGACTCTACTCATTTGCTATCGACAATATAACGCTTCCCAAACGTTGTTCGCTCTCTACGCGATGGTGGGCTTCGCTCGCTTTCTCCAAAGGATAAACTCTGTCGATTACCGGTCCGATTCTTCCATGCTCGAACATCTCTGCAAGAGCTTTAAGCTCTTCAACGGTCTCTCCAGCAAATGCGAAACTAGCGGATTTGCTGGTGAAGGCGCTGGTCATAAGGGAGCGAACCATTACTGATACGCGAGGATTCGCCGTAAAGTAGCGACCTCCCTCGATTAGAGAATTGATGCACTCCGAATAGGAACTCTTCGCCACCATATCCAGAATAACATCGTAGCGTTCTCCATTCTTCCAAAAAGGCTGCCGCGTATAGTCTATGAAGTGATCAACGCCGAGGTCGCGAAGCATGCCTTCTTTGTGGCCGGCGTCTACTGCAGTAACTCGCGCTCCCTTGGATTGGGCTATTTGAACCGCATAAATGCCAATGCTTCCCCGGCCCCGTTGACGAGAAGCCGGTCCCCGGATTGGATTTTCGCTCGGCGCATGAAATGCAGGGCGTTCAAGCCTCCAAGCGGTATCGCGGCTGCCTCATTGGAGCTAAGGTTTTCAGGTATGGGCACAACTGTGTAGGTCTCGGGCAAAGACAGGTATTCGCCATAGGCTCCGAGCTTGAGTTGGCTCGAACCGAATACTCTTTCTCCAATTTTGAATTTCTTTACTAGGGACCCAAGAGAGACTATCTCCCCTGCAAAATAGCCAGCGAGAATGGGCCTTTTTGGCCGGAGTATCCCCATAGCGATGCGATGAGGTAGCCAGAACCATTTCGCAGGAAACTGAAAGCTGCGTAGCTCGCAATCAGCCTTGGTTACCTCAGCTGCGTGAACGCGGATGAGGATTTCGTTGTCTTTCGGTTCTGGAATAGGGACATCTTGGATCTGAAGCGCCTCAGGAGGCCCGTATTGATAGTAGACGGCTGCCTTCATTTTCGATGGAAAGCAAAAGGATCTATCTAATGTGACACGCGATTGCCTTTATTTTCGTATTCGATTTCGTATTTCAGAGCAACTGCTCCTGTCGAAGACGGGTTTGTCTCGACAAGCTTAAGTTTTGGTGAGCGGACTCCTTCAACAACTAGAGGTGTTCCTCGGCTGATCAAAATCGGGGCTAGGCTCAATTCGATCGTATCGACCAGTTGGGCGTCGAGGAGGCTTCGAAAAAGGCTGCCACCGCCAAATAGCCAGATATCTTTGCCAGGCTCGCATTTCAGTTTCTCCAAATGAGTGACGGCGTCCTTCTCGATAACTACTTGAGAATCGAAGTCTGATGGCAGAGAACTCGATTACACGTAGGTTGTCATTCCTGGCATCACGGGTGCCGGGCCATGCTTAGTCACTTCGTAGGTCTTCCTTCCCATGATCAGCGCGTCGAGTTGTTGGAAAAACGAGCCAAAATCGGCATCAGGATCCATTTCAATCCAATCGCATGCCCCATTTGGACTGGTGATGAATCCATCTAAGCTACTGGCAACGCAGTACCGGAGGCGCCTCATAGATTAGAATTAAAAGATTCGTTTGGTCTTCTCAAATAAAGAGAGCTGTTTAGATGTATCATCTCGGGAAAAGAAAGGCATCCAATCCCGGAATGATTCTCAAGGCGTTCTTGTAGTATAGCTTCTTCAAGATCTCGTCGGGCAGATCGAGCCCATACATGCGCCAAAAGGCGTGGTAGCGTTTGTAGTAGGGGAAGTACTCGTCCGATGATTCAAGCACACGGAAGTAGGTCGGAAATTCTTCGGTCTTGTATGAGTCCTTTCCAAAGAGGACACGATCCTGATGTTTCTCGAAAAACCAGTTGGCCATGCGTGGCTGGCGCCCGAGCTCGGCAATGATAGCTCCGATGCCGACATGCATATTGGGAATCTCCTCCAGAACGTCGCTGAGTCGGCCCAAGTCATTGGCCATCCAGCTCATATGAGCAGATATGAAATTCGTGTTCGGGTGCTTTTTGAACATATTGTGCTGCTCTTGGATGATTTGCTCCCAGGGGGCTGGATTCGTATTCGAACGTTTGCGACGTGGATGGGTCTTCAGTTCTAGCCAGCGCTCGTTCTGATTATCATGAGGCTGCCAAAATGGCTTTGGATCGGCCGAGTGGATAATGACCGGGATACCCAGTTCGCCGCACTTTGCCCAGACTGGATCTAGGCGCGGATCGTCGACGGCTACACGTCGCCCATCCGCGTCCGTATTGGACAGGCCTAGGCTCTTATAGACCTTCAAGCCCTTTGCTCCATTCTTATAGTCTTCCTCGAGCTGGGCCACGGCTTTCATGGCCCAAGAATTATTGTCGACTCCATTGAAGTTCAGATTGGTGAAAATCGCGAATCGATTTGGGTAGGTCTTGGCGACACTGTTAGCCATTGCCTTCAGTTGCGATCCACCTCGCCCGCTTAAGTTTACCATGATACCCATATTCATGGCATCCATTTCGACAATACGATCCGCTAGATCAGACGGTCCCATGCGCCATTGATGGCTGTGCACGTCGATAAATGGAAACTTGGCTCGTTCTATCGGCGTTTCGGGAACGACTAAGGTCGATGGGGGATCGTAGTTTTCCCAATCGAGATTCTGCCCCAGAAGGAGGCCGTTTATGGATATCGCGAGTACCGTGGATCGAAACAGGTGGATGGTCTTCATTAAATTTGGTATTGGAAATTTAATTTCGATGAGCGAAGTCGGGATTCAGGATCGTGGGAATAATCGCGTTGGAACGCTGCTGCCATTGGTTGAGTTCTTTTAGAAGATCATCAGCTATTTCTGGATGGGACTTCGATAATTCCCGTTTTTCCTCGAGATCATTGCCCAAGTTGAAAAGCTCGATTTTCCCGCTTTCGAAATACTGGATCAATTTCCAGTCTCCTTTTCGAATGACGCTGCATGGAGTAGCCCTCCAGTACATGCGGTTTGTGCCGTGAATGGGAACAACGAGGTTGTATCCGTTTCCTTGCAAATAGAGTGGGTAGTGCCAAAAAATAGAGCGGTTTTCCAATGCGGAATTGCCTCTTATCAGAGGAACGATAGATCGGCCATCCACCGGTTGGCTTGACGGTAGACTCGATTTCGCTAGATCAGCGAAAGTGGGCAGGTAATCGACACCGGTGACAGGCGTATCGCAAATCGAGTTAGCCTTAATCTCGCCTGGCCAGACGGCAAACATGGGAACGCGAATACCGCCTTCGTAGAAAGCCCCTTTGGCTCCGCGCAAAGGAGCATTTGGCGTTGATCCTGCGTGTCCTCCGTTGTCGGAAGTGAAGATGAACAGCGTGTTGTCTGCCAGCCCTTGGGATTGGATTGATTTATAGAGTCGCCCAACATTCGTATCCACAGTTTCGATCATAGCCGCGTAAGTTGGATTCCATTCATATTCCCAGGATCGACCAGAGAGCTTCCTTTTATACTTCTTTACTAGAGATGCTTCAGCCACCAAAGGAGTGTGTACGTCCCAGTAGGCTAAATATAGGAAAAAGGGTGTTTCAGTTTTCGATTCCGTTTCGACGAACTCGATTGCCGCATCCGTTAGTGTTCGGGTGGCTGTCTTGTCGTTGTAATACTTTTTGGATAAATCGGCCCCCAATCCGTTGGTATCATTGATGTCGAATCCATGCCCATTTGGGCCGAGGTGCCATTTGCCAAAGTGAGCGCTGCGGTAGCCGGATTTCTTCAAGATTTCAGGTATGGTCGTGAAAGAGGGATTTAGAACTTCAGCTGATGGTATAGCGCCGTCGCCTTTGCTGTCTCCCCTGCGAGGCACGAGGAACTTCATATTTTCTATCTTGCCTTTCGCTCTGCTGCCCGGGGTCCACATCTGGGTGCGGGTGATGTAGGTTCCGGTCACTAAGATAGCCCGTGACGGCATGCAATTCGATGCTCCTGGGTAGGCGTTGCTGAAGACCATTCCTTGCTGGCTGAGAGCATCGAGTTGAGGCGTTTCGTAGAAACTGGCGCCATTAAAGCCCACGTCACTCCAGCCTAGATCATCGGCGATGACGAATACGATATTGGGCTTGCTCGAGGCGAATGTAAGCGAGCCTATCAGGGCGATGGACGCGGCG
>MDTA01032508.1_pt1 | contig 19385 bp, 16 predicted proteins | sample 811151 | NCBI WGS metagenome assembly MDTA01 (sample SAMN05326648, study PRJNA326480) | marine metagenome | isolation source: seawater | place: Indian Ocean: South | collected 2010 | reverse complement strand
TTCTCTCCACATAGCAATTGCTCCTAATTGTGCCATACCGTATTCTATATAGTAAAATGGAACTTCATATAAGTGTAACTGTCTCTGCCACATTATAGCATGAGAATTCTCTTGTCCTTCCCAATTTATAACTTGGTTTCCTAACTCCTTATCAATATCAACCCATTTTTGCTTTCTTTCCTCTGAAGAATGTTTGTTAGTGTAAATCCAATGTTGAAATTTGTCAATAGCTGCAATCCAAGGTAATCCTTCTAAAGCTTTTTCTAATTGTTCTTTTTTAGCTCTCTTTAGCTCATTCTCATCAGAATAAAATACATCCCAATGTTTCATAGATAATAATTCCATACTCATAGATGCTAGTTCAGCGACTTCAGAAGGAGTGCTTTTAAATTCTGTTAATTCTAAATTTCTACTTAAAAATGAGTGAATAGCATGACCTCCTTCATGTAACATAGTTACTAAATCTCTTTGAGAACCAACAGCATTCATATAAATAAAAGGAACTCCAATTTCATATAATGGATACATAAAACCTCCAGGAGCTTTTCCGTCTTTTGATTCCAAATCAAGGTGTTTCATTTCTTGCATAATAGCAATACACTCTCCAAAATAGGGTCTTAATCTTTTAAAACATTCTATAGTTAGGTCTGTAAGTTGTTTGCCACCTTTAAAAGGTTTTAAAGCTGCTAATCCCCCAACATCAACCTTTGTATCCCATGGTTTATAGTGTGCGTATCCTAATTTTTCTTTTCTATCCTCTTCAAATGAAGTTATAATTGGAACAATTTCTTGTTCAATTGCATCATGAAAATTATAACAATCGGTAGCGGTATAATCAAATCTACCCATGGCCGCAAACATATAATCTCTATAGTTCTGGAATCCAGCATTATTAGCAATTTTTTGTCTTAACTTAATAAGTTCATCAAATAAATTATCTAGAACTTTTTCATCCTCAAATCTTCTTGATTGAATTTTATTATATATCTCTTCTCTTTTTGATCTATCTGTGTCTTTTAAAAGAAGTTGAGCTTTTTGCATGGTTAATTTTTCTCCATTTACTTCAATACTCATTTTTGCAGCTATTGCACCATATTCTTGTTGTTTAGCTTCCATTTCAGTAAATAATGGGATATTTTCTTCTCTAAAAATCTCAATAGATTTTTTGACTCCTCTTAAATATATTTTATACTTATCTGAATCTAAATCATTTAAGTGCGAGCATTCTATTAATTTAACATTTAGTTTATGAGAATAAGGAGCTATATTTGGAGAGATTTCTTTTATCCAGAAATGAAACTTCTCTGATAATTCTTTGTCAGTAGTATCAATGTTCATTTTAATATATCTCCAAGCCATATCTTCTTCTAAGACAGCAGACAACTCTGATCTGTCAGACATCCATTGTTCTAGCTCTGAAACATTGTTGATTTCTCTGTTGAGTAAACCTTCAAATAGAGGTTGAATTTTTTGCCATGAATCTATAACTAAATCTTCAGGAACAAATTTTCTTGTTGGTCTTGTAGGAACTTCAATAGTATTATTCATATTCCTTTTTATTTTTTTGGTTTTATACTTTTTTCTTCTTTTGGTAGCTCTACTAATCCTGCGGTACATAAAGAATTGTACCATTGAAATACTTTCTTTATATCAGAAATGTACACTCTATCTTCATCATAATCTGGAAGAATTTCTCTAAAGTATAATTCTAAATTATTTTTATTTTCCTTATGTGAGATACATTCTTTGCAGATAGTTTTTTTTGCAATATTTGTGAACACATCTACTAGAGGAATAGTATCATCATATGTGTAAATTCCAATTTCCTCTAAGGAGTTTGCTGGTGTATTTGGGTAAATAGATATTCTTTTTTTATCTATCAACGATTCTACTATAACTGAGTTTTTGCCTTGCGATATGATTTTATGTAGTCCTGGTTTTCCAGATATGTGTATAATTCCTTCAATATTCATTCTTTAAATTTTATGATTAGCAAATTTACATTTTTTAATAGAATGGTTGTTAGATATGTAATTGAAATAATTATTGTATTATTGATTACTATTTGTAAATGTTTTTATCCAAATTAAAAAATAAAAAAGAAGTAATATCTTGGTCATTGTTTGATTTTGCAAATCAACCATTCTCTACTATTATTGTAACTTTTATTTATGGAGCATTTTTTACAAAACATATTGTTGCAGATCAACATTATGGAACATTATTATGGTCCACAGGGATTTCTTTAACTGCAATAGTTGTTTCTTTGTTTTCTCCTATTTTAGGAGCTCTTGCAGATAGAGGTGGATATAGAAAATTTTTCTTGTTCTTTTTTACATGGGTATCTGCAATATTTTCAATTATTTTATATTTCCCTGATGCTGGAGATATATATTTTGCATTAATCGTTTTTATTATAGCAAATATTTCTTTTGAAATAAGTACTGTTTTTTGTAACTCGTATCTTCCTGATTTAACATGTAAAGATAATATTGGAAAGGTTTCTGGTTTTGCGTGGGGATTAGGATTTTTTGGAGGATTATCAGCACTATTTTTGTCGTTATATTTATTTCCAGATCTTAAGCCGGAGGAAATAAAAAGAATTAATATTTTAGTAGGCGTATGGTTTATATTGTTTAGTCTTCCAACTTTTCTGTTTCTGAAAGATAGAAAAGCAGAAAAATACCAGAAGAGACATTTAGTTGACTCTATAGGATCTCTTAAAAAAACATTCAGAGATGTGATTAAATACAGAACAATTTTAAAATTCTTAATATCAAGATTGTTTTACAATGATGGTCTTATTACCATTTTTGCTATGGGAGGTATATATGCTGTAGAGACCTTAGATTTTACGTTTGAGGAGGTAATGATTTTAGGGATTGTTTTAAATATTGCTGCAGGTGTAGGTTCTTTTGTGTTCGGGTTTTTAGAAGATAAAATAGGAGTTAAGAGAGTTATTAATATCTCCTTATATGTTCTAATTATTGCAACTCTTATTGCTTTTTTTTCTCCAGAAACAAATTTTTCTAAAGAATATTTTTGGTTTGCTGGAATATTAATTGGGCTAATGATTGGTCCAAATCAGTCCAGTAGTAGATCTTTGATGTCTCAATTAACTCCTAAAGAAAAGCAAAATGAGTTTTTTGGATTTTTTGCATTAACTGGTAAAGCAACATCATTTTTAGGGCCACTAATTTTTGGAGTTATTACAAATTTCTATTCACAGCAGCTAGCTCTTTGGGTTGTGATAGTTTTTTTTCTAATAGGACTATTTCTTTTTAATAGAATTGATTTTACTGAAGAATAATTCTTAATTTTGAAGTATGAAAAAGTTTTGGTTAATTCTTGCAGTATTATTTTATGTAAATTGTTTGTCTCAGGATAAATATATTACAAGAAATGGAATGATTCAGTTTAATGCGTCTACTCCTTTAGAGACTATAAGTCCTATAAATAATCATGTCTCTTGTATATTAGATCCTGAAACAGGAAAAATAGCTTTTCAATTAAAAATGATTTCATTTAAATTTGATAAAGCATTAATGGAGGAACATTTTAATGAGAAATATGTTGAATCTGAAAAATATCCTAAATCAACTTTTGTTGGAGAAATAATTAATTGGAATGAGTTGAGCACTAGTAAAGAAAAACAAAATGTGATATCTAAAGGAATCTTGACAATTCATGGAGTAGAAAAAGAAGTTGAAGTTTCAGGAACAATTAATTTAAGAAGGAACGATATTAAGATTAACTCAGAATTTAGTGTTTTAGTTTCTGATTTTGATATTAAAATTCCAAAATTAGTTAGAGATAAAATTTCTAAAGAAGTAAGAGTTATATTAGAAATGAACTTACAATCAAAATAGTATGAATAGAGTATTAAATATTTTTGTTCTTGTCTGTATTTTCACAAATTCATTTGGTCAAGAAAACCTATTATCATTTTTTGATTCTGATGAAGATATGTTAACTTTTGCTACTTTTAAAGCAACAAAGATCATTAATCTTGAATCGATAGAACAACCCGCTGAAAAAGAACTTGATTTTATTATTTCGCATAGGTTTGGAACATTAAATTCTGGTATTACGAACTTATATGGACTTGATTATGGGAATATTAGAATGAGTTTTAATTATGGTCTTACGGATAATCTAACTCTTGGAATTGCTAGAAGTTCTACATTTAAAGTTATTGACGCTTCTGTAAAACTAAAGTTAATAAATCAGGGAAAGGATAAATTTCCTCTAACAATATCTATATATTCTTCGTTAGTATATGATACTTTGACTGCTGCATTTTCAACAAATGATAAGTTTTTAGATAATTTCAGTTACATATATCAATTATTAATTGCTAGAAAAATAAATTCTAATCTGTCATTACAGTTATCTCCCACTGTTACACAATATAATTTTGTGTCTCCTTTTTTGGATTTGAATAATATAATGTATTCTTTAGGGATTGGAGGAAGATATAAATTGAATAAAAGTGTTTCTGTTAACTCTGAATGGATTCCAATTATTAAAAGTGGAGCGGATTTTATCCACCCTATTCACAATGAAAAGTACATAAATTCATTTTCATTTGGATGCGATATAGAGACAGGAGGACATGTTTTTCAATTGTTTTTATCTAATTCAACCGCTATGTTTGAAAGAGGATTCATTAATGAAAATTTTGAAAATTGGAAAGATGGTGGCGTTCATTTTGGATTTAATATTTCAAGAGTTTTTAATTTTAACTAATGAAAAAAATTAAAAAAATTATTTTTTCTGCGTTGATAATTGGAATTTTATTCTTCTTTTATATTTCAATGCCTTCAACCAATTATCTTTTAACAACCTCAGAAAAGTCGTTTAGTTCTACTAGTCAATTTGAGGTAATTCAATCTGAATATATTGGAAAAGTTATAGATATTAAAGGAGTTATTACAGATCTAACTTTGGGGTCCCCTTATATAAGCGTTGTTTTAGATAGTAATTTATATTTTTCTTTTGAATCGAAAAAAACTCAAGACGAATTTAGTATTAGTGATACATTGACTATTAAGGGAAGGTTTGAAGGGTATGATGATTTATTCTATCAATATACTTTTACTGATTGTAGTATTTTAAAATAATTTCATAAAATACTAATTATAGATAAATGGATAATTCTACTTTTGTATTGTGAAAGAATTCAAATATGATATTTCAGTGATTGGTGGAGGAATTGTAGGTTTGGCAGCAGCTTATAAATTGCAAAAAAAATATCCGTATTTAAACATAGTAGTTCTAGAAAAAGAAAATGAACTTGCCTTTCATCAAACTGGAAGAAATTCTGGGGTTATTCATTCAGGATTGTATTATAAACCAGGATCTTATAGAGCAAAGAATTGCGTAGATGGAAGAAAACAATTAGTTTCATTTGTAAAGAAATATTCTGTGAAACATGACATATGTGGAAAGATAGTTTTAGCAACTAATCATAAGGAGAAAGAAAAATTATCTGAATTGAAGCAAAGAGGAGAGCAAAATGGCTTAATTAATTTAGAAATTATTGGTCCTGAGAAAATACAGGAGATTGAACCATTTGCAAAAGGGATTGCTGCACTACATGTGCCAGAATCTGGTATTGTAGATTTTAAAGGAGTTACAAACAAACTTGCAGAGTTAATTACAGAAATTAATCCAAAAAGTAAGATCCTAACCTCATGTGAGGTGTTAGATGTAAAGGAAGAAAGTTTAATTACTACAATTGGAACAATTAATACATTTCATTCTGTTTTTTGTGCAGGTTTGTTTTCAGATAGATTATCTGAAAAAGATAAAATGAATCCTGATTTGAGAATTATCGGATTTAGAGGAGATTATTATGATTTAGAAGATCATGCAAAAGAAAAAGTAAAACATTTAATTTATCCTGTTCCTAATCCTGAATTTCCGTTTTTAGGAGTTCATTTTACAAGAATGACGGATGGTAGTATAGAATGTGGACCAAATGCTGTTTTTACTTTTAAAAGAGAAGGTTATGGAAAAACAGATTTTAACTTAAGAGATACATTAGAAGCGTTAACTTTTTCAGGAACTTGGAGATTGTTCATAAATCATTGGAAATTTGGTTGGAATGAATATAGGAGAGCATTTTCAAAAAGATTATTTTTGAAAGAACTTAATAAAATGCTACCTGATTTAAAGATGAGTGATATAAAAGTAGGTAGGTCAGGGGTTAGAGCTATGGCTTTAGGAAAAGATGGTGAAGTTATAGATGATTTTAAAATTGTCAAGAATAAAAATAATATTCATGTCCTAAATGCCCCTTCACCTGCTGCAACAGCTTGTTTGTCAATAGGAGATGAGATTGTAAAACAAGCTACAAAGAGTTTTAATTTAAAGAAGAATAAATGTTAAAGTTTTTTGGTATTTCAAAAAAAGATAAAATTACAGTCAAAGATACTTCTAAGATTTTTACAGTTGCTTTAAATAAAGTGGTAAACGATGGATATCCTGAAATTCAATCTTTTTTAAATAAGAATAATAATCTGGAGCGAAGCCCTAATATTTCTGAAGAGGATATTAAGTGGTTCAGATTAATAATATTCATAGGAAACTTACATATTATGTCTACAAAATTTGAAGAAAATGAATCATTAGAGTTAAGAAATGAAATTGTAGATAAGTTGCTCCAATATTTAGACAGTGACTCTGAAGTTGCAATGGATTTATTCCTAAATTACGAATCTTATTTTAATGATTTGTTAGTAAAACAAATTGACCCAGTTGAAGCAATGTCTTTAGCGGTTTTTGATAAATACAACATTAATGATTATCAGTCAGAATTATTGAAGCGTAAAAATGAACCAAATCCTGTTTTATTTAACGAGTTGATAAAGTATTTATCACACTTTGTTTGGAATTGGGAAGAGTTTCAAGAGAAATGTAAAGTTACATTTTAAATTCCTGTATAGTTATATGGGCTAATTTTTTGTAACTCTTCTTTAACTTCATCACTTACATCTAGACCATTAATAAAGTTCGAAATACTTTCTTCGTTTATTGTGGAATTAGTTCTTGTTAAATCTTTTAAGGCTTCATATGGGTTTGGGTATGATTCTCTTCTTAATATGGTCTGTATAGCTTCAGCACAAACTGCCCAATTTTTATTCAGATCTTCATGTAGTTTTTCTTCATTTAAAACTATTTTACCAAGACCCTTATTCAAAGAGGAAAATGAAATTAAATTATGTGAAAAAGGTACTCCAATATTTCTTAGTACAGTACTATCTGTTAAATCTCTTTGAAGTCTAGATATAGGAAGTTTAGAGGATAGAAATTCGTAAACAGCATTTGCCATTCCTAAATTTCCTTCAGCGTTTTCAAAATCTATAGGATTTACTTTATGTGGCATCGCAGATGATCCTACTTCTCCTTTTGTTATCGATTGTTTAAAATAGTCCATACTAATATAAGTCCAAATATCTCTTGATAAATCAATTAGAATATTATTGATTCTTTTAATACAGTCCATTAAAGCAGCAAGGTAGTCATAATGTTCAATTTGTGTGGTTGTTTGTTGCCTTATTAATCCTAATCTATTATTAACAAAATCATTTCCAAATTTAATCCAATTAAATTCTGGGTAGGATACATGATGGGCGTTGAAATTTCCAGTTGCGCCTCCAAATTTAGCAGAGAATGGGATATTGTTTAACAATTTGATTTGGTTTTCAATTCTCTCAACAAAAACAAAGATTTCTTTTCCTAATTTTGTTGGTGATGCAGCTTGTCCATGTGTTCTTGCTAGCATTGGTACATTTTTCCACTCATTGGAAAGTTCATTTAATTTTTCTGTTACCTTTTTAAGTTCTGGAAAAAATATATTGTTGAACGCTTCTTTAATTGAAAGCGGGACAGCTGTGTTGTTAATATCTTGTGATGTTAAGCCAAAATGAATAAATTCTTTAAAATCAGAAAGTCCTAATTTGTCAAATTCTTCTTTAATTAAATATTCCACTGCTTTTACATCATGATTTGTTACACTTTCAATTTCTTTGACCCTTATAGCAGTATCAATTGAGAAATCTTTGTAAAGTTTTCTTAAATTTTCAAACTCATCTTTTGGAAAGTCTTTCAATTGAGGTATAGATGCTTCACATAAACTGATGAAATATTCAACTTCTATTAATATTCTGTATTTAATTAATGCTGCCTCAGAAAAATAATCTTTTAATTTTTCTGTTTTTGAAGCGTACCTTCCATCAATAGGAGAAATTGCAGTAAGTCTGTTTAAAGACATATTTTATATTTTTAAAATAAGAATACAAAATTACAAAATTTGATTAAGAAGATCCTTTTATTATTTTGTTATTTATTACTTTTGATATATGGACATGTTTTTTATAATTATTATAATTCTTCTTCTTTTTATTGGTGTAATTGGAAGTTTTTTTCCTGTAATTCCAGGACCTCCTATTTCCTATGTAGCTTTGTTTCTTTCACACTTTTATGTCTCCCCTCTAAAAGATAAAAATGATTTGTGGTTATGGGCAATTGTAGTAGTTACAGTTACAATTCTAGATTTTTGGGTACAAATCTATGGGGTAAAGAAGTTTGGAGGAGGAAAAAAGGCTGTAAACGGTTCAATTCTTGGTTTGATTATTGGTATTTTTTTTATACCTGGTATTGGATTAATAATAGGCCCTTTTTTAGGAGCATTTATAGGCGCTCTTTTAGATTACTCTGAAGCGAAAACGGAGGGGGTAAATGTAAATAATGCTGTTAAAATTGCTTTAGGAGCTTTTGCTGGTTTTCTTCTAGGAACACTTTTAAAATTAATTGTTTCTTTATATATTATATATATCATTATTGATTCAATACCTTCTTTATGTTAAAGTATAGAGTTTCTGCTGTATCTTATTTAAATACAATTCCATTTACATATGGAATAAAATCTTCTAAAATATATGAAATTATAGATTTACAACTAAATTATCCATCTTTGTGTGCTCAGAAATTAATAAATGATGAAGTAGACATTGCTCTAGTACCTGTAGCGGTTTTGAGTAGTTATTATTCATTTAAAATTGTTTCTGATTATTGTATTAGTGCAGATGGATCTGTAGATACTGTTTGTCTGTATTCAAATGTATCACTTAATGACATAGAATATATATATTTAGATTATCAATCGAAAACATCTGTTGAACTATTGAAGATTTTATGTAGGGAATATTGGAATATTTCTCCAAATTTTAAAAATTCAAAAATAGGATTTGAAGAGAAGGTAAAAGATAATATTGCTGCTTTGATTATAGGCGATAGAGCATTTGCAGCAAATGGTAAATACAAATATGTATATGATTTATCTGAATTATGGAAACAATTAACAGGACTTCCATTTGTTTTTGCATGTTGGATTTCTAATAAGGAAATTGATAAAGCTTTTCTTTATGAATTTAATCAATCTTTAAAATTTGGAATTGAAAATTTAGAAGCGTCAATAAAAAGTGAGTCTGACAACTATTCGCATTGTGATAATCCAAAAGAATATTTGAATGAAAAAATTTCCTATATTTTAGATGATAAAAAACGAAAAGGAATGGAGTTGTTCTTAAAGAAAATTAATGATTTGTAGATTTTGTATGTATTGATGCAGATACTAATACTCTACCGGTAAAATTATTGAAATTTTATTATATAATTCTCTTAACTCCTCTGGAGGGTTTTCATTATACTTTACACTATGTTCTTTTATAAGAATAGTTTTTATCTGTAAATCCTGTAATCCACTATTGTAATATTTATTACCTATTTCCGAGAATTTTATTTTTTCGGAGTATAAAATTATTTCATCTAAATCAGCTATAGAGTATTTGAAATAATCTTTTCCTTTTTTTGTATTTTTTATATAGTTAAATACTCCAGTTCCGTCTGAATAGAATGTTACTTTATATACAGGGCAATTTCCCTTGCAAGGGAAATTTTGCATAGATAAAACTATTTTTTTTTCTGTGTATTTATGTTTTTTAAAAACCAAGCAAGATGATATAGAAAATAAAAGAACTAGTATAATTAGGTTCTTCATTATTTTTTCTTTCTGTTTTTTAACTGTTGTTCCTGTTTTCTTTGTAGTTCTTCTAGCTTTTTCTGAAATTTAGATTTCTTTCTAGGCTTTTTCTTATTTTCTTCAAGTTGAGCAAGTATAGCTTTTTCATCTACAAATTTTCTCATAAAGTACATTTGACTAAATGTAAAAATATTTGCTAGGAAGTAGTAGTAGGATAGTGCAGATGCATAATTATTAAAGAAACCTAAAAACAATACTGGCATCAGGTACATCATGAATTTCATTCCTGGCATTTGATTTCCAGTCATTTGGCTGTTCATATGTGTATACATTAAAGTAGAAATACACATTAAAAGTGTAAATAAACTTATATGATCACCATAGAAAGGGATTTCAAATCCTAACTTATAGATAGAGTCATAAGCTGAAAGATCATCAGCCCATAAAAATGCATTTTGTCTTAAATCAAGTGAAGCTGGAAAAAATCTAAACATTGCAATTAAAATAGGAAATTGAAATAGCATAGGTAAACATCCTCCCATAGGATTTACACCTGCCTTTCTGTATAAATTCATACTTTCCTGCTGTGCTTTTAATGGATCCTTTTCTTTATGTTTTTCATTTATTTTATCTATCTCAGGTTTTAATACTTTCATTTTTGCTTGAGATAAATATGATTTATAGGTAAAAGGCGCTAATGAAAATTTGATAATTAAAGTTAATAATAATATAATTATTCCAAAATTTTCTAATCCAGCAGAGTTTTTCAAGAAATTAAATAATTTAATTATTATGTATTTATTTACAATAGTATCAATCCACATAAAACCTAGAGGTAAGATGTTTTCATAACCTAAATCATAACTTTTTAAATCATTATAGTCATTTGGACCAAAGTATATAGAATAGTTACTTTCCCCATTTTCTAATTGAGTTCTCAAAGACATTACTTTAATGTATTCATCCTCCTCACTGTTTAATACTTTAAATGCTGTTCCATTGTCAAAGTTGTTATTTTTAGCATTAATGATGGTGCTGAAAAACTGTTGTTTAAATGCAATCCAACTGATTTCAGTTTTAAATTTATTTGTTTTAAATTCTTCATTATCCCAAGTGTATTTTACATCTTTAGAATAGTCCTCCTGATAATAAAATCCTGTATATTGTTCCTGATTAGTTTTTGATTTCTCAGTTTCTGGGGCTGCAATTGTCCAAATTAATTCTGGATTTGATATGCCTTCTGACTCTATACTTAAATCAACAAAATAAGGTTTTTTGTCATCAAGAGTGTATGTGTATTTTATATAAGAGTTGTTTTCATAATCTTTTTTAAAAGAGATAGAGTTATTTTCTTCTACTACAGAAAAGAATGAATTTGTGTTTATATTTCTATCTCCTTTAATCTCAAATTTAGAATCTTTATTTTTAAATATTTCAATGTCCTTACTTTTGTAAGTTTCATCATCTAGATTCTTTTTGTATTCCTCATAACTATGGTATCCTTTTATTACTGCAGAAGAAATTTCACCACCTTTATTTGTGAATTCTAATTTGATTTTATCATTTTCTAAAGTGTAGAATTCTTCTGTTAAAACTTCTTTGATATCAATATCTAAAGGGGTAACAATTTCATTTTCTTTTTTTGAATCCTGTTGATTACTATCAAATTGTTCCGTATTCTCTTTATGATTAATTTGTTCACTTGTGTTGTCAAAAACAAATATTTGAAAGATAATAAGTATTGCTGCCATCAATATTAGTCCTGTAAAAGAACTTTTATCATTTTGTTTCATCAGTGTATTTTTTATTCTTTTGTATACAAGCCTTAATAAATCCTACAAACAAAGGATGAGGGTTTGCTACGGTACTTTTATATTCTGGGTGAAATTGAACTCCTACAAACCATGGATGTGTTGGTATCTCAATAATTTCTACTAAATTATTTTTTGGATTTATACCCATTGCTTTTAAACCGGATTCTTCAAAATCAGATTTGTATTTGTTGTTGAACTCAAACCTGTGTCTGTGTCTTTCGCTAATGATGGTTTGTTTATAAGATTCGAAAGATTTAGAGTCTTTTGAAATATTACAGTCGTAGGCTCCTAACCTCATAGTTCCACCTTTTTTTGTTACTTCTTTTTGTTCTTCCATCAAATCTATAACTGGATATGAAGTACTATTATTCATTTCAGTTGAATTAGCATCTTTAAACCCTAAGACATTTCTAGCATACTCTATAACCGCAGATTGCATCCCAAGGCAAATTCCAAAAAATGGGATATTATATTCTCTTAAATATTTTATTGTGGATATTTTTCCTTCCATTCCACGATCTCCAAACCCAGGAGCTACCAAAACACCACTCAATCCTGAAAGTTTTTCTGTAACATTTGTTTCATTTATTTTTTCTGAATGAATCCAGTTAACTTTTACTTTACAAGAGTTTTTAGCTCCCGCATGGATAATTGCTTCTGAAATAGATTTATAAGCATCTTGAAGTTCAACATATTTTCCTACTAAACCGATTGTTATAATTTGTTTGGGATTTTGTAATCCTTCTAGGAAATTGCACCATTGTTCTAGATCTCCATCTGTATTGTCTTCTAAACCTAATTTTCTTAAGACTACCTTGTCTAGACCTTCTTTTTGCATTAAGAGAGGGACTTCATAGATTGTAGAAGCGTCCATAGATTCTATCACCGCATCCCTTTCTACATTACAGAACCTGGCAATTTTTCTTTTTAAGCTAGAATTTAAAGGGTGTTCCGTTCTACAAACTAAAACATCAGGTTGTATTCCAGATTCTAATAAAGTTTTTACAGAATGTTGAGTTGGTTTTGTTTTTAATTCTGCCGCAGCAGACAAATAAGGCACAAGAGTCAGATGTATAAACAAAGAATTATCTTCTAATTCCCATTTTAGCTGTCTTACAGCTTCTATGAAGGGAAGTGCTTCAATATCACCAACCGTACCTCCAATTTCAGTAATAACGAAATCAAACTTACCTGTATCTCCTAAAATTTTTATTCTTTTTTTTATCTCATCTGTAATATGTGGAATCACTTGAACAGTTTTTCCTAGATAATCTCCTTTTCTTTCTTTATTTATTACTGTTTGATAAATTCTTCCAGTAGTAACATTATTCGCTTGAGAAGTCTCATTATTTAGAAATCGTTCGTAATGACCTAAATCCAAATCTGTTTCTGCTCCATCATTAGTCACAAAACATTCTCCATGTTCGTATGGATTCATTGTACCTGGATCAATATTAATATATGGGTCTAACTTCTGAATCGTTACTGAATATCCTCTTGAAGAAAGTAACTTTCCTAGAGAAGCGGATATAATTCCTTTTCCAAGTGAAGATGTTACTCCTCCGGTAACAAACAAGTATTTTGTGGGAAACTTACTCAAGTTCTCATATTTTAAAGTGGGCAAAAGTAAGAAAAATACTACTGTAAATAATAGCATTTTGTTAATAATGAAATATTATTTTTTTATCAGATAATAATTAGAATCTTAAACTAATCCCTCCACTAGGTAATAGTGGGAGTTGATTAACTCTGTCATGTTCTATTCTATTAAAGTAGAATATATTTTCTCTGTTGTATGCATTAGTCACTGAAGCAGAAATCTCTAAAATAGTATTTTTAGAAAATTCTATTGTTTTAGATAAAGACAAATCTAATCTGTGGTAGTAAGGAAGCCTTCCTTGATTTAATTCAGCATATATTACATCTAACTCTCCATTTTGATTTATATAATCTGTATTGATGCCACCAACAAAAGTTATATTTTCGTAATATCCTTGAGTTTGAGTGAATGGAAATCCTGATCCAAGATTCCAACGAGCGTCAGCTTTCCAACTATTATTATTACCAAATGTATAGCTACTAACAAAGTTTATATTGTGTCTTCTGTCAAAGTGAGGAAAATAAACATTTCCTTCATCATATCTTTGAATGATACCTAATGAATAAACTGTCCATAAATATAATTTCTTGTTTTTATATTTTAGTAAGAAATCTGCTCCTTTTGATATACCTCTTTCGACAATAAATTCATTATCAAAATTAGAAATCATTTCTCTATTGATATTTGTTAGTTGGGTAAAATCTTTAATATAAGCTTCAATTTGAAGGTCCATTTTTAGATTAATATCATATTCTCCCCCCACTATAATGTGCTTTGCTTTTTGTATTTTATGCTTGTATTCATTTCCATTCTCATCTAATGGCAAATCATCAGGACTTGTAAGAAATCCATAAAATAGATTTACAACATCTCTATCTGATATGGTACTTATTATATTTTGAGAATAAATTCCTGTAGCAAGTTTAAATCTTAATACATCAGAGGCTAAATATTTTATTCCAAACCTAGGTTCAGCAGAATTTTCTAGATTATATCTCTGTAACCTAAATCCAGGTTCAACAATAAATCTATTTGCATTATATTGATAATTTACATATGCAGAAAATTCAGAGGTGTTTTCATCTTGTTCAATTATAGCGTTGGCTGAGTTGTAAGTCTTAAATTTTGTAAGAAAACTATACACATCAAATCCATATTTTACTTTACCTTTTGGTTGAAAAGAAGTGAAATCAAAACCCATACTCCCACCAGCGATAGAACTTTCTCTTAATGGTGAGGATTTTTCTTCAAGTGTGATATGATATTTTGAATAAGCAAAATTACCTTCAATTAATACTGGTGAATTTCCAGGAATTAATAAAAAGTCTGATCCAGCACCAACTGAGTTCCATTGTAAATCAGATACTCCCTGATAATTCACATTATCTTGAAAATTAAACCCAAAAACATTCGCTTTACTTCCGTTTTGTGATCCAAATGTAAATTTTCCGTATAAATCTGTATACGAATAAGGCATTGGAAAATTATAAATGATCTCAGAAGTTTTGTCTAGATAAGAAGTTTTGCCTGAAAAAAGAAAGGAACTATTTCCGTCAACTTTAAATGGTCCTTCTAATAACAACTTACTTCCAAAAGTATTAGAAGATAATTTCCCTTGAATTCTTTTTTTATTTCCATCTTTTGTTTTTATGTCCATAATTGAAGAAACTCTACCTCCATATTCTGCAGAAAAACCTCCAGTATAAACATCAGTCGCCTTTATAATATCTGCGTCAAATACTGAGAATAATCCAATAGAATGGAAGGGGCTATAAACAGTCATACCGTCTAATAACACTTTGTTTTGAACTGGAGAACCTCCCCTGATGTATAGCTGTCCTCCTTGATCTCCTGTAAAAATAACTCCAGGAATAATTTGCATGTATTGAGCTAAATCAGATTCCCCACCAATAGTAGGTACCAAATCTAGATCTTCATTTGTAATTTTAATAGAAGCAGCCTTTACATCAGTTTTCATTTCTAACCTATCTGCTGAAATTTCAATTTCGTCAATTTTTACAGTAGAAGTTTCTAACTCAATTTTTATATTTAAAATTTCTCCACTTTTTAGAGATATATTTTCTGTATATTTTTTATAACCAACAAATGTAACTACTATTTTGTGGTTGCCTTCAGGAACTTGAGAAAGATTATACATTCCATTTAAGTCTGTTTGCGAACCAAAACTTGTACCATCAATTGTAACATTACAAAACATAATTGGTTCTCCTGAAGATTTATCAGAAACAAAACCTCTAATAGACCCCTTTTGAGAGAAAAGGTTAATATTAAAGAAAATCCCTAATAATAGTAGTAATATCTTTTTATTCATTCTTATAAGAAATGTTAGCAAATATAATAAGATAGCATTGTTTTTAGTGTAATTAGTGTAATATCTTAAAAGTAAGTTCTTTTAGTAATTCGCTTTCGTTTGTGGAAGGATTATTTACTCCTTTACTTTTAAGATCATATTCTTTTAAAAAAGTGAATATTTTAAATAATTTACTCATTGAATAGTTTTTAGCAGCAGTTTGGTATGAATAAACAAAAAATGGATTTATCCCTAGTTTAGCAGCAATATTTTCTTTGCTTTTATCTTTTAAATTATGATAAATCATAATTTTCTGAAAATAACTAAATAACGAAGAAAGTGTAAGTACAAATGGATGCTTTTTCGGGTTTTCTGAAAAATGTTTTATAATTCTATTGGATTTTAGTATATCTTTTTTTCCTAAAGCGTTTTGAAATTCAAATATGTTATAATCTTTACTAATTCCAATGTTTTCCTCTATAATTTTTGGGGAGATTTGTTCTCCGATCTTTATATTTAAGATTAATTTATTTATTTCATTACTAATTTTGGATAAGTCTGTTCCTAGATAATCAGATAATATTTTTGAAGATTTATCATCAATAGAATAACCTAATTCTTTTATATAGTTTTTTATCCATGAGGGGATTTGATTTTCATAGAGCTTCTTACTCTCAAACAACATTGTTTTTTTAGATAAATTTTTGCCAAAAGATTTTCTTTTGTCAATTTTTTTGTATTTAAAACAAATAACCAAAATAGTAGAAGGATTAGGATTTTCTAGATATGATTCTAGCTGATCAATAGATCGGATATCTTGCGCTTCTTTTATAATCACTACTCTGTATTCCGCCCCAAATGGAAACTGTTTTGCTTCTGAAATAATTGTTGATACATCAATCTCTTTTCCGTACAGTATTATCTGATTAAACTCTTTTTCATCTGAATTTAGGGTGTTTTTACAAATATAGTCACATATTTTATCTATATAATAGGATTCTTCACCCATTAGAAAATAGACTGGTTGAAAAACTTTGTTGTCTATTTGTGTTATGATCTCCTGATATTTCATTTAATTTGATCTATGAAAAAATTACCAATTTTAAGTATGCCAATTTACAAACTGAAATTGAAAAAGATTGCTGAAAAAACATATATTTTTGATGTAGTAAGAAAAAAATACTTGATTCTGACTCCTGAAGAATGGGTTCGTCAAAATTTTATACAGTACTTAAATATAGAGAAGAATTTCCAATTAGGACTTATAGGAGTAGAAAACATGATAAAGTACAATAATTTGAAGACGCGTGCTGATATTGTCATTTATAATTCAGATGGACATGCTAATATAATTGTTGAATGTAAAGCTCCAGATGTTAAAATAACACAAGAAACTTTCTATCAGATTGCAAAATATAATTCTCAGTTAAAGGTACAATACTTAATTGTGACAAATGGTAGAAAACATTATTGTTGCGAAATGGATTATCTGAATAATGAAATAAGGTTTTTAAAAGAAATACCTAATAATAAAATATAATTTGATTTAATAAATAAGTCATAATAAATGTTAGGAATTTATTTTATATGAATTTATATTTTATTATTAAAACAACTTAATGAAAAATTATTTGTTTTCTTTTCTTATTAAATTTAAAGCAGATCCAGCTTTAAACCAATCAATTTGTTGTTGGTTGTAAGTATGATTTAACTTTATATTGTTTTTTGTTCCATCATTATGAATGATCTCTAAATTTAATTGTTTTCCTTCTCCAAAATCAGTTAAATCAGTAAAGTTAAATGTGTCATCCTCTTTTATTAAATCATAATCAGATTCATTATCAAAAGTAAGTCCTAACATACCTTGTTTTTTTAGGTTTGTCTCATGAATTCTAGCGAATGATTTTACAATAACAGCAATTACGCCGAGGTGTCTTGGTTCCATCGCTGCATGCTCTCTAGAAGATCCTTCTCCATAGTTATGATCTCCAACAACAATTGAAGGTATATTAGACGCTTTATATGCTCTTGCAACATTTGGAACTTCATCAATCTTTCCATTAATTTGATTAACTACAGCATTGGTTTGTTCTCCAAATGCATTTACTGCTCCAATCAAACAGTTATTTGAGATATTATCTAGATGACCTCTGTATCGCAACCATGGTCCCGCCATAGAAATGTGGTCAGTAGTACATTTTCCTTTAGCTTTAATTAAAAGTTTTGCTCCTGTTATATTTTTTCCATTCCAAGCTGAGAAAGGCGTGAGTAATTGTAATCTATTAGATTCAGGATTTACAACCACTTCTACATTACTTCCGTCTTCTGCGGGAGCTTGATATCCATTATCTTCTACATCAAAACCATTTGGAGGTAATTCATGTCCTGTTGGTTCAGATAATTTAACCTGTTCACCATTTTCATTGGTAAGGCTATCTGTAATAGGATTAAAATCTAATCTTCCTGAAATTGCGATTGCAGCTACCATTTCTGGTGACGCTACAAAAGCATGTGTGTTTGGATTTCCATCTGCTCTTTTTGCAAAGTTTCTGTTAAAAGAATGAACAATAGAATTTTTTTCTTTCTTTTCAGCACCTTCTCTGTCCCATTGTCCAATACAAGGTCCACAAGCATTTGTAAATATTCTAGTTGATTCAAATTTATTAAAAGTATCTATTAATCCATCTCTTTCTGCGGTGTATCTTACTTGTTCAGATCCTGGATTAATTCCTAACATTGCTTTTGGTTTTATTCCTTTACTCACCGCGTCTTCAACAATAGACGCTGCTCTTGTTAAATCTTCATACGATGAATTTGTACAAGAACCAATCAATGCCCATTCAATATCTAGAGGCCAATCATTTGTAATTGCTTTATCGTGCATTTCAGCTACTGGGGTGGCTAAATCAGGAGTAAAAGGTCCATTTAAATGAGGAGTTAAATTATTTAGGTTTATCTCAATTACCTGATCAAAATATTGTTCAGGATTTTGGTAAACCTCGGCATCTCCCGTCAAGTGTTCTTTTATTTCATTAGCCGCGTCCGCTACATCATCTCTGTCTGTAGATCTGAGGTATCTTTCCATACTTTCATCATATCCAAAAGTAGAAGTTGTAGCTCCAATTTCAGCTCCCATGTTGCAAATTGTTCCCTTACCTGTGCAAGATAAAGATGTTGCACCTTCTCCAAAATATTCAACAATACTTCCTGTCCCACCCTTTACAGTAAGAATTCCAGCTACTTTTAAAATTACATCCTTTGGAGCAGTCCAACCATTTAGTTTTCCTGTAAGTTTCACCCCGATTAGTTTTGGAAATTTTAGTTCCCAAGGCATTCCTGCCATTACATCCACTGCATCTGCTCCACCAACACCAATTGCTATCATTCCTAATCCTCCGGCATTTACAGTGTGAGAATCTGTTCCAATCATCATTCCACCAGGGAAGGCATAATTCTCTAAAACTACTTGGTGTATGATACCTGCTCCTGGTTTCCAGAATCCAATTCCATATTTATTACAAACTGAAGAAAGAAAATTAAAGACTTCATTATTCTGATTAATTCCTTCTTGTAAATCTTTACTAGCTCCTAATTTTGCTTGAATTAAATGAT
>MDTA01202512.1_pt1 | contig 19388 bp, 12 predicted proteins | sample 811151 | NCBI WGS metagenome assembly MDTA01 (sample SAMN05326648, study PRJNA326480) | marine metagenome | isolation source: seawater | place: Indian Ocean: South | collected 2010 | reverse complement strand
TAGGTCTTTATTCCAGTCAATAAATAGGTCATTAAACACTATATCCTTCGACGCTCTTGGATTTTTATACTTATAGGAGTCTCCAGTATAGGATCTCGCAATAAAGTAGCTACAATCGCCATCTTCGTCGAAAGATGGAATAATGATTCGATTTCTAAATTCTCCCTCAAAACAGAAACCAATCTTCCATTTAAGAATATCGGCTGCTGTAACACCTCTAGAGTCAAGGTATTTCATGGCATAACGGCCTGTGGCTGGTAGCTTATTAGAAGTAAGGCTTACAAATTCTTCTGGGAGTTGTACCTTTTGACTCCCTCTCTCAAGCTTGTCTTCATTAAAAAGGTCAGCAAATCTTTCCAAATCTGCACGACCCGATATTGAGTCCCATTTCTGTAATTGGAGATAAGAGCCAAAACGGCGAATAACGCGCCTAATATTACGACCGCGATAATCACAAATCCAACACTTAAATACATTTTTATCAAGGTTGATAGAGAACTTACGCTTGTGGTGATTACACGACGGACACGTGTAAAGAAGTTCATGTCCTTTGTCGATGTGATTACCAAGCGTTTCATTTAAGATCTTCTTTGCTTCTTTCTTATTCATGCAGCCTCAACAAGAGTATAAGCAATAAGTTTACACTTGTCAAGTCTTAACTGGTAACGTATCGAACTTTTGGTTTTTTATCAGAATCTGGGCTAGTTGTGTTAGCTTGAGCAGCACCAGTTGTTAGCCAATGGCTAAAACCACTATCGAATACTATACCTTCTGGGAATACATAACTTCGTTTTGAATTACCCGGACAGACCAGCACCATGGTGGGGGCTGTTGTCCCGGGATCGCAGCTAGTTGCGTCCACTATTTTAAGAAACACATCGGTTGAAGAGGCATGCACTGTGTTGTCAATTTCAACCATAAATAATGTACCAGCATCATTTGTAGTATTATTTGATGCTGCTGCTGTGGCTCCATCATCGTTTACGAGTTTGCTCCCTATGGGCGCTGTTTGAGTTGAGACTGTGACTGCCATTTAATGGTTCTCCTTGGACATGTACACTATAAATAGTGTCTAATTTTCTATTTCCCACCCTGCCTTAGCAATAACTATTGCGTCAGCTCGATCATAACTTTCTGGTTTTGGGTTGCCATGTCTAGTATATTCTACTTTAAATGCTGGTTCGGTGTCAAGCAAGTGCTCTAATACCACTTGTTTGGCCTTCTGGCCGCGAGGAACTTTAATGCCTACCTGTTTACGTGCAGACGTGGCTCCGATGTACTCAGGGCGTATTTCAAACACCTCAAACAATAGCCACGACACAATGCCATTAAATCTTTGTAATGCGGCCATGGTCTTGCCAGATGAGCCACCAGAATTAAAGAATGTAAACGGCTGCTCTACGTAAATATGTTGTATTGGGTAGCTAGAATCACCCCAACCAGCAGAACTCGTATCGTCATTATTAAGCTGATACATTTCATATAAATCAAGTATTTTTTCTTTCATCGCGATTGTTTTATCAAACACATTTTTGTATTTTCTTAGATCAATTGAATCATAATATACAAGCTCACCATCAGCCACTACCGCAAATCCAGTAATGCTGGTTGATACGTCAACCCCTAAAATCATTTAAACCTCGTATTGTTTCCAAGCATGTTTTTCACGATCAGGAAGATACCCAAGATCGTTTTGATAATTATAGCATTCCTGTTCAAAACGAATCAAAAAATATGCCAAGTGCTTGTCTTTATATTTTATCATACCTTTGATAAAATCATAAGCATATAAAGCATAAAACCCAACAACAAATAATTCTTTTTGTTGTTCGAAGTGTATGAGTTCATGATTCATGGTATATTCATCAACTTCTTCTGACAATATAATAAAGGGAAAGAGTGTGATCGCATATACGCTGATAACAACAGAAAGTAACTTAGTAAGAAATTTTGACGTTATAATAATTGGCATTATATATCCAGCTTAAGCTTAAATACATAGTCTTCATTTTCATCTTTTAAAACAGGATCAGCTAAAGTGGCGATACCAATTAAGTTTTTGTTTTCGTCATATACTCCAATTTTAGAAATATAAACCTGTCTGCTAAAATCAGCTTCGTGCTCCCTAAAACTAGAGCTAACAACATTTTTTAAAATTCTGTTTTTGTTTTCTTCATATATGTGAGATGATGTAAATTCAACTAAGTTTTGATTGTGTTTTACAAATGTTGGATTATTTGAATAATTTACTTGGCCGCGGGGGGCTCTAGCATATAAAGTCATGGTTTCAGTGGTAGTTTCACCTTGAAATCTTAAACTAAACGAAGCTGATTTAAACGTATCGGCCGCCGATGACCCGTCAAAACTAGTTTCAAAAATACCATCTCTGGCGCCAGCACCCCAATATTTCCATCGTGGATTTCTTGTAGCAGACAGACCAGAAATTAAACACATGGAATTTTGTGTTGTTATGCGTTCTGAACCGGTAAGAAGCAAAAACCCTTCATTATATAAAACAACGCCCTGAACACTGCCTGATAAGCCTGCGGCGTGTACTCCGTTGCTAGTCTGTATTAACTCGCCGTTTTGTTTTATATCGGCTACTTCCGCTATCAGCGTTCCAGTTACATACCATTGCAAAGAAACAGTACCGGGCTTTATTTTATTCCCGTAAAATATAGATGGCACATGTACTAAATTAAGCTCTTGCGTATCTTTATTACCGAAAGAAGAACTAACTTTGTAATGCTCACTTATAACACCATAATGGTCTAAAGTGGTCCTAAGAGACATATAATTATAGTTATGCGCGCAGGCGGCTGTAGATTTTCTGCATGCGGTTTCTACACCAGCATCTGATGCAGAAGGGCTTGTAATAAATTCTCTTTTTATACTAGCAAATTGCGGGTAACTACCTGTAATTCGATCGCCGTAAAAAAATGAACCAAAATCTTCCAGCGATAACGAAGCAGTAGTCATCGATAAGCTTACCCTGCTGCTATCTTTAGATATGAAGGGTTCAATAAAATTATTTGAACCACTTAATTTATCGATGTTGTATTCATATAAGTTGACAAAACCAGTGTCTGTCATCCTAACGTTAGTGGCAAATTCACCTTCTTGGGCGCCTCTATTGTTATAGTAAATACTGCTACTATAGATATAAAACTCACTGCGCGGGTTCGCCTTAAGAGTATTAATCAATATATCGTTTTTACCGAATTTCCGGTACGACATTTTAGTAGTCCAGTCTTACTCTAATTGTAAGTTCATTGTCAATGCTTTTCTTAAGAGGTTCAGAAAGCTTTGCTACTGCAAGAAGCTCATTAGATGAGTTGTATAATCCTACGGTTGTAATGTAAGCAATCGGATTGTCCGATGCGATATTTTTAACTCTAATTTTACTACCAGTTAAGTATGTTGGGTTGGAACTATAGTTAAATTTATTTATTGGTGCTCTGCAGAAGTATATGGTAGAATTAATTTCAGTTGTGTTATTGAATGAAATATTATTAATTCTTCTTCTAAATGAATCAATTGAGCCAGTCATAGATTGGCTAACAAAAGCATTACTGACTGACGATGTCGCGGCCCCAACTTTAAAGAAATCTCTAGTGCCGACTCGGCCGTCGCGTGCTTCAAAAATTGATGATGTAATAACCGCAATACCAGCTTGATAAAATACGACACCCAAGCCATGGCCCGTACCGGCGGAGTTTGAAAATAGTACACCATAATCTCCGCCATCTGAATTCGCTACACCATCTCCGTTAATTCTAGCTTTTGCATCTTGCAGGGTTAATGTTGCGGCAGAGTGTCCAGTTCCGTTATGGAACGGAGTTGCGTACGATCCGGTACCTATACTAATGCTAAATGTATTTTTCTTAATTTCATCTTTGGTCAGCAATCTTGAAAAATTAACAAAAAATGCTGAATTCATAGCCCCTGTTAGGTCTAAAAGCAAATCAGATTCAAATCTCCTAATATCATTTGATGATCCCGTATAACCAAGCAACACTTGTGCAAATTGATTGTACATGTTTATTTTTTTAGATTCTTGTAAAACATTAGTAGAACCAGATAAGACTGAGTGGCTTGAATAACCTATGGTCAAATCAAAAATATGATTTGCTGACGAACTTAAAAACGGGTAGTCGTAAACCGATTGAAATTGTCCGTGTGTATAATTTTGTATATTTTCGTCACCATAGGTTGTGTGGCAAATTGGACCCGTTACAGGTACCACTTCATGTAAAAATGTTCTAGTGGTAGCCACATCAGATGACGGGTTGATTGGTTGAAAACTTTTAACTGGCATTTATTAACTCCATTCTTATGCTTCTTTCTCTATAACTCTTATAGGCAGTTGTTCGATAATCCCGGTATTGCTAATAACCATAACCGTTGTATCAATAAATCTATATGTTCCTGCGGCACCGGCAATGGTTTGACCGGTTCTTCCAAACCTCAAGTAATCTTCAGCGGTCAAAAGCGGCACATCAAAATTTAATGCCGTCATAGCTGCGCGGGGACCTAATATTCTAGAGGTGGCAGTGTCTGCTTTATTATCATCAAGTCTTTTAAACACATTATTATTTACAGCAGATATTCTAGCAATCGCATGATTAGTTAGATTTGTATCATTACGTCCGGGCACGCTATTAGCAAGTCTAATTGACACTTGTGATTCTCCAGAATTACCACCATTATTAAATGTTGTTCCCGCTGTAGGGCCCATAACAACACTAATAAACCTAGTATCAACCGACACGTCAAAATTGTTGTCTTGTAAATTATTGGCCGTAATAAAATTGGTTTTATTCGCGCGGGTGGCAGCTAATTCGCCAGTTTGAAGACCGGTTTCTAAAACAATAGCAGTACCATTTGCTTTACCAGCGCGTAAAACTTTTCTTTCACCACCACCATTAATGCCACCAAAAGCGGTAACCAACGCATCAGCAGTGTTATTGCTATTGACCGCTAAGTAATATAAATTGCTAGTTGTCATGGCAGAATTTGGAACCAATTCATTTCTTGCAAACACGGGCATATACAATAAATTATTATTTGCCACCGATAACAAGCCATAATTAATCGAAGCATTTGCTCCAGTGCTAGCTTCGAATACTGGTGTTTGTAAAATTTCTAGATCGTAGTAGGCGGATCCTGATTCATGATTTTTGTTATATAGTTCATAATTTATTTCATCATCGCCTAAAGCAAACTTAGTAATTCTAAAATTACCATTTGCCATTCTTTTGCGACCTGTTTCCGTTAGCACTGCGTCTAATATGATGTCGCCGTTATTTGGTAAAAAAGCCATTTATTTTCCTCGTTGACTAAATAATTAGTAGTTTTTTGTGTGAGTATACCATAAATAGTTATTATTTAATAAAATTTATGTACCACTATATCTTATAATTCTTATTGGAATTTGAAGCCTTGAGTTAGTGGTAACTCCTATTACATAAATAGTTGTATCTATGTAATCAAACTTACTATTTGGTAATTCGCTAAAAGTTACATCATCTAACGTGCCATAAATACTAAACCTAGCATCTCTTTCTCCGGTTGAATTTACTTTTAGTTCGTTATCCACTATTGGGTTTATCGCACTAATAGAACCTCTGGGGCCTTTAAGCGCTGATAACGAAACTACCGCTTCTTCGGAAACTAATCCATAATTCGCCATATGGTTAGCAATAGTAGGGATCGGATACGTAGCAAAATATTCAAATTCATTATCTAGAGATATGGCAACTGATTCTGGTGCCGTATGTAAATTTACTATTGTCTCGCCACTTGCAAAATTTTCAAATTTCGACGTCGGGAGTATGCTAGCTATAGTTAAAATAAATCTGTTGTCTGCGTATACTATGAAATCTTTATCTAGTAAAAACTTTTTAACAATTAGTGCTTCTCGATTTTCCATCGATGGTAGTAGCCCATCTCCCGGGCCCGTTGACGGATTTATTATTCCAGATTCGACCACTATTTTTCTGAGATCAAGGTTATTAGTCTGCAGAAATTTAAATCCTGAAGTTCCTTCGTTGATTACTTTTGTTGTTTCATCGTTAACAGATAAGTAATACCTGTCATTGCGTAATGTTGGAGAATATGTTAATTTGTCGTTGATTACTAATTGTGGTATATATTTTATAAACGCGTGTATATTCGGACTAATTTTTTCTAACTGCTCTTCTTCAAGATAAAGCACAGCACTATCATAAGAATTTAAACCAAATTGTATATTTTTTTTACCATCTTTTAATGCTTCAAAAAACTCTGTATTCTCCAAAGCCGGTACATAATCCAGATCGTCTTTGTAGACTGAATTAAACATACGGTAATCAATCTCATCATCCCCTAAACAAAATTTAGCTACTTTAAATTTACCTCTAGATAAAAGTTTTTTGCCTTTTTCCGTTAATGTGGCTTTTACGATTATAGAGTCACTAGTTTTTGTGTATGCCATAATATTAATTAGTATACCTTATATTATTATAATTTTGTATTTTTAGTTTATTCCCAAAAATCAGATGCAGCTGCGGTCGACATTGCATGGCGCGCGGCTGTAATTTGTTCTCTTGTTGGGATTGTATCGAAAAAATCACCTGCTTCGTATGCGACAAATCCCGCTTCCATACCAAATCTATCCCCCAAGCCTCCCATTAAACCTAGTATTATTGTGTCCGCATCGTAGGCGCTCATGGACGTTAGCAGGTATGGATGAGTTCTATTATCGTACAGGCCTTGACTAAAAGTTTGAACTAGCAATATGAAAAGGGTACTTTCCAAACCGGCCGGGAACGAGGGTGGATATGCAAAAGTGTAGGGCGATTCGCCCGTTCTAGATGTAAGCCTTCTCCAAGTCGATCCATAATCGTAAATAGCTTGCAGATACTGAGTTTTGGTTAACCCAAATTCCTCAATGGTGGGATCTGAATCGGTGGCGAACCCGGAAGAACCTACCCCTAAAACTCCACCTAACGGAGTATCTGATGAGTATCCTCCCAATACATCTGGATCATCTGGAACGATGGTCCCGAGCGCGTCCGGGGGTAATGTGGGAATCGCGGGAACCTCATCTCTTACAAATTCAGGATCAATAATTGGTTCTATGAAGCTAGACAGCTTGGTTAAGTCTCTATTTCTAAGATTAAACGAAACGTTTAGATCAAGTTTCTTACTAGTTTTTTTAGATGTTAATCTAATTTTAAATTTTTTATCCCACATTAATTGATCATTAATGCCTACTTGTAATTTACTAATCTGACTGCTAGCTGATTTGGTAAAATCCATTTCGGTAGTATCAAACATCATTTGTTTAATATGTGGTTCAAATTGCATTAATTTTTTAAATGAAATATTTTTAGTTGTAATTTTATTAGGGTTAAAATCTGAAGAATCTACTGTGTCAAACAAAGAATAAACGTACCCGCCATCGTTTACTAATTCAGCTTCAATAATTTGTGATACTGGACCGGGCACTCTGTTTTCATTTAACAATCTAAACAAATAATAGTATTTTTGATTAGTGGTTATTTGGTCAGATATAATCATGTCTGCATAGTTGTGGTTCCCGTTGTCTATTCTCATATCAATAACTGAAACTAAATTATCTCCAAAATCTGTGAATGAGTTTGGTTTATTTTTAATCCTATACATCTCAATATATCTGGCTGGTGATTGTGAAAAATGTTTAATTTGCTGTACTGGTAAAATTTCTTTGGAATGTAAGTAATCGTTTTTCATTTTAGTATCTGCTGTTGTCACAATTTCTGGATACGTCCTTTCAATAAAACTATCTTGTCCTATTTTAAATCCGAGCCTACCCGAATTATCAATAAAGTGAAACGGAGTAACATTTACTGCATTGGTGGGATTATCTAAAACTTTAGTAGTTTTTTCATATATCGGAACCTCTACTAATTCCAAACATGGTTCTATCATAAGATGAAAATCGGCTAACTGCGGCGCTAGGCTTAGATCAACTTCACTCGTAGCAAATTCATTAAACATAGATAAAGCAGATTCAATTAAGTCCTTAGTTTTATCGTCAGGCACCGAAGTAAAAACTTGTGGCGATATTTCATTAGTAAGTGGGTTGTAAAATTGTAAGCAAAATTTTGGTGATTCACTTTCATCGTCTGGATCTATCTTTTGCCCAGAACCGATTTGTTTTGTAAGCCTGAAATCGGCGTATTTGTACTTATGAGATATTACTAAGGTATATGCAAATATTCTGTAGGTGTAATCTTTTCCATATTTAACTTGGCAATCTTTTATGGTCACTTTTTTTGGAGCATTCTTTGAATTAAACACCCAGAATTTTTGAATTAAATCGCCGGTACTACTATCACCGGTGGGGGTTGAGCTGTACTTTTCAATTTTATACGCGACGACCTCTCGAAATTTTTTAGTTGGATCTAAAATACCTTGAAATAAATCTTCAGATAAATTTCGATTTTCGTCGGCTTTTTTGTCTTCACCATAGCCGGTGTCGCCGCCCAGCGAACTGGTTATAAGATTACCAACCCTGATTGATAAAAAGAAATAATATGCATCAAGAAGATCGTAGCAGCTATCAATCGCAATTAATATATCTTCACTATTTTTATTTCTATACAATGTATCTTGATGCATGGTTGACGCGTGGTTAGCTCTTGGCGGGCCCATAAAAAGATAATTGTCGTTTAACGCAACATCAAAATTATTGTAAGCATAGGTTAAAAATTGTAGAAGATTTATAGTTTTAAGGCCAAATGACATATCCGGCAACTCTGTAGTTTGCGTTATAGACACTGGTTCTATCTCATTATATGTTACTTTATCATAATGCCTATTAAAAAGTACTGATTCGGTGCGCACTGGTACTTCTGTAATGGTACCTTCGTCAATATCTTTTAAAAGTTCTAAAAATCTTGAATTAAATTTACCAAATAGAGAGTTGGTAAAAAGTGTTTTTTGATGTTCCGGTTGCTCTTGCGAATGCACGTTAAGATAATCAAAACTCGGTACGGAGCCGGCGCCGGCATCGAGCGATGCGCCTGATTTATCATCAAAAAGCTCTGTATCATGTCTATCAAATGATATATCTATATGATAAAAAGTAGATAATTTTTTACGTATTGCTCTTTCTTTAGCTGATGTTAGAAACCTAATGTCAGTTTCTGCAGATTCTTGAGTTTCTAAAGAGAAATATTGATCATCAAATATTAAATTCTGTTGATGTCGAATAGCTGCATCCTTGAAAGTTTCACTATTTGGATAATTAACAAAAAATGATCCAAAATATTGATCTTGCAAATAATTGGCTTTTATGTATGAGTATGTCATATTGTTTGGAAAGTGGTAGGCTATGACATTTTCTTTTTGTTTAGTGTAACCTTGTTGGAGCTGTTTTGTAAACTCCATGAATACCGGATCTTCATCTAATAATCTTTCATCGCGATACACCTTTTCAAGCACAATATAATAATTAGGAATCAATAACTCGCTATTTAGTTCTAAAGCCCAGTCTTGAAAATTTTGAACTTGTAAATTGTAATCCATATAATTTGATTTAATTTCAAAAAGTAATGAATTTGGATCTTTGGTAACATTAAGATATTCGTGCGCTCTTGCCGTTTTATAATCAACTGGTGCTTTAATTGAAAAGGCAGTGTCATAATATATTGTTTCTAAATCTATTAAGTTTTCAAAATTTTGATTAGCGTATGTACCGCCAGTAAAATATTCTCGCCAGTATACATCACCAGTTATATTATCAATTGAAGCATATAGCCTTGCGGGAATTTTAAAATTTGGAATACTTAAGTTTTTATTTATTGGTCTCATCAGGGCTGGATTGAGTTCTATGGCACGGATATTCTCTGAAGCTAGATCTTGACCTCGCATAACTTTAAATTTGTTACTAGTTCCATGTTCCACTCGAATGGAAGGTTCCTGTTCAACGTCTATATAATTGGCGACAAAAAAACCTTCGGGCATTGTTGAGTCTTCCGGTCTAAAAATTCTTAAAAGATTACCAAGTTGTTTTTTGATACCATCCTTAGTATAATCTTTGACCATATTGGTACAATATACTTCAAGAGTATTGTTAGTTGCGTCAGCGTCAGCGGTGGTAATTCCGTCGACATCGGCGCTGATGGAAAACGGGGATTCGGGTTCCATTAGTAAGACCCTCCGGTACCGCCACCAGAAGTCCCACTTGACATTCCGGCAGTAGTAGTAGTAGTAGTAGTAGTGGAAGTAGGCGCGACACCAGAAGTAGGCATGCCGATTGCCGAAATCATGTCGTCGCTAAATAATTCAGCTGCTTGGGTTCTGATTCTAAAATCTCTTGGCACTTCTCTGGTGCTTTCTAAGATACTTTTATAAGCTGTAAATTTGCCTTCTAAATATGCTTCTTGTATCGAATCAAGGTATCCCTTGGTTTTGTATCTAGTTATCAAATTGTTCCTAATTTCTGGGTAAATGGCTAATGAATTATCTATAAATTGATGGTTCGTTCTTAAATCTCTAAAGGTATCAGAACTTTCATCGAGATAAGGTAAGCCAGTTTCGACGGCCAAGTCGGCATCACTTTCTCTAGTAAACTGAAAGGGCCAAGAGGTTCGTCTTTTTTGAGTTTCGGAAAGTGAAGAAAATATATTGTAAAACGGAGCTTCAAGACTATCATCATTACTTGGAATCAAATTATTGGCGTCATACGTTAACGTTAATGGGCCCGTGCCACCAAGCATCCAAGCTGTGGTCATTGCGACGGCTTCTAACATTTGAGATTGTGATGTGCCGCGCATACATGTATACGGAGCGCTAGCATAATTTGATGTGTAAAAAGATTCAAAATCTGACCAATTGCCCGCTATATAACTAAAATATTCTGGTTGTTCTGGCGAATTCATTACCGTTGAACTACCATCATAGTTGAATCCAATAGTTTTAACTATGGATGATTGTCTAAAATATCCTGATTTAGTGCCACTTTCTTCAGTGTACAGGGTGCCGTCTTCTTTAAAATCTGGGGGACCAGTTATCACACCATATGTAACCCTATAAATAATTGCAGGTTTTGAGGTAACGCTCATGCCGGATTCTGATTCAGTTGTTGTTGCTGCTATATCACCATCTAGTTTATCTGCAACAATAAAAAACTGAGGTTTATGTGAAATTAAATCAAAGGTTCCGGGTATTATAAGCGAATCAATTTTTGACCCATTGGCTGGCACAATAGCGGTTGAACCAAAATTGTCATATCTAGCGTTAAGTACTGAAAAATATAAATCTATATCTACTCTATTCCACGACATTACTTAATTTTTCCTCTGTTTGGCTGGCGGGGCAGCATTTTACTATTTGAAACTCTAACATTATTTGATAATTTTGTAGCAACAATGATTAATTTTTTATTATCTTGGAGAGATGTATAAAGATTTTGATTTTTTAAATTTTCTGGTTTGTTATCATCGAATTCGTAAAAACTATCATTTTCAGATATAAACTTATCTTTGGCATTTGTTGGCTCGGGTGTTAACGAATTAATATCTGGGTCTAATATTTTGCTATTATCAATAGTTTGATCTTCATTAGTTAAATTAAATAATGAAAAATTTTTATCTAACTTAATTGAATCTTTTTCAAAAGTTTCTTTTTTAACTGGAGAAAAACCCAAATCACCCAATAGGTATTCAGAATTATAAATTGGGTTACTATCAAAATTAACTAGAAGACAATACCCGTCATTTTTTAAATCATTTAATGCTTCTGCTATTACAAAATTTCCTAATGCGCCGGCGTAGTAATTGGCTTGTATTGGCCCATTTCTGGTTAATATTGGTCGAGATGGAATATACAAGGCAGCGGGTCCGCCGCTTTTCATTTTTTTAGATGCAATGCGACTATGTGCTTTACTTTTAATTTTTTTAATTTTTGTTTCGCTAAAAGTTTGATTTTGCGTATCATTTAAATTTTGATTTGATTCGTATGCCACAACTATAATTATCCCATAAAGTAAAATATTAATATTTTATTAATCAACATCTATGAAGCCGCCGCCGGTTATAGCGTCGAAAACGTCGGTTCCAATTTCATCGGCCGAGTCCATGTAGCCGCTAGTTCCGCCAAACCCAAAGAGTTCTATATCAGAGTCCCTTCCTGTACCTTTGCTGTAGTCGTAGTCTGGCGGTGCTTCTAAAGGAGATACAAAAGATGATACGCCCGGATAATCGGTTTTGTTCACAACTTTACTTATACCTCTAGTAGCGTATGCACGATCGGGTCCTTCTGGATCTGGCGCGTTCATCTGATCTATTATAATATCTTGCATTGTTAATAACATCTCTCTAATTGCCACACACCATATTGTTCCTAAGAATCCATCATCTATATTATTTTGAAATTTTAAACTACTAAAAACATTTGCTCTATCTGTCCCCACATAATCCATGCGTGTGCCACTGAGACCATATGTACCTTCAAAATATTCGATCCCCCCGGTATCTGATACACCAGATTCTGCATTATAACCAAATATATCTAGCATGTAAGCTCTTTGTCTGTATCTTGTAATATTTGAATAAATTCTATCATCAAGATTAGAAATTCTTCTTTGAGCCTCTGGGAGGTACACATTTTGTATTAATGCTAGCAAATCTCCCAAGTTTCTGAAATTTCTTCTATTATTTACTCCTAAAAGCCCATTGCGCGCTTGGGCTGTGTACCCACCACCGGTGGAGAATATTTGGGCATCCGTAGTCGATCTTTGTAACATCTCATGAGCAAAGCGTGCTAAGCTAGTATGTAGCTGGGCGGTTTCATCCAATTTGTGTATGTTGTAATCAGAGTAAGTTGAAGAGCTATAATCAGCTGCTAAATCCATAGCTGTTGTTCCTCCCCACTGAAAAGGATATTTTACCGCTGGGGCCGGCCCAGCTGACGTTCCATAATCATCATCCACGCCACTAATGATCGCACCGGCGTCATCGGTCGCGAAACGAAACCCTAATGCAGCAAATCTCCAGTCATTAACACTAAAAGGCATAAATATTTCATCAAAAGCAATTTTATGTGTAAATTCTGACGTCGGATCGTAAATTGGAATTGTTCTGGTTGTGCCTTCAAAAGTACCAAGTTCGCCCGTCGTGGGTGCATCGGGTGAAGTCTCTAGATCAAATCCTAAATCAAATTTTAGCCTGCTAGTGCTACCGCCGGCGCCGGTTTGAACAATCGAAGGGCCTGTGGCGCCCAAGGACCTTCGATTATCGGCACTGATTTGTCGGATTGCAGTTTCGCCAACAAAACCAGCATATAACCTATTATAAAATTCACTTATTATGGCTGCAGCTTTGGAATCGCCGAATTCGGCTGCGAGATCGCTGAACGAGCCGGCGCTGATGCCGCTATCTATCAAGTCGAAACTTGTTGCTGTTTCAGCCGCCGTTGGCACGCTAATACTGGTGTCGCCGGCGAACGAGGGTGTTCCAAAAGTTAGAGTTGTTATTTCAGCATAGGCGCCTCCAAAATATGCCGCCTCTGGTATGACTACCAATGGTGCAGCGGCACGTGTTGAATATGACGCATCATTCTCTGAAAACGGAAAATAGTCACCATAAATAATTTCTGAGTGGTGCGTCGGCGACAGCGGGCCCGCGATCGGAAATATATTTCCAAAGCAAACTACTACCGCATCTCTATAAATATCCTCAGCTACAATTCCATATTTTTCTTCAATATCGTTTAAAATTTGATTTTTTACATCATTGATCATTGCACGAAGCTCAGCTAACAGCGCTGTCGTTGAATCTAGGTTGCCGGTTTCTGGGGAAATTCTCATAAGTAATGACAAAACTTTTTCATCAAACTCTTCAGAATCAAATGCGTCTCCAAACGCTCCATAAAAAATATCTAAATATGCTATAGAATAGTAAGCTGCTTTTACCCATGGCTTACTTTCTAAGTATTTTTCATTTATTGCACCCACAAAAAATGAGTTATATGAATTTGTTATATTGTTAAATGAGCAAACTTCTATTGCTGACTCGACATAGTCTGCGTACTCATCTACAATTACTTCTAAATCATCTAGTACTTTTATAACTAACCTTAGTGTAGAATCCTCTACTTTTACTCCCGTCCTATAAACAGTGGTAACGGCGCCAAGGCCGGTCTCTTTGCCTTCAATCTCGAATTTATATGCGGCCGCGGGGTTGCCAATCGCTTCTTGACCTTCTGTAGTTCCGTTGTAATATGCGACGTCATCATCCATTAAATCTGAAAACTCAAAGCATGCAAGCCGATATCCGTCGTATATTGGCCCCATAGCATCGGGGCTTGCACCGCCACCTAAATCATTTATACCTTCAAATCTTTTTGAATAAGTAGAATTTGCAAGATCGAATAATTTAAATTTTAGATGAGTTGTCAATAACTCACCATAAAAAGTATCTTTTGCTGCGGGCCTCATATATTTGAACTTGTGAACGTCTTCTGCTAATGGGTCGAGGGCCATGGCATCAGCGGTAACATTTTTCCATGTTAATCCAGTTTTTATTTGCAGTGGAACATCAGATTTTGTGCTGTCAGTAGGGTGTGTTGATGCCGCCCCATCTGAGTCTAGAGTATAATATGTTCTTGTTCCCATCACGCCGACGTCAGCTGCATCACCGACTGTGCCCATACCAGATTTAAAATCCTCTGTTTTTCCTGCGATGAAGTCTGCAAAGAATGTACAATGTATTACTCCAAATGAAGCTGACGGATCAGTTGGGTTTCCGGCTATCTCTGAAATAGCTAGTCCCGGCAGTTCCATTTCCCTTCTTTGCATTTGAGCACCCATAATTTTAAAATTATTATATGGAATATTATACCTAAAATATCGTTGCATTTTTGATAAGTCAATATATTGTGAGAATCTAGACTTGTATCTGATTGCTTTTTCATAATCAAATAGCCACCAGCCTGTATTGTGGACAACAAAATTTTCATTAACACTGGGCCCATCGGAAGCCAAAAGAGAACGTTCTATGGCATTTTCTAATTGTTGTAAGTTTGTCCCATCTCCTGAACCAATAACATACTCAACTTCGGCTGCAGCCATTTCGGCAGCAACGTCTTCTGGGTAATCAGTAACAAAATTAGAATAATAATAGTTGTATATATCTTCGTATTCGTCGTTTGCATACGAATAGGCTGCATCCATAAGAGCAGTACCGGTGGCGTCTTCGGATAAGAGCGATGAGATATCACCAGAGCCGGCTGGAAGCCCGTTTAAAGCTGATTCAAGAAGAGCTTCTTGCCAGTCGTCGCCAATGGCAGAGACGCTGGGAAATTTATAATATTCACCAGTCCTAGTCAGGTTCTCAACTGAATGTGCAGTTCTTGTGCAATTAAACCAAGAATATGGTATGTAATTATCTTCATATGTAATAGCATCAACCCACCCGGTGGCGGAATAGTCTGAAAACCCGCTATCAACTTTTGATGGTTTTTCATAATCGCCTGAAATTATACCGCGGGAGTCAACAATTAATGAATCAAAATATAATTTTTGAGTAAGCTCATCTTGAGCATGGACATTTTGCAAAACTTCCGCGTATACAACTATAAAAGAATTATAAAATCTACCCGATGCTGTGTTTTGTTCTTTATTCGGATATGTCGATCGATAATTTGCAATTTCGCCTAAAACGTTAGTTTTATTTTTTTCAGAATATACTATCGCTTCCAAGTCACTCATATTTTTATTTAATCTACTATCTGTTTCTCTATCTTGATTAAATTGGTCGAATAATGCTTTGAAAGAATTTTGTATATCATTGAATGAATAATTGTCGGTAGAATAAAATTTACCATTAATTGATTGCATAACTAAATTTAGATATGCTGTGCCATCTGGTCTTGAAAATTGTTTATAAAATTGCGAAGGCACCTCTCCAAATTCAAGAACATTTATATAACTAATGTTTCCAAAATATTTGTTATATAGAGTATTATTGCTTAGTTCACCATAAAAAGATGAAAAACTCAAGCGCAGAAGGGGATCAGGGCCAAGTAAGAATCTTACCGACGATGAAGTCCCGCTGTCAAGAGCGGAGGCTTCAGCATCAGAAAACCCAAGGGTCTTGATTTTGGGATCTTGGTGTAGGTCTCGGTCAAGGCCCACCATAGCTAATAATGTAACTTTTGGAATATCGCCAATTGGCCGTATTGTTAATTTATCGGGGCCGCCGGGTCTGGGAAGAATCTTAAATACGTGAGATATACCGGCTATTTCAATAATTTCATCACCTTTTTCGTCAAATGAATTATTTAAAATTAAACTAGCACCATAGTCTTCAGTTTCCGGAGGATCAATTAAATTTCTTAAGGGCACCTCAAAAGAAACGTCAGACTCGGAATCCGACCAAGCATCTTCATTATCGTCAATATATTTTTGAAACGCTAATATCGACATCTCCTCATTTTCTAATTCAGAAATAAAAGTAGTATCGAAAGCGACATACCCATACAACTTTAAATCATTAATTTGATTTTTAATAAAATCTTCTGTGCTCGTATTTTGTAAATGAGCAGGTTTGGTGAATTTTATGTTAAATTCGGTATTGATTGATACACCGAAGAAGGTTGATGCACCAAGAGTAGAAGACTCATCATTAATTTCAATTTTTGTGAAAAAAACTGTAGGGAGGCGGGCGCCAAATGTATCAACGCCGGTAACTTTTAAATTTACACTAGTCATTTTTAATTATCCTCACAAATGTCTTCAGTAGGGTCGACAAGATCAACAATGCTTGTTTGTATGTTGTCGCTTGACATCGAATCACATATTTCTGGTGTTGTTGCACTTCCATAAATATCATAATAAATTTCATTTAGTTCTTCTTCAACGCAATCAAAATCAATATCAATATAATATGAATTTTTATTAAATGTATTTGCGCAAGAACAAGCTATTTTACCATTTACTTTATTATCTGTTAAGATGCTAAAGTAATAATCTACTGACTCGGAAGTGAGTTCTGGAGTTGTTATTGAACTTGGATTAGCAGAAAGCATTAGGCCGTCTACAATTTGTGGATTTTCGTTTTTAAAATATTTTCTTTTGAGTGTAGTGCCTTTAGTACTATATCCACCAGAAAAACCAGTCGGGTCTATTCGAGAAGACGCGGCAGTGGTAGTTATCGGTAGGTTTGGATTTCCAGAAAACCCAACACCCACATTATCATTAGTTATTCTTATATCAAAAGGGTTTGCTGTCCCTGCAAAAGCATGAGTAGTTAATGATTCCACCAAGGCTTTAGTTATTGTTACGTTCAAACTATGCCCCCCTACATGGCACCCCTCTGGAAAAAGAGTTCTATCACATCTAGGAAATGCCGCACTTATAGTGCCGCCAGCTACCGTTCCTTTGTCGTAATCGGTAGGATATCCTCTGTCTGTTGATCCGTTATCTCCCCTAATTGCAGATATTAAATTAAAAATAGTACCCTTTCTATTTGAGGAAACGTTATCTAGCCTATATGATGTAGATTTAACCACACTAATAATACCAGAATCTGCAAAATCTGATTCTGCAGCAAGCTTGCCGGCCTCAGTATTACTAACAAATTTAAATGTTGCGGTATTGGCACCATCATTTATTGTTATTGTATCACCTATATCGGGGCTAGAAGTTATTTTTATATCAGCCGTTGATTTAGTAGATACGCCAACATCTTCAATCATTTCAAATACTTCTACATCAAAATTTTCAGTTAACAATTCAGTGTTCATTTCTTCAGCATAAATCACTACGTCATCTCTAATAAGTTTTATGGTGTTGCCGTCGCCAAAAGTGTCTGTCTCACTAACAAAGCCGGGTATTGTTTCGACGTCCGCCAAAAAGGGTGTTGGTTTTGAAATCTGTTTAGTATAGTACGATTTTAATTCTACTTGTGGGATATTAAATTCTTGTTGTTCTCGATCAAAGCTAGCCGAGGAAAGATTGTAATGCGATGTGTCTCTTTCTTTAATATCCGTTATTTCGCCTTGACAAGTAACTAATTTCCAAGCTGGAGCAGCTTGCGTGTTATCGCCCTCAAATCTAGCATCTCCAATAGCTGATTCATATGACAATACATCTGGCTTTGGGACATATCTCTGAGGTACTATATCTATATCAAACAAAGACACTGAGCCAATTTTGTCACCATAATCGCCAGCATCAGCCAAAAAATCAGAATATGTACTTAAAAATTCGAGGTCGTCGCTGTCTAAGTCGGACATATCAAGGCCAAACGTTGAAGCAACATCGGCCGTTATATCGTCCATGGTCATCAGGCCGGTGGAAGTATCGATACTACCACCATAAACATCTCCGCCTAAAAATCTTGGTGTGGCGCCGGGAGGGATTGTATTTTCGGCCTCTTCAAACAAAAGTATCCCTTCAATAAATTGAGTTTTATTTTTAACTCTTTCGTGAATATTATTTTGTGCTTCACTAAAACCAGCATATTCACTATCGTATATAATACCAGTATCAAAAAATGAGTAGAACGATGGTTTTAATTGTCCAATTGCAAGACGATGTTTGCCATATGGTGTTAATTGAAAATCTATAACTCTTTCTTTTTTATCTAAAAATTTTGCCATTATTCATCTTTTTTTAATAATATATCAATATCTAATTTAATTAGTTCGACAAATGATAAGTAATCATATGGCCAATTATAGCCAAACTTATATTCATCTATATCAGTTTTTTGTTGTACAATTTGTCTAGTTGACTCATTTGCTTGATCAGCAATCAAATCGTAATAATCAGTTTGGCATCTTTGCTTAACTTTAAATACCATCCATCTTATTTGATCATTCATCAATATTTCTCTATTTATAATTTCATTATTAGCTAAATTATGAGTGACCGAAGACTTCTGATTAGAGTATTTTTTATGATCTCTTGGGGCAATATTCTGCCAAATATAAGATAAATCATCTCTGTCAAATTCATACTTAAACTCAAATACATACATTGCAATTGGGTCAACTTCTTTATTGTTTAAAAAGTCAAACTCTGGGGGGAATACAAACTTCTCCATTAATTGTTTTAATTTTCTAATTGATTCTCCAGCCGCAGTCAGGCTATCTCCTTGAACAGATCCTTGCAATTGTTTTCTGGCAGCAGCAAATCGACGCTTAGGAATAGAAATAAACTTTTTTCTTTCTTGTCTGTTAAGGCTGTTCAAATTTGTTCTAGTGGAATCACCTTGTTCAATTTGCTCCAATATATATGGTACAGCTACTACTGCCTCATGAATAGCGAAGCTATCTTTAATTTGTCCTAACTTCGTGCTTGAATTTGTTTGATCAAATCCGCAAAGTGATGAAAGCGAGCGAACATGCTTGTA
>MDTA01200995.1_pt1 | contig 19397 bp, 18 predicted proteins | sample 811151 | NCBI WGS metagenome assembly MDTA01 (sample SAMN05326648, study PRJNA326480) | marine metagenome | isolation source: seawater | place: Indian Ocean: South | collected 2010 | reverse complement strand
TTCGATCCTTGTCAAGAGTTTAAAAAAAATGGATCAATAATAAAAAATATTCATATTAAGGATAGAAAAAAGTTTGGTGGCACAGTTCCTCTTGGAAAGGGAAGCACTAAATTTAATTTAATATCAAGACTTTGCAAAAAATACAATTATAGAGGAAATTATATTCTGCAAGCAGCAAGAGAAAGGACAGGAGAAGAATTTAAAACAATTGAGACTTACTTAAAATTCTTAAAAAAAAATTTTTTATGAAAACTAAAAGTATATTAATAACTGGATCTACCAGTGGAATCGGATTTGATATTGCCAAATCTTTATCAAAACTAGAAGGATATAAAATTATTTTAAATGGAAGAAACATGCTTAAATTGAAATCTGCAAAAAAAAGAATTCCTAATTCAAACTTTTTTTTGTGTGACGTAACAAAATATAAAGATTTAAAATCTTTAAGTAAAAAAATAAAAAGTTTAGATATTCTTATATGCAATGTAGGAAATAGTAAATCAGTAAAACCAGGAAAAGAAAAAATACAAGATTGGAAGAAAAGTCTTGATGAAAATTTTTTTTCAACTATTAATACAATAAATTTTTTTGAGAAAAAACTGATTAGAACCAAGGGAATAATTATCTGCATTTCCTCAATTTGTGGTTTAGAGTACATAAAAGGCGCACCATTAACCTACTCTGTAAGCAAATCAGCTCTTAATACTTTTATAAGATATTATTCTAAAATTTTAGGTCCAAAAGGCGTTAAGCTAAACGGAATTGCTCCTGGAAATATTTTGTTTAAAGGTTCTACTTGGGATAAAAAATTAAAGAAGGATAAAAGATCTGTAAATCTAATGTTGAAAAAAGATGTTTCTATGAGAAAACTTGGAACCTTAAAAGATATTTCTGGATTAGTAGAGTTTTTAGTTAAAAGTAATTCAGATTTTATAAATGGAAGTATATTTGTAGTCGATGGAGGACAAATTAAAAGATTTTAAAATGAAAAAATTTAATTTAAAAGATCAATTTGCTCTTATAACTGGCGCTTCCGGTCTTCTAGGCTATGAACATGCTAAAGCACTTTTAGAAGTTAATGCAAATGTTATTATAACTGACATAAAAATGAAAACATTGGAAAAAAATCTTAAAAAATTAAAAAAAAGTTATCCTTTAAGAAATATTATTAAACAAAGATTAGATGTTACAAAAGAAAGCTCTGTTTTGAGATGTAAAAAATATCTAGATAAAAAAGGAATTTTTGTGAGTATTTTAGTTAATAATGCGGCATTCAATCCAAGCAACGATAAACTAAAATCTAAATTATTTGAAAATTATAATTTAAAAAGTTGGAGAAAAGAGATTGATGTTGGTCTAACTGGTGCATTTATTTGCTCTAAAGTTTTCGGCAATGGAATGGCAAAAAAAAACAGGGGAGTAATTTTGAACATTTCTTCAGATTTATCAGTAATATCTCCAGACCATAGATTATACAATAAAGGCAGTAAAATAAATAATGCCAAACCTGTAACATATTCAGTTGCAAAGACTGGATTGATAGGTTTGACAAGATACCTAGCTACTTATTGGTCCAACAAAAATATTAGATGCAATGCAATATCGCCTGGTGGAGTATATAATGATCATAATAAGAATTTTGTAAGTAAAATTAAAAAGTTAATACCAATGGGTAGAATGGCTAAAAAAGATGAATATAGATCGGCTGTTCAATTTCTTTGTTCAGATGCCTCTTCTTACTTGACCGGTCAAAATTTGGTAATCGACGGAGGAAGATCGATATGGTGAGATATTTAAATATACTAAAAATATATAGCAAAATTTAATTTTGTATAACTTATGATAAAAATTGGATTAAACGGATTTGGTAGGATCGGTAGAGCCATTACTAGAATCCTTTCTGATTCTAAAGCAATGAGATTAACTGTGGTAAATGAATTGGATCGGGATATAGAAAATTTAGGATATTTAATTAAATACGATACGATATACGGTAAATTTCAAAAATCAGTAAAAACGCATAAATCTAAAAATCTCATACAAATTGGAAAAAATAAAATAAAGTTTTTCTCAAAAAAAAAAATCAACGAGGTTGATTGGAAAAAATTTTGTATTAACTTAGTTATAGATGCCACAGGTATAAAGCAGAATGTGATCAATTCTAAAAAAATTTTAAGTAAACAGCTTTCAAAAGTAATCATTACCCACTCACCTGATAAAATAGTTGATAACACTATAATTATAGGAGCAAATGAGGAAACGTATGATCATAAAAAACAGAACATAATTAGCTCAAGTATTTGCGATGCTTCTGCACTAGCTCCAGTATTATATGAGCTAGATAAAAATTTTGGAATAAGCAAAGGCTTTATCACTACTCTACATCCTAGACTGTCCTATCAAAATTTGATGGATGGTTCTTTAAAATCTGTATCAAGCCCGGGACATAATTGGAAAGATTACTCTTTAGGCAGAGATAGCATATCTAATCTTATTCCCAAAAATACAACTGCAGTGAAAGCAGTAGTAAAATGTGTAAAAAATCTGAAAAATAAATTAGAAGGAATTTCATTCAGAATACCAACCTCAATAGTTTGTGCATCTGATTTAACTATTGAACTTAAAAGAAATATTTCAGAAAGAAAAATCTCAGAACTTTTTATAAAATTATCTAAGAAAAAAAGTAATATTTTTGGTTTTCAAAAAGAAAACCTGGTTTCATTAGATCATCTAGGTACATCAAAATCAGTAATAATAGATGGTAATTTTGTAAAAATTTTGGAAAAAAAGTTATTAAAAATGGTGATTTGGTACGATAACGAGTGGGGGTACAGCAATAGAGTTGTAGATATTTCGAATTTAGTAATGAAAAAAAATGATTGATAAAAAAGTTGTAGCACTATTGATTGGCAAAAAGAATAGCACTGGTTTCCCTGGCAAAAATGTTATGGATATTAATGGTATTCCCTCTTGCGAATATGGATTTCAAGCAGCAAAAAGGTTAGGCATTAATAGCATATTTGTTTCAACCGATTGTCCAAAAATTTCAGAAATAGGCAAAAACTATTCAGCAAAATTGATTGATAGACCTGAAAAACTAGCGACACCGGAGTCACTTACAGAAGATGTATTAACACATGCATATAAAGAAATCTTAAAAGCAGGTGTAAAGCCAGAAATAATAGTGCTTTTATTTGCAAACAATCCTGCGATTTCATTAAGTTTAATAGAAGAAGGTATCAAAAAACTAGAAGAGGACGAAACTTACGACTCGGCTTTTTCAGTAAGTAAGTACAATATGTTCAGCCCTACAAGAGCAAGAAAAATAGTTGATGATAAAATTGAGTCATTTGTACCTTTAAATTTAATAGGCAATGTAAATTCAATTAGATCAAGCCAGGGCGATGTTTATTTTTGTGATTTGAGTGTGCAAGTGATAAGAAGTAGAGTTTTTGAGAATATGAGTGAGGGTATGCAACCTTTTCAATGGATGGGAAAGAAAAGCTATCCTTTAAAAAATTCTTATGGATTTGATATTGACGAGGAATGGCAAAAAGCGGCAATTGAAATTTGGTTAAAAAAAAATTGGAATTATGAAAAATAAAAATTTAATTGGAACATTTTCTTTAAACTCCTGTCCAAATATTACTGAGATAATGTCTAAAAATCTAGACTATATAATAATTGATAGAGAGCATGGAGCACATAGCTTCAGCGAAACTAACATTCTTAACAAAGTTATCAAAAAAAATTGTTTATCACTTATTAGATGCAGCCATCTAAACAGAATAGAAATACAAAAGTGCTTGGATTTAAATCCAAATGGCATTTTAATACCTCAAATTTCATCTTTAGAGGATGCAGAGCGAGCGATAGATTACACTTTTTTTAATCCTAAAGGCAGCAGAGGTCTTAGCCCATATACTGCAAGCTTTGATTATAACCATTACGGCTCAGATATAAAAAAGCAAAAAATTAATAAAAAGATCTTTTTAGGTTTGCTAATCGAGGGCTACTCTGGTTTAGAGTCCTTACATGACATTTGTTCAAATTTTTCTAAAGAAATTTCACTAATATACTTTGGATTATACGATTTCACTACTTCGCTAAAATTAAAACCTTCTTGGAAAGACAATAAAGTTAAAAAAGCAGTAAAGAATATTATTAGCATTTGTAACAAAAAAAAAATAATGGTTGGCTCTATTGCAAGAAATGTAAATGAAATCAAATTTTTAAAAAATCTAGGTTTAAAATTTATATGCTATCAAAATGATACAGGTATAATTCACGAAGCCTTCAAAATTATCAGAAAATAAATAGGATTTATGAAGAAAATATTTATCACGGACTATATAAAAAATCCTGATATAGAAAAAAAGATTTTTAAGAACCAAGCAGAAGTATACTGCTTAAACGAACGTGACGAGAAAAAATTTCCTGAGGAAATTAGTCAGGCTGATGGATTATTAGTTTGGCATACTAAAATTTCTGAAATAACTTTTAAGAAACTCAAAAAACATACAGCAGTGGTTAGATATGGTGTTGGATATGAAAACATAGATTTAAAAGCAGCAGAGAAATATGGTGTTATATTTGCAAATACACCTGATTACGGCGTGGATGAAGTTGCTGATACTACTTGCGCTATGATATTGAACTTTGTTAGAAAAATTAGCCTTTATAATGATAAAACAAAAAAATATTTTGGTAACTGGCAAGCAGAAGTGATTAAAATTAATAAAGATTTTCCAATTAAAAGAACTTCAGACCATAAATTAGGTATAATTGGCATGGGTAGAATAGGAAGTTCAGTTGCAATTAAATTAAAGAGTTTCAACATGGAAGTAGGATTTTATGATCCTCACAAAGAAAGCGGATACGAAAAAGTTTTTGGCATTAAAAGATACGACTCTCTAGAGGATTTAAAGAAAAATTCAACAATAATTTCTATTAACGCTACTCTTACAAATGAAACAAAAAAAATGATTAATAAACAATTTATCGAAACTCTAAATGAAAACACTATATTAATTAATACGGCTAGAGGCGCCATAATAGAAAATTTAGATATAATTTTTAAAGGCTTACAATCAAAAAAAATTGCTGCAGTTGGCCTAGATGTATTACCTGAAGAGCCTCCGAGTAAGAATGAAATGCTGATAAAAGCTTGGTTAGACTCTAATCAAGATTTTAATGATAGAATTATCATAAACCCACATGCAGGATATTATTCAACAAAATCTTTAATAGAGATGAGATCGAAGGCATCAAATAATTTACTTAATTATATTAAGAATAAGAAACTAGTTAATGTAATAAGATATAAACCGTGATATTAAATCTTGAGCACCGAAATCTAGTAAAAAGCATTAAGTCTAAATGGATATACTTCGGAGCTAATTATTCAAATTTAAAAAGATTATCTAAACGAATTAATAAGGAAGATAATATTTCTTTGTCACAAGAACACTCTTTAAATTTCATAGTAGAAAAAGAAAATTATAAACAGTGGCTAGAGCATCAAAGAACTTTTTATAACGACTCAATCGAATGGTGGATGAATAACTTAACATCTATGAACGATCTTTCATCATTTTTTTTATTAAATGTATCTCAAATAAAATCAATTGAAAATTATATTGATAAAGAAAAAAATATTAAAAAAATAACTGTAGTCGCAGAAAACTTTCACCTTTTAAAATTTTTATACGAAAATCTTGAAAAAAAATATGATTTAAAGAGACCTCGATTATTAGAGGTATTCATTCTTTTTGAAAAATTAAATTTAATATTTAAAGGATTTATTAATTATCTTAAGATAATCTATTTTTTTATTACCAATTATTTATATTCACTAGAACCATTTAAGAAAAAAACTAAACCTTCAGGCGAAGTTTATCTTTTTCACGACCTTATAAATACATCAAAATTCAACGACGGAATTGTGCAAAGTCGATACTTTGGTAATTTTCCAAAATGGTTAGAGGATAACGGTAAGCAGGTTGTCAGTCTTCCATGGTTCTACCAAAATCTATCAAATAAAAAAAAGATTTACGAAGAATTAAGGAAAAGAAATTCATTTATTCCTGAAGACTGGCTTAATATTTCCAATTATTTTGAAAGTTTAACCTTTTCTATTAAATCCTCTTTTTCTATTAATTCAAAAATAGAATATCCAAATTACAAGACTCAAAGTTTAGTTAATTTTATTAAATATTCTGGACTTCAAAATAAATCAGCTATTTTTTTCAGATATTTAATTGCATTAAATAAATGGAGCAAAAATATAAACTCTTTAATTTTTATCGATCATTATCAGAATCAAAATTATGAGCATACTATAAGATATCATTTCAAAAGTTCGAACTTATCAAAATTTAGATCAATAGGTTATTTTCACTCACTTCATTCCATAAATTTTTTACCTTATTTAACAACTCATGAAGAGTGGACAAGTAAAGTAAAACCGGATTTGATATTTTGTCCAAATTTGGTCTGTAAAGATTATTTGGAATTTCAAGGTATTCCATCTGAAAAAATAAAAATAACTTCGGATTTACAGAGAGACCAACTTTTAAACAAAATTGTTGTTAAAAAAAATTCTGACAAAAATTTATTAATAATTTTATCATTATTTCCTGTTTCTAATAATGAGCTTCTTTCTAAATTTCTAGAAATTAACGACTACATTTGTAACACCTTAGGAATTAAAATTACGATTAGACCTCATCCCTATATGAGTAAAAAAATTGTAAAAAAAAACCTTGGTATAAGAAATTTTCCAAAGAATTGGAATTTTTCAAATAATGATTTACATACTGACTTAAATAACAATTATTGTGTTGTCACATTACATTCGTCAGTTGTGACAGATGCTATTTTTTTTAATTGTATTGTGGCAACGCTAAAAACTGAATTAAATGTTGGAGAAAACTTTTTAGACTTTTTAGAGGATAAGTTTCCGCTTCTAAAATCAACAGATAAGAAAAATCTTAAAAATAAGATTGAGGAAATTTATTTTTCTAAAAAAAATTTTTATAAAGAAGAATTTAACAATATCAAAATTTTTTTCGATAAAAACAAAACTGTAAAAGACTATAAAAAAATAATTGATACAATTAAAGATTAAATCAAATATAGAATTAGGAAAAAATTCTTTAAAGTTTTTATAAAAAATGATATAGATCATTCATGGAAAGAAACGTAAAAAAAAATAGTCTAGAGAGCTTAAGATCTACCAATGACCCAATTATAATATACGCTTTAACAGAAGAGGCTGAAGCAATTGCATATGCCTGTGAAGATAATGGAATAAAAATTACTGGTTTTTGCGACAATGAAATAAGAAAAACGAAAGATCTTTTTTGCGGTTATGACGTATATTACACATCTGATTTGCCCAAAAAGTTTAAGAAGGCTAAATTTTTGGTAGCTCATCATACTTTGGAGAATTGTGCCGAACAACTGTCTGATCTAGGATTTTACGATGTTTACTCTCCATTAGAGCTTTTAAAAAATTTTAAAGTTGAAAGTCATCAATATCGAACAAGTACAAATTATATGAAAAATAAGGTAGCAACTACTATAAAACTTAATGATTTATATTTTGATGACTCCAAAACTTATTTAAAAAGTTTAGATGTAGTAATTACAACAAAATGTTCTATGAATTGTGAAAGTTGTGCAAATCTAATGCAATATTATGTTGCTCAAAAAAATACTGATGAAGATATTCTTAAAGCAGTAAAAATCTTAAGCGAAAATGTAGATCATATATCAGAATATAGAATAATTGGCGGAGAACCTTTGATGAATAAAAATTGGGCGAAAATAACTAAAGGTGTCATTGATCAAGATCCGAATAGATCTGTATATATATATTCTAACGGTACTATTTGTCCAAAGGATGAACAATTAGAAATTTTCCATGGGAAAAAATTAAATTTCTATCTTACAGATTATGATGATCTTTCTAGAAACATGGAAAAAGTGGTTAAAATTTTGGCAAAGCATGGTATTGGTTTTTATAGGAAACCAGCAGGAAACTGGGTAGATTGCAGCAGAATCAAAAAACATAATCGCTCTACCAAACAGCTTAAGCAAGTTTTTAAAGAATGCTGTGCCACTGCGCTTTACACGCTTTTAAGCGGCAAGCTTTACACTTGTCCGTTTATTGCAAATGCCTCAAATTTGAAAGCAATTCCTGACAATAAAGCTGATTATGTTGATTTATTTTCAGGAAGTGAAAAATTAAAAAACAAAATTAGCAAGTTAGTCAAAATGAAAAATTTCTTTCCCGCATGTGATTTTTGCGATGGAAGACCACACGATCCTGCTACAGCCTTAGAATATGCAGGTAGAGGATTAATTAAAGCGGGCAAACAAATTCCCAATAGGGGTACTTTGCCTTTTGATGAATATAATTAGTGTAAAGATCCGAAAGATTTACTGAGTGCAAAAATTTTATGGTATAAGCGTGGTTATTCCCATATATAATGGAGAAAGCTTCGTAAAATACTGTTTTGAAACTCTTCTTAAACAAAAAAATATAAAAAATTACGAAATTATTGTAGTTAATGATGCCTCTACAGATAACAGTAAAAAATTAATAGAAGAACTTAATTTATCAAATCTTAAAATTTATAATTTACAAAAAAACAGCGGCCCATCAGCTGCTAGAAATCTCGGTTTGCTAAAAGCGAAAGGTGATTATGTTTTTTTCTTTGATATTGATGACTTAATCGACGATAATGCTTTAGAAATTTTATATCAAACAGCAAAAAATAATGACTGTGATTATGTTTTTTCAGATTTTAAAAAAATAGAGAACAATAAAAATCGCAGGGAAGGAATTTTTAATTACTCCAACGACAAAATTTTTGAACATAATGATATTATCCAGGCAATGAAACGAGAACTGCATGATGCATCTCTAGGGCATCTCGGTTTATTTGGTTGTAACGGCAGATTAATAAGGCGATCTTTATTAATAAGAAATAAAATTTTTTTTGATCAAAATCTTAGATGGATGGAAGATAAAACTTTTGCTTGGAATGTTTTAAGCTTTGTTAAAAATGCAAGATATGTGAGAAAACAACTTTACTCACATAATATTCACCCAAATGTAAAAACAAACGTGATAGAAAGTTTTATACGCGGATCATCTTTAAAAAATGTAAAAATGATTTTAAATCATATAAAAAATAGTTTTAAAGCAAGACAACTTGCAGATAAAGAAATTTCAGAACTTATAAGACAAGGACTGATTTTTTTTTCAATACAATCATTAGTAACAGTAAGTAATTCTATTTATTTAAAAAAAGTTGATAAAACGGAGGGAAAAAAAATCAGAAGAAATCTAATTAAAAATATCTTAGAAGATCAAGAAATTAAAGAAGCAATTAAGTATTATTCCTGCTCAAATACTGAGAGTAAATGGATACCAAAAGCGATTACACTTAAATCAAAATTCTTGTTAGAATTAGCTTGTGATATTAGAGCAAAGCAGATAGCGAAAAAGAGAGGATCAAATAAACAATAACAATTTAATAAACAGGCAAAGAAAAATTTAGATAGAGGTTTATATAATTATGACAATTATCAATTTTAAAAAAAAATTTATTTTTATCCATCCCAGCAGAACTGCAGGTTCTTCTCTTGTTATAGCTTTACTAAAATATTGTTCAGAGAAAGATATAGTTAGTGATGATATTTTAGAATTTCAATCTAGAGGATGGGTTAACAAAGATGACCTGAAAAAATTTAATCCTAAATTTAAAAAAAAATTAAATTTTGGGCAGTTAAAAAATTTTTTTGCTAGTTTTGTAAAAGTTATACCTTTTGCAAATAAACTAAAAAAATTTAATTATCCTCCAGATTTTTCCCTAAAATTTCCTCTATTCATTTATAAACCTGAAGTTTATAATCATACTTCTGTGATTGATATACAAAAAATTGTAGGAAATAAATTTTTTAAAGAAGCTTACAAGTTTACTATAGTTAGAAATCCATATACTCAATTTTTAAGTTTTTATAATAAATATAATAGAAGCGAAAACTTTAATAAATTTACAGAGATAAATGCAAAATATTTTTTTAATAGAGAAATATCCCATTTTTATAATGATATTAGCATATACAATAAAATTTTAAGGTTTGAAAATTTAAGAGAGGATTTGAAAAGTTTATCAGATGATTTAAATTTTCCAGAAAACATTTATGATAGTTTTAAAGCTATAAAAGCCAGTACGTCAAAATTAGATAACAGTAAAAAAATTAAAATCGATGAGATAAATGTAAAATGCCGGGACATTATTTACAATAATGCCAAAAAAATTTTCGATGACTTTGGCTACAAAAAAATATAATAATAATCTTATGAAAAATAAATATTCTACAGACGGAAAAGTAGTTCACCTCTCAACTGAAGAAGATATCAATCAAAAGTTATCTAAAATTATTGGGAAAAAATTTTCTGACTACCGAAAGAGCTGGGATGAAGCTAATAAGTTTAATTTAATTACTAAATTTCCTCTTTTCTTACACATAGAACTCAATCAAACATGTAACTATAAATGCCCACATTGTATAATTGGCAATCCAGATGAAGTAGAAAAATTATATAACAAGAATGAAAATCTTGACTTTAACGATTACAAAAAAATTGTTGATGAAGGTTCGAAATATAACTGTCCATCTTTAAGCGCCCAAGGAGATAACGAACCATTTTTAATTAAAAATATGGAGGAATATATCTATTACGCCCATAAAAAGGGTTTTATAGATATAATGACCAACACAAATGGCTCTCCTATAAATATCACAAGATCAAAAAAGATTTTAGACTCAGGTCTTACTAGGATGAGATTCAGCTTAGATGCTTTTACGGATGAGACTTATAAAAAAGTAAGAGTGGGAGCGATAGATCTTGATAAGGTTAAAAGAAATATATTTAATTTTTTAGATTTAAAAGAAAAAGGAGGTTATAAACTTCCAATAGTTGGTGTAAGTTTTTGTAAGTTAAAGCAGAATGAACATGAGTTGGATGAATTCAAAAACTATTGGAAAGATAAAGTTGATTTAGTTACAATTCAAACTTTTGCTCCACCAACACAAAACAAATCAGCTTACCATGAGTTTTATCCAGAGGATCAATTTTATGATGACGAGGTAGTTGATTTTAAATGCAATCAACCGTTTCAAAGAATTCATATTCGTAACCATGAAATGTTTCCTTGTTGTTATTCATTAGTAATGGGAGACAAGGGTACAGAGAACTATAAAAATTTCGTTATTGGCAATATCAAAAATATGTCTATTTATGATGCATGGAATGGAGAAAAAATGAAAAAGTTAAGACAGATTCAATTAGACGGTAAATTTAAAGAAAATCCGACGTGTGCAATGTGTGTAAAATATACTTTTCCTACAAAGAAATTTATAAAGTCTGAAGAAATTCGCAAAAATTAAATTAATATTTTTAATGATTTAAATGAAACAGAAAACATTTCTTGTAAGTTCTTCAATACAAGAATTAGTCCCAAGACAAAAAACGAAAATAATCTTTTTAGGTAAATGGTGTTTTACTTCTATTAATATGAATAGAATTAAAAATTGTGACTATAAAACATTAAAATATCATTGGAAAAATAAAAAAAAACTAGAAAAAGATTATTACATCATTAAAAAACTTTACAAAATAATTGCAAAAGATTTATGTTCATACTTAAACGCAGTTCATAAAAAAAATTTTTCTGAAAATTACTGGAATCAAATATTTGGTAACTGGTTAATGGAATTTATCATATTTATTTATGATAAATATTCTATTGTAAATTCTTTAGAAAAAGATGCTGATTATTGCTCCTACTTAATAGGGAAAAGTGAAAAAGTTATTCCAAATACAAGTTTGGAAGCTTTATCTTTATTCCAAGATGAAATGTATAATCATCAAATTTTTTCTGAAATAATGATGAAATTGAGACCTAATATCAAATTTATTAAGAAGAAAAAAAAAATTATCAATATCAAGAAAAAAAGTTTAAATCAAAAATACTCTTTTTTACTTAAAACACTCTCCTATAGGTTAAAAAAAGAGAACGGAAATAATGAAATTTTCATTCTATCATCTTACTTAGGATTATTAAGAGAAATACTACTTCAAATAAAGCTTAACGGTTTTTTGAGATTTAATTTTTGTGAAGAGATAAAAAGGAAATTTCAAATTGATTTTATAAAAAGAAATATAAAACTTAAAGAGTCAAAAAGTTTTTTGAGAATGTTAAAATTAATGGTTATTCAAAATTTACCAGCCTCTTATCTTGAGGGATACGATTATGTAAAGACTTTAGGGTATAAAAAAAAGTGGCCTAACAATCCAAAAAAGATTTTCACATCGGTATCTCATTTGTACTCTGATGTTTTTAAAGTTTGGTTAGCAGAAAAAAGAGAAAAAAGATCTAAATTTATCGTTGGTCAACATGGAATAGGTTATTTAGTATCAAAATTTCACTCTCAATATGACTTAGATTTAGCACGCTCAGATAAACTAATTTTTTGGGGAAATAAAAAATTTAAAGACAAAAAAATTATAAAAGGTTTTAACTTCTTATCTAGATCAAAAATTAATAGAACTAAAAATTTCTATATTACCATGGTACAAAAATTTCCGCATAAATATCTTACGAAACTAATTTCTAATGATTATAATATTTCAACTATTGATCAAAATATTAAAAGTCAAAAAATATTTTTATCAAGTTTGAGTAAAAAGTTTCAAAATCAAATTAAAATAAGATACTGTTTTAGTAATAATTTTTTTCCAGATGTATACAATTATGAAAAAAAATATTGGTCAGACATCAAAGATAGGTTTAAATTTGAGTCTCGCAGCACACCAATGAATAAATCATTAAAAACTACAAAACTAGTTATTCTCAACAGTATCCATTCTACACTCTTTTTTGAATGTTTATCAAATGATATACCTTGTATTATATTTTCAAATTTTTTTTCAGATTCTTTTTACAAGGAAGGTAAAAAAGATTTTAAAAGCTTACAAAAAGTTGGAATTATTCACAATGATCCTATTAAACTTTCAAAATTTATTAATAAAAATTTTGAAAATTTAAATTCATGGTGGAATGGAAGAGAGGTAAATCGAGTGAAGAAAAAATTTATTGAAAAATATTGTAGGTTTGAGTCTAATCCTATAAAAGCAATGTCAAAGATTCTTTCAACTTGCTAATTTTTTTTAAATTGAGAAGTTATTTTTTTTAAAAAATTTATGCATTCCACAGGAAACTTTCCAATCGCAGTTTCTGCAGCTAAAACTAATCCTGAGGCACCCATTTCTATTGCATTATAAATATCGTTTGCCTCTGCTCTTGTTGGATAAGGTTTTTCAATCATGCTCTCTAAAAGATTTGTAGCAATAAAAATATTAGTCTTCTTTCTTTTTTTTTTAAAAATTAACCTTTGCGTTTTTGGTATTTTTTCAATTGAAATCTCCTTTGACAAGTCTCCCCTGTCAATAAGAAAATCATTTGCCACTTTGTTAAGAGAATTAAAGTTTTTAACAGCTTTATTAGTTTCAATTTTATAAATTTTATTTTCGAATGGTAGCAATTTAGAAAATTTTAAAATATCATTACAAGTATTAGTAAAAGACAACGCATAATTTTTAATTTTATATTTTTTACCTAATTTAATGGCCGCGAAATCTTTGCTTGTTAAAAAAGAAAGATTTATATTTCTATTTGATAAGTGAACACCTTTATTTTTTTCTAATGTTCCACCTCTTATGCAATTAGCCTGGATACGATCTTTAAGCTTTTTTGTTACTTTAATAATTAGTCCATCAAACCCAATTTCCAAAATATCATTTTTTTTTAATTTATGAAAAACTTCTTCAGGATAAAAATGGATTTTCTTGTGTCTAAATATTGTCAGTTTTTGATTTTTTTGTAATAATATTTTTTTTTCAGTCTTAGTTCTTATTTGCGCACCTTCAGTGTCTATACAAATATTTAAGTTGGAATTTGCTTTTATAAATTTGATATTTTTTTCTAAATTTTTAGCACTTAGATGAGACATATTAAGTCTAACTAAATCAATTCTATTTCTTTGGGCAAACCGTAGAAATTTCTTATTAAGTGTTGAAGGTCCCAGAGTACAAAAGATTTTAATTTTTTTCATTTAGATTGATGTTATGCCTAATAATTAATAGTAAATTAAACCAATTCTAACACTTTAAAAGCATTTTAATCAAGAAAAAATAAAATTTCTCTTTACTGTTCAATAAATGAACACTAGTATGTTCATTTATTGAACAAATAACTTACAAAATGAATTTTTATCGCATCCTAAGAAAATTATTTAAATCATATTTTTATTCTTTAAAATTTTTTTTAATCTTAAAAAAAAATGAGCCGCTGCTAGCTTCTTTGCCTAGATCTGGAACTCATTTTACATTTGGTTTAATTAATGTTTGCGTATCCATGAAATATGGTTTTCAGGGCAAACTTGCTGCAAGTGACAATCTTTATGCTTCATTTGCAAAAATCCAAATACCATTTGATGAAAGAGGGATTTTCCAGGAAAATAAAACTCCATATTTTTTATGGCATAGTCACCTACCTTACTCAAAAATTATCCCAAGGAGAAAAAAGTATTGCAAAACTATAGTGTTGATTAGAGAACCAGTTCAAGCAATTAAAAGTTATATGCTACATATATTACTTGACTCTAAAAACAAAAAAAATTTTATAAAATCGAAAATATCTTTGAATAAATTTAGAGCACTAGATAAAAAATATGAATTTCTTTCTCAATACTCTGAATTTTTAAAAACCTGGAGAAAAAGAAAAATTCAAACTTCCAATAAACAATTAGTAATATTTGATAATAAGATTATAACAAAAAAAGTTTATAATTATATTAAATTTATAAATGTTTTTTTCAATTTTAAATTTAATGAAAAACAATTGAGAACTGCTGTAAATCAATTAGATATCAAAAAAATATCTAAAGCTTCAACGAATAAAAGTATAAGAATAACAAAAAATAAATTAAATTTTTCTAAAGATGTTGAAAATTATATTACTAATAATTGCAAGAAAGAATATTTAAACCTCTTATCTTTATCCGATAACAAAAAATTATATTAGGCAAAAAATGATTTCAATTTATAAAAAATTAATGAACTTGGTTGATCCAAGTCTAAAAAAAAAGCTGATTATAATTTATTTGATTACAGTTGTAGGAACTTTTTTAGAGACATTGGGTATTGGTATAATCTTACCTGTATTAACGATTATCGTTGAGGGACAGGAAGTTTTAAAAAATTTTACAACTAACTCTGAACTAATTAATGAATTTATAGATTATTTAATGGCTTTAACTTATCAAGAGCTCATTATAATTTCCATGCTTTTTTTGATTTCTATTTTTTTTGTAAAAACAATTTTCTTTTTTTTTCTAATTAATAAACAAATAAAATGTGCTCACTTAATCGAGTCAATGTTGACTAGTAAAATTTTTGATCATTATTTAAAGCAAGATTATTTTTTTCATATAAACAGAAATTCTGCAAAATTATTTAGCAATATAACTGAGGAGACAAAAAACTTTAAAATCAATTTAGTAGAGCCTTTTTTAGTGATTTCAACAGAGGTAATTTTACTATTGACACTTTTATTTTTATTAGTTGTGATCGAGCCATTTGTGACGTTAAGTGTAGCTACATTTTTGCTCGTAATTTCATTTATTTTTATTAAATTCGCGAAATCTAAGATTTCAATAATTTCAAATCAAAGGCAAGTACATGAGTCACTAAAAACTCAGCATTTAAGACAGGGATTAAACGGAATAAAAGAAATTAAAATACTTGGTAAAGAAAATATTTTTCTATCTATTTTTAATAAACATAATCTTGAAGTGGTAAATTCAAGGGCAATGCTAGCATTATGGACAACGGTGCCACGATATACTCTTGAATTTGTTGGAATATTCGGAATTTGTGCTTTATCGATTTTTCTTGTTAATAAAGGTATAGATCTTAAAAGTTTATTACCCACAATTGGTTTATTTGTAGTCGCTGCATTTAGGCTTTTACCTTGTGCAGTAAGAATTGTTCAGGCTTCAGGAAAAATTAGATATGGAGTGCCTTCAGCTGACTTACTAAAAAACGAGCTTGAAGAAACATTTAATAATTTGGATAAATCAAAATTAGGAAAAATTGATGATAAATTCAAATTCGAAAACATAAAATTTGAAAATGTTTCTTTTAAATATCCAAATTCTAATGAAAATATTTTAAAAAATATAGACTTTGAAATTAATGTTGGTGACATAATTGGGATAATAGGATCATCTGGTTCAGGCAAAAGTACTTTAATAGATATTTTAACTGGTCTTATATCTCCTACTGAGGGAAAAATTATTTTAAACAATAAGATTGTCGAGCTTGAAAATAAAAACTGGTTCAAAATTATAGCATACACTCCACAATTTATATTTTTAACTGATGATACAATACAAAATAATATTGCTTTTGGAGAATTGCAAAACAGTATCAAAACTAATAATTTGAAAGAGTCTTATGAGAAAGCAGAGCTAAAAAATTTTATAGACTCAACGTCTAAGGGTTTAAACACATTTATTGGAGAGTCAGGAATAAGATTATCGGGAGGCCAACGTCAGAGAATAGGTATTGCAAGAGCTTTATACCTAAATTCTCAAATTTTAGTGTTGGACGAAGCAACAAGTGCTATTGACCTTAAAACAGAAGAAAAAATTATTAACAATATTAACAAATTAGAAAATAAAACAGTCATAATAGTCTCTCACAGGCATTCAACTTTAAGTAAATGCAATAAGGTTTTTGAAATTAAGGACAGAAAACTTATTAAAAAAAATCTTAATGATTAATTAATATGATAATATTAAAAAATCACTAAACAATTGATAGAAAGGACTGTATTTAAATAATGATAAAAAAAGCAAAAAAAATACTAATCATGGGACTTCCTGGAGCAGGTAAAACATATTTGGCCAAAATATTATTTCCAATGCTCGACGCTGTTTGGCTAAATGCAGATGAGATTAGAAAAAAAGCAAATGACTGGGACTTTTCACCTGAGGGCAGAAAAAGACAGTCAGAAAGAATGAAAAAATTGGCTGAAACAGCATTAAAAGAAAATAAAAATGTTATTGCGGATTTTGTATGTCCAACACCCGAAACAAGATCTAATTTCAACGCAGACTACATAATTTGGATGGATACTATTACTAAGGGAAGATTTGAAGATACAAATAAAATTTTTGTGAAGCCAGAAAAATTTGACTTTAGGGTAACTGAAAAAAATGCGGAAGTAATTGCCCCTGAGATTGTTAAAAGTATTAAAAATATTTAAATAAGATTTTGAATGAATTATTTACTATTTAATTTAAATATATGAAAGTTACTGTACTAATCAATTGCTATAATGCTGAAAAATTTATTAAATCCTCAATTCAGAGTGTATTTAGTCAAACGTATAAAAATTGGAAACTTTTAATTTGGGATGATGCTTCAACAGATAAAACTTTAAAAATTGTCGAGTCTTTCAAAAGTAGAAAAATCAAAATATTTAAGAATAAAAAAAATTTGGGCTTAGGAAAAAGTAGACTTTTAGCAGAAAAGAAAATTAAAACGAAATATGTAGCAATTTTGGACGCAGACGATAAATTTGAAAAAAATAAATTAGAGAAATTGATGAAGTATTTTGTTAAAGATAAATCTCTTGGTTTAATAGCGTCTGACTATTTTTTAATCAATGAACTAGGTAAAAAATTAAAGAAACCTCCATTAATTTTAGACGATAAAAATCTACTAAAAAACTTTTGTGAAAATAATTATTTTAAACACTCTACTATTATGTATAATAAATTTATTGCAAAAAAACTAGGCGGTTACTCCAAAAAGCTAAAATATTCCCAAGATTATGATTTGACAATTAGAATGATGAGATACTCCAAAGTAAAATATTTAAGACAACAACTAGCATTTTACAGAATGTCTAATTTAAATATGTCATCGGATAATTCATTAAGATATTTGAGGACATCTGAAAGACTGTACATTCTAAAAAAAATTGCACGTCTGTTTAATCTTGGCGACCATTTAACAAAGATAAATTTAGATGCTCAAAAATTATGCGAAATTATTTGTATTTATGTAAGCACAAATATGAATCTAGCTTATAAAATTTATATTTTTTTGTTTGAATTTATTAAAAGACCTAAAATAATTTTGATAATCACTGATTTTTTGTTTAAGAAATTTATATTAAAAAAACAATGAATATTTTGTTAACTGGAGGGGCAGGGTATATTGGAAGCAATGCTTCTCATTCATTAATTGAAAAAGGATCAAAAGTAACAATAATTGATAATTTAGAAAATGGAGACAAAAATCTTGTACCTGATAAAGCAGCGCTTGTTAAAACAGATATATCTAATACTGAGGAAATAAAAAAAGTTATTAAAAATAACAAATTTGACGTTGTTATGCATTTTGCAGCATACACAAAAGTTGGTGAGTCTGTAAAATATCCTGATAAGTATATTAAAAATAATTACGAAAAAGCAAAAATATTTGTTAATACTTGTTTAGAAAATGGTTTAAATAAAGTAATCTTGTCATCTACAGGTGCTGTTTACGGAAATATTGAGAAAAATTTGCTCAATGAAAGTGATGATGTGAATCCTTTAAATCCATATTCTATTTCAAAATTCAAACTAGAGACTTATTTTAAGGATTTATCTTCAAAAAAAAAACTTAGTTCTATTATATTAAGATACTTTAATGTGTGTGGAGCCGATGAATATGGCAAATCCGGTTTGAAGTCAAATCCGGATAATCTCATTAAAGTAATTTGTGAAGTTGCATTAAAAAAAAGAAGTCAGCTTATCATCAATGGTAAAGATTATAATACTAAAGATGGCACAACAATTAGAGATTACATTCATGTTAGCGATTTAGTAGAAATGCATATACTTGCAGCGCAAAAGCTTCTTACTAATCAATCTTATCAAACTGAAATTTATAATTGCGGTTACGGAAAAGGATTTTCAATACTTGATATAGTAAATAATTTCAATAGTATTTTAGATGAGAACATTAGATATAAATTTGGAGAAAGAAGAAAGGGAGACGCTGAAAGATCTGTTGCTGACAACTCGAAATTTGTGAAAGATTTTAATTGGAAACCTAAACATAACGATTTAAAATATATATTGAAAACTGCATTAAACTGGGAAAAAAAGATTTAATTTCTTTCTTAAAAGGGCATGTAGTTCAGTGGTAGAACGCTACGTTGACATCGTAGAGGTCATAAGTTCAATTCTTATCATGC
>MDTA01096626.1_pt1 | contig 19411 bp, 7 predicted proteins | sample 811151 | NCBI WGS metagenome assembly MDTA01 (sample SAMN05326648, study PRJNA326480) | marine metagenome | isolation source: seawater | place: Indian Ocean: South | collected 2010 | reverse complement strand
TGAACCTTTATGGCCTGAGATGTTCTCTATGGAAGCTCTTGACAGGATTAGACGCAAGGTTGGTGAAGAGGCATGGTCGCGTAACTATATGCAACAGCCAAGTTCGTCAGCGGCGGCTACGTTTAATGATGAATCTATACAGAAATGTTTGAATCCTTTACGGTCTGTTAACCATAATCCACCTGAGAATTGCACTGTGTATATAGGATTAGACCCTGCGTTGGGTTCTAATAACTGTGTGATAGCGGCTACACCGCATGAGGATAAGTTAAAGATTCTTTTTGTGCGTGAGGATGTGGGTCTTACTCGTAATGAGCAGATACTTGGAATTGTAGAAGATGCTGTGCTTAGATGCGGACAGAATGGTGCGTCAGTATCAGATGTTGTTATTGAAGCTATGGTTTTTCAAAAGGGTTTGTCTCGTGATGAACGTCTTATAGAGATGACTGAGCGGTATGGTTTCCGTGTAAGGGAGCATTTAACTGGTGCTAATAAGTATGATGAAACTATTGGTATTCCATCTATGGCTTTGTCGTTTATGAGAGGTGAGATTGATATTCCTTATGCTGATGATCCATCTACGCGCCATCAAGCTGATGAGTTAATAAGACAGTTGAAAGCATGGCGGCCATTAAAACGTGGTACTAAACTAAGGCAGGATCAAGTAATGGCATTGTGGTTTATATGGATACTATGGAGACAAAGGAAACAATCATATAGTGTGGACTCTTCACAATTCAACTTTAAAGGACTACCGTGGAAGACAAGTGTGTCCGCGAGTAAGGTTTTTTAATGTATACCTTTGATGAAATAGTAGGGATTATAAGACAACGACAAGATGTTCAAAGTCCTTTATTGGAAAGAATGCTTGAAGTTAAAGAAAGATATAACGGAGAATACGTTATTCCTCTTCCTTCTATGGAGAATGAACCTGTTCTTCCTCCTTTAACACCTGCTCTTATAGCAGAAAACATTGATGCTGTAGCTCAAAGAGCTTCTTCTGTCATGCCTTTCATTGGGTGTCCTGCTATAGATCAGTCAAAAGAACGTGGTGTTAGATCCCGTGAGTACGCTGATATACGTAGACGCGCACTTGCCGCTACATGGTATTCATCTAAATACAAATTAAAGATGAGAAGAGCGTACAGACATCTAGCTGGATACGCCACATCATGTCTAATTGTTACACCTGACTTTGAAAAGGGTGTACCTCGTATTGATATTCGTGACCCTCTTGGTGTATATCCAGAACCTAAAGCGTATGAAGACGTAGAACCACCACGTAACTGTGGGTTTGTTTACGGCAAATCAGGTGACTGGCTACGCGCACATTATCCTGCCGCTAGGCAAGAAAATGGTGGACCTGTAGCTTCAGATGATAATGCCCGTCAAGAATTGTGGGATGTATGCGAATGGGTGGATAGTGAACATATTGTTATTGGGATAATGGGGCCAAGATACAACCATTATAACCAAACATACCCATATCACAGTACGCAAATAGAATTATCACGCGCACCTAACAAATCTGGTATGCCTTGTGTAATAACTCCGGGTCGAGTTTCATTAGATAAGATCGCTTCCTCTGTTTCTAACGTAGTTGGAATCGTAGATCTTATGTCAAAAATGATGGCTTTGGAAATACTTGCACAAGAAAAAGCTATCTTCCCTGACCGATATATAATAGGACGATCGGGTCAGGTACCCATGATCGTCGGAGGTGAATGGAAAGACGGTCGTGAAGGGGAAGTAAACGTACTTCTCGATGCTGAAGCTATTGGTGAATTAAGATCAACTCCTGATCCGAGTACAAACATTGCCATCGACAGATTGGAAAGAAATGCTCGAATCTCTACAGGAACCGTCCCACAAATTGGTGGGGAAACTTACGGAGCGTTACGTACAGGCAGAGGAATCGACTCGCTTATGGGCGCGGCATTGGATCCGCGTATCCAAGAGATGCAGGAGATTATGGAGGCTCATCTTCCTCATCTAAACGAATGCATATTCGCTACCTATCAGGGCTACTTTGGTAACAAACAATTCTCAATGTTCACTGGCTACGCCGGGGATTTTGGACAAGTAGAGTTCACTCCAAACGAACACTTTGAAACACACGATAATGTTGTTTCATACTCAATCCCCGGCGCAGACATTCAAGGCACTACAATACAATTAGGTCAGTTGCTTTCAATGAAAGGAATAAGCTTGCGTACATTTCGTACTAAGCATCCATTCATTGAGGATGCTGAAGCTGAAGGACGTAGGGTAGATGAAGAACAACTTGAGGAAGCAGTATTGGCGGCGATTCAACAACAAGCATTGTCCGGTCAGTTGCCGGTGGTGTATGTCTCTAAGATTGAGAAACATCGGAAGAAGGGTCTTGACATTTTTGAGGCTATCGAAAAAGCCGACGCTGAGATTCGTGAAGAGCAAGCGGCTATAGCACCTGCACCTGAAGAGGGTATGGCTATGGCTCCAGAACAAGCACAAGGATTAGCGGCTGGACCAGAAGGAATGGCTCCTCAAGGCACACCTACTCCGCAAGAGTTTTCACCTGAAGCCGCCGCTCAATTAGTAGGTGCATTACAGGCAGGTATCTAATGCCAAGGAAAAGACAGAACGTAGGATTAGAACACGGTGGCGATTATGGCACTGTTCAAACTACAGCAGACAGTATGAATCCTAATAAGGGTGGCATCCCTTTAGGTAAAGGAGAAGTAGCTCCAGATTTAAGTGGTTTTGAAACAACTGCTCCTACTAGATCAGCACCTCCACAGACAACTGCTGTTAGTCAGATGCCATTACCTATTGAAGCGGCACAAGCATTTACTCCAAAAGTAACTCCTTTAGATTCTCCGGGTAGTACATGGGGTCAGCAACCACCAACAGTTAGTAGAGGTATTACACCAAAACAAGAAGCGGCTATGATGGTTGCTTCTTGGGCAGACGCTACAGGAGATCCTTTATTAGCAGAAGCCGCCGCACAGTTATCTAATGGCTGAACGGGCTGGTAATAGAAGAGCAGTTGGATCTGCTGAATTTTCCTCATTTGATGACGAGTGGTATGGAAGGCGTATGCAACTTTTGCTTAAAGCAGGAGGAGATCGTTATTTAAAAACAGCACCTCAAACATTGGTGGCTTTAGCTAGTTCAAGTAAAACAGATAATGACATGCTTGACAGTTTCTTATCAGGACACGATCAAGTTGATTTCAATATGATGAAAGAAAAAATGGAAGCTATGCCTCAACAATTACAAGAGGCAGAATTTAATTCTCTTCCACCTGCTACACAAAAAGTTCTTTTAGGATCAGGATACGAAATACCTGATGCTAGTAAAGATGCTTTATGGAAACGTATGCTCACATGGGATATCCCACTATTACCTGAAGAACATTTTGGTACAGCAGTTAAATGGGGGATGGCTCCTATTCGTGCAGTTGGTTTCGTAGCAGGTAAAGCAACAAGCACTCTTTGGGAAACTGCTATAATGAAACCTTCTAGGTTTGCTACTCGTTTAGGTAGAACAGGTGCATATCTAACTCAAAAGTATGCTGGCTTAAGTCATTGGGATCCTTTAGATACAGCACAAATGGGTAACCCTGCTACATGGCGAGAAGCTTGGAATGCCACTAAAAATGAAAATGATTCTTATTATAGTGGAACTGTAGAAGCGGCTGTTGATTTAGTTGGTAAACAACAAACAGATCTTTTAAGAGCGTATCTTACTGATGGCCAACAAGGTGTTTATGATCTTATTTTAAATAACTCACAAGGTAACGCTTCAGTTGCACAGTCAAGATTTGAAGCATGGCAAACAACTTTAGATGATCAACAATCTTTAGATGCTTTAAAGATATTAGAGTCAGGCAAGCTAACACTTTTCGATGCATCCATTAGAGGCTTTAATGCTGTATCTCCTTACGATGTTTCACCTAATAGTGTAGGTGGAAAAATTATTGGAACTGTCGGCGCTCTTGGTATAGAGATTCTTCTTGATCCTATGACATGGGTAGGGGGAGCGTATGTAAAAGTTTATAAAGCAATTAAGTCTGGTGTAAGAGGAAGTCAATATACATCTAAATTAATTGATCTTGAACGACGAATAGCTATGACTGTGAGAGCAGAAGAAAAAATTTGGGACGCGCTTAAAGGTGGTAGAGCAAGAGGACTATTTAAAGATTTAAAAATTTGGGATCCAAATACTAAAACTTTTTCTGATCCTACTGATGAAATAGGTGAGTGGATTAAACAACCTAAAAAGTCACGCGATGCGGCTGTAGAAGTAGGAGGCATTCCTGTCTTTCAACCATTGAGAGATCTTTGGCAAACAGCGGCACTTAAGGTAGGAACGAATCCATTAATGCTTCGTGCTAGAGGTCAAGCACACAATCGTTTTATTGACAGATTAACTTCTGCTTTTTCTGAATTAGATGCACAACAGTTAGCTGAAACGCAATTCAAAAAAACTGAAGCTTACTTAGATGGATCTAAAACATGGAAACAAAAACAAGCAGAACTTATTGATGAAGGAGTATTTAGTGTAGTTGATCCAATAGGACAACTTGTGCGTGATCTACCCGGATTACGAGCGATCATGCCGGACATGATTAAGCATCACATGATGCGAAGAAAGATGAACATTGTTGTAGACCAAGGGTATATAAATGAAAATGGTTACTTCCAAGTCATAGATGATTTTACTGGTGAAGTAATTAGTCAAGCTGATATAAGCGGATTTCATAGTTTCCCAGATAGCGGAGTATATGGTCACAAAAAAATACCTACTGAAGAAGGTTGGATTGTTTGGGATGATCTAGATGTTGATGGTGTTATGGAGATGAAGGGAATGACTAATAGATCATTTCCTACTCTTGCTGACCATGAGGGATACTGGGAGTTCTTAGAAAGTTCAGCAGGCATGAAAGGACTTGCTACTAATTTAGGTGGTGTAGATCCTGAAGCTATGTGGATACCTGCTATCTCTGCATTTGGTGAACAATGGATTAAAACGAAACGATGGATTAGAAAAACACAAGACTTTTATAATGTCGATTTAGAAGCTAAAGCTGATATGGCTCGACTGACTGCACAGTTTTTAGTTAAGCAAGGAAACTATGTACATAAAAAAGTATGGGAAGGTATAGAAGAAGGCGCGATTCAATTAAGTAAGGAAATAGATCAACTTGATTTAGATAGACTTCTTAAAGATCCACGCCTTACAGATAAAGCAGAACTGCCACATACTTATGATGAGCTAGGGTTAAATCCTGAAGATTATCAGCAGATAACTGAAGCTGTTGAAACTTTTGAAAAACAAGCACCTATGTTTATTTTAGAAGATGGTGAAATGTCTGACTTGTATCATTGGTATCAAGCAGAAGGATGGCACTTTCAAAAGAATCCAGATACAGGAATACTTGAATTAAGTTTACGTAAGCCTTCGCTCTTACGTAAGCCAAAAGATTTATTTACTAGAACAAGAAATAAATTAGAAGAAGATTACTTTAATAAAAAAATTCATGCCGCTGGAGGTCACAATGGTGAACTTGATTGGTGGACTAGAACAGGAATTATAACTAGAGCAACAGCAGTAGCTTTATCATACCATCCAGCAAAGTTCGCTGAGAAATTAACAACGTATGTTCCAAAAGCAAAACATTTAGATTTAACAGATCCAAAATTTGGACTGCAAGAATTCCAAGCATTAGTAGATATGGGCATCTTAGCTGATATGCCACGAACTCAAATAGATCATTTCTTCCGTGATTATGCTTTAGGTAATGAAGCTGATAGATGGAGAGTAACAACAGAATTTTATTTAGATTTCTTAGGACGATCTGGTGCTATCTTGATGGGTGGTTCAGATGTTACAAGGTTTATTGAACGATTTGTAAGGCATGGTCATCACAAATATGGGCAGGTAGCGGAAGACTTTGTTGGTTTCCATAATCTTAATATTCGTACTGCTGTGCATCCTAGCCAAGAACACTTAGCTCAATTTGCTAAATCAAATGTGATGCCAGACTATAGAGAACTTGCCGCTGTTTCTCGTTATATGTCTATGTATAGAAGGCTTGGATGGGGATTACCTTTACCACAAATAGATAAATTTATGGCTCGTGCTTGGCGACCAGCAGTTTTATTACGATTAGGTTACGTTGCACGTAATGGTGGCGAAGAGCTTGCTACATGGTGGTGGCGTGAAGGACCAACTAATTATTTAAAACAAAAACTTGCTCGTAAAGCCGTAGATCTTCATCCTGTATGGGATGAGTATGGCCGTCGTATAATGATGAAAGGTACTGACAAATTAGCTGATGGTAAAACTGTAGCTGATTCTGTAAGAGCGCCATTGTTTTGGAGACCATTCTCTAGAATGTGGAGATCATTTAACGAGTTTGCTGGTGTAGGTGATTACGCAATTACAACTAGAGCTATTAAAGAATCTATTGAAGCTAAACCACATAAGTGGCAGTTTATGACGGAAGATCAAAGAGTAGAATTATTTAAACAAGTTCGTAAAGGTGTTGAAAAAGATGTACGCGAAAGAAAATTCTTTGGCAAAACATCTAAAAGATTATTTGAGTTTGCTGATTCTAAAGCAAATGAACTCAGCTTATTGTATGACAATGTAAGAAGTAAAATTCCGGGACTTCCATCAAGATATAAACTTGCTGAAAAAGTTGGTCGTGCAGTAGATCTAGATCACGATAAAAGAGTAGATGCGATTATTCGTACTTATACTCACCCAACAATATTAGATGCCCAAATGAAAGATGTACTTGGTGGATTCGATAATTATCTTAATTTTGAAAAGAACACTTTAGATGCCGCACTAAGACAATCAGGGGTAGATAGCCCTATTAATAATTTAGTGCAAATGGCGATGGTGGGTCTCCGTGAAAATCGTGATCTTAAATATATAAGTACTGTTGATAGCAGTTCTATTCATGGTGTACCTAAATCAATAGCTGTAGCACAACGAATAGATATGATGTCGGGCGATAAAGCTACACAAAAGTTTTTGTTTGAAGCGATGCATCATGTACCTGTAAGTACTAGAGAAAAATTACGACAGCTTTCAGATAAACTTCTTGAAGCAGATCTTGACTTAGCATACCTAGCTACTGCTAATCCAGAAGTAGTTGTGTTAACAGCTTTAAGAAAAGATCCTGATTCATTAGAAAAACTTAGTAAAGCGTATGACAATATTATTCCTGCTGAAGCGTTAGATGAAACTGGCGAATTAATTTCTTCTGTGGTTTCAGGAGATCTTGCTTACATAGAAGCTGTTGAAAGTTTCATTCGCAGTAAGCCCGGAGAGCAACAATGGATTTGGGAAGCATTATTAAATCCTAAAGATGCCGCTGGTGTTGAGCTAGGAGCCGACTGGAACCTTATGGCTTTTCTATTGAGCGATGTCAAGATTGACAATTTAACTGACAACTTTGACGAAGCGATCGAAAGAGGAATGAAAGCATACGTAAAGTATCTTTCGGGTACACCAGAAGGACAACAATTTATTTTGTCTTCTCATCGAGGAGCCGCTGGTGGGAACTTGAAAGGAAAACTAGATCTTCCTTTACCTCCCGGAATGACACGTTTGTTTATGCCGATGATACCAATGAGGCTAGCTGAGAAGTACACAAATATGTTACGTCCGGGTGGTGGACTTGGAAGAGAATGGTTTAATACTTTTGTAGATGTACTTGGAGAAAGATTATCTGTTATCGGGGTAAGTCCTGACGAAGCTGTTAAAGCCGCTAGATTATTACATCCCGGAAATATTGGAGAAACTTTAAGCGCTCAAGTTGCTTTAATGGAAGAGTGGTCTACTACAGGAAATTATTTCCCTATTGTTGTAGGTAGTGCAGATGATCGTGTAGCTAATGCTATTTCTGAAACCATTGTTGACATGTTAGATGCTGAAACTTTAACTGCCGCAGATGTAGCGCAAGGTGGCATCAAAGGAATGATTGGTGCGTTAGATGTAAATTCAGAATCATTATTTAATCAAGGTGGGTTCGCTTCATATAGTCGTCCTGAGTATCGGACAACAGTTACAAGAAATGGTGTTAAAGGTAGTACTGAGTATCAAACATTAGCTGAAGATGTAACAGGTCCATTTTGGAATGATTTCTTTGGTTTTGAAGGAGCTAACGATCCTATAACTGGAGAAGCAATAGGGCGTGGTTCTGTTGGTTCTAAAGAGTTTGGTGAGGGAGGATTAAAAAATGAAACAATGATAGGAGTGGGTGGCTCTTATCTCCTTTCTCCTAAGCCCGGAGGATTAAGCCCGATACATGTATTAGATGGGCAATCACAAGTTGGTACTGTAAAGATTTACAAAGATAAAACAGGAAGATTTATTTTATTAGAAGAAGGAACTGAAATAGATCCTGATGCTATTGACTGGTTTGAAAGTGCAGAACTTGTAGAAGAACAACGAGTGCCTTTAAATGGTATTCGAGCTACTGCTGAACAGTATGCTTTATTAGCTAAACAAGAAGTTGTTGATCTTCTTTCTAGTGGAGCGCGTCGTGGTGCAGGACGAGAAGAATGGTTTTATCCTTGGGTGCGAGAAGTTTTAAGTGAAGATCCTGTAAGCGCTCATAGAATTCATCGAGCCGCTACTGATGGTAGATGGTGGCCTCATGCTCCTAAAGATATTTTAGCTTTTGTTCCTGTTACTAATGAGGGTGGAAGTGTTGGTGAAAAGATTAATGATGCTTGGACAAGTGTTCTTAGGAATTGGTTTGATGGGATAGTTAATCCAATGATTGGAGCAATGGTAAGAGAACCTATGTTCCAGCATTATCTAGTAACGGGTTGGGATCAGACACAGAGTATTCGTCGCAATTTTGATAGAGCGAAACGTGAGGTTGTTGCTAACGAATTTATTTTTGATAAAACAATTAAAGGCAGAAGACAATATGACAAAGGTGATATTTTTGTTGAAGGACCAAAAGGTAAAACAAAGATTGGTACCTATAAAACAAAATCAATATTTGCTGAAGAAGATTTGCACTATGTATTAACGCGCGACGATACACTTGAATCTTTTGATGAATTTGGACAGTACGATATGCAACCTTTCACAGATTTTGCAGAAGTAGAATGGCAGTTGGCTCATACGGATTCAGATGAGGTGTGGACACAGATAGCTTTTGCTATAGAAAAAAGAGATCATGAAGCATTAGCTTATGTATTAGACAATATTCCAGACAGAATGCTAGAAGAAGTTCATCCCATATGGTTCCGCGTTAGAAACCTTATGGATATGAAACCCACAGATATTAACGGCGATAATATTTTTATAAGTATGGCACCAACAAAAGATCCAGCAGGGACAGAAATATTTACGCGACGGAGATCAGTCGCAAGTGTGCAAGATGATTTCTTTAGTATGATGCATCATAAGAAACGAGTCTTTGAAACGCATAGAGATGTAGCAACACAAAGAGCAATGACACTAACAAGTGCATATATTGACGATCATCGTATACGTTCACAATTCCAGCAGATGGTAGGAACAATGGTTCCGTTTTGGTTCGCTGAAGATAACTTCCTTCGTCGTGTCGGAAGAAGCTTAAAGCATAATCCGTTGATGTTACGCAATTTGCATCTAACAATGACTGCTGGTGTATACAGCGGACTTGTTCAAACAGATGAATTCGGTGAAAGGAAACTAATCATTCCGGGTAGCGAAGTAGCTACAACAGCAATGTTAGCTATAGCTGACAGCACTCCGATAGTTAAGAATGTTTTCGGTGGGGAACTTGGTTCAGTTATTAGACCATCAATGGGATTAGCTACAAGTCTTAAAGTTGTACCCGGATATGATCTTGAAACTATAGGACGTATGGGGTTTGGTCCTTTGCTTGCCGCGCCAATTAATTATTTGTCAGGGCGTGATCCTGAGATAAGACAAATATTTGAAAATAATATTATTGGAGGACGTTACACAGGTGTAAGTGATGTTTCTTCTAATGCGGAATCTTTAGCGAAAGCTGTGTGGTCTTCGTTTATGCCAGCGGTTTTAACAAGAAGTTTGCAGATTGCTGGTATTGATGGACCTGAAGGTGAAGCAAGAAGCAAAGCAAAGATTGATGTTATTAAGTTTTTAGCAATGATGGATAAGATACCAAGTGAAGAAGAAATTGCTAATGCAGATAATCCTGCTTTATTCCAAGAAGCATTCTTAGAAAAAGTAGATGCAATGGCGAAACAATATCAGTTGCTTCAAGCTATGACATGGTTCTTTGGTACAGGTACAGGTTATTTAGCTGATCTTACATTAAATGAAAACTGGGAATGGAACTCAGAGTTTTATGAATTGCTTGAATTAGGTTTACCTTATGAACAAGCGTATCCACAATGGGTAAAGAATATAGAAGCTAGAACTGGTGAAGATTTTAATGCTATGCAGTTCTCACCATTCCGTACAAGTGCATATGAAAAAATTCCTTTTGCTGTTTTAGAAACAACACAAGAAGCTAATCGGTGGTTAGTTAATAATGATGAGTTCACTAGATCATTTACGATGGCTAGTGCTTTCTTTATGCCTAGAGATTTTAATCCTGAAGACGATGAATACATAGCTGAAGCTAAACAAAGACAAATTAATATGGGTCTTAGAACTTTACAAAGTCCTGAAGAATTCTTAGAACAACTTTACTTTAATGTTTCTTATGGTTTGTATAGCCAAAAAAGAACACAGTATTTAAAACAAAAACAAGCACATAAACGAGTTAATGCTGATACTACAGAGTTAGATAGAGTTTGGGATGTTTGGTATGAGACATTTAAAACACAACATCCTGTATTTAATCACGTTATTACTACTGGTACTTCAAGGGAACGAAGAGCAGAAACTCTTCGACAGTTCAGACATCTTGTAGAGTCACCTGATTTAATTCCAGAAGGTGAGCATAAAGATGATGTCTTAACTGTTATGAGTACGATTGTTGGATTCCAAAATAAGATGGATTCGCTTAGAGGATTGAATACTCCTGATGCTCAACAGAAACGAGATGCTCTTAGAGCGCAGTATTATAACATATTAGAATCTTTCACCAGTAACAAACCTTGGTTAAATGAGCTATTCTATAGCGTATTCGTGCCTTTAATTGGAGAAAGTTGGTTAGCGAAATATGATGCCGGAAACATCAACATTAACACAGGAGTTCTTGTCTGATGAGTGATATGGGTTTACCTGATCCGACTGGTCTTAATGAAGCGATGGCTCCAGCAATAGAAGAGATTCGTGATGAAGCGCATGACATTGTAGGTCGAGGTGCTGATGCAGTATATGACACAATCATGGGACCAGAAGGGGATCATTACCGAATAGGTGCTGAAAACGTTGGTCGAGCTGGTAGAGCATACTTCGAATTTCAGCGCGATGCTCATAAAAAAGGACTTGAAATTATAGGCCCATTCACATGGCTTGATGAATGGCTCTTAGGAACAAAAGAAGAGAGAGAACAAGATAAAAGAAAAGATTCAAAATCTTTTTATGAATCAGATGGTGGTGATTTAGCAGAACAAGGGAATCGTACTGCTATAAAAGAAATCCATTTTGCTGGCATGAGTAAACAAAGTGCATTTATAAAATTTATTAATTGGCTTATTGGTCATGGCATTAGTCAAGTTGAACGAGAAGGCGCACCATTAGGAGCATCTTTTACTATTCAAGATAAAGCAGGTATTCCTCAAACACGCCTTTTGGATCTTGCTGGTGTAGAGTCACGAAATGAAGTTTTAATGTTTATTGCTGACAACTGGGATTCAATACCACAAGTTAAACAAAGAATAGAAGGTGAACTTCAAAAAGCTTTTGATGTAATGGCTTCTGCTAATCCTGATGATAGTTGGGATTGGGAAGATAGAGGATGGGATAAACCTTATTACGCAGAAGATTTTCAAGCAGGTAGAGACACGATGGCTCAGATCCTCAGGACTTTTGGTAGTTTAGGAAACGAAGAAGTCAATATAGCAAATATGAATCAAATGTGGGGACATAATGCTTTTGAACATTTAGTAGCACAAAACTTTGAAAATGCTTTAATCGCCGCACAAGAGGAACTATTAGGAAACAACAGAGCAATACTTATAGGACCATCAGTAGGAACTCTTGGCCAAGGACTAATGGCAGAACAAACAGGTTTGTTAGAAGATGGGCAAACACAAGCACCACAAGATCAAATAGCATTCATTACTTCTTTCGATGGCACACCATTTGGAGATATTCAAAGCGTTAAAGATTTATTTTCTGGTGGCAAAATCGGACCGATGGACGCAAGCTATTTCATGGATAGATTATATAACGAGACAAAAGATGGAAGCGGATATTCATCTGTTCTTGCAAGAATACAACAAGAACTTTATGCGTGGGGATATATGAGCGCTCCTGCTGAATGGGGCAAATTAGAAATACCGGGACTTGTAAGAGGTGAACAAGGAGCAAACGTTGATCCAAGTATTGATGCTCTTCAAATGCTACAAGCAGATCTTATTAATGAAGGGTTAAGACAAGCTGATGGAGATATAGCAAACTTGTCTCCTGATGGTACAGCTTATTTAGATAAAGTTGTTCACGCTAGTGTTGCTAGAAAACTTGAGACTTTACCAGAAAGAGGTGGGCGTGAAGGACAGTATGTAAGCGCAATAGAGTCTGTTATTAGTGGCTTAGATAGTCTCGCTAGTAGAAGTGGGCGAACTTTTACTGAAGAAGGTAAAGATATAGTTCGTAAAGAATTAAAGAAAGATATAAAAGAACTTACACTTGAGGAACAAGAAGAAGCATTTGGTGGTGGAGGAACTCCTGAACAACAAATGGTTGCTGAAGTAGCGATGAGATTATTTTATCAAGACGAGGATTGGGAAGATAATGTTTTCATAGGAGCTAATGATTCTGCTTTTGATTACTATCGTTATGCTAAACGATCTGGCGCTCTTAGTGATGAAGAGTTGGAAGCAATAGAAAATTCTCCAGCTTGGGATCCGGGTACTTCTACTATGCCTATGTATCAGGCTGGTTTAAATCCGGGTCAGTTGCAAAATGTTCCTGAAGTTACAACTCAAGATCGAGGGACAATATATAACATGGATGTTGTATATGACGATTTTGTAGATCCGCGTCCTGTTACTAGAAAAGCCGCAAGAGATGTTATTATTAGTTTCTTTTTAGATTTAATTAAACAACAAGGAGAAGAAACAGCTATAGGTGAAGTGGGATCATTAGCTAACGCTCTTAATAATTTTGGTAATACTTTAGGTTCAAGAGTCGGGGCAGATTTTAATTATACAATCAGAGATTATGAGCGCATGGCGCAAGAAATACGTGAAGCTGTTGTTCTTGAAGATGTTGAAACGCCTGAACTTTATGGAACATTACAAGAAAGAATAGCTAGAGCTAATCAGTTGACTGGTATTAATCCACAACCATTTGGACAGTTAGCTAGTGTAATAAGCCGCCGTCGTGATTTAACCAGTATGCCAGCCGGGAGAAATGTATGACAGTTAAATATTCTGATCGTGATGTAGCTTCAGCTTATTTAGAACTTTTACGTGCTGTGCATGTTGGTGTATCGGAGATGGGTGTGCCTATGGCGCATCAAAGAAAGATAGGAAGAAGTACTGCTACTGCTGATCCGGGTAGTTTTCCTAAAGGTATTAATGCAAGATTATCTAGAAACGAATTAAATTTTCCTGTTGAGTCTGAACTTTTTGTAAAGCAAGCTGATGTAATTTTAAACGATTTAGGTTTAACATATGACGGAGTAATTGATGTATTAACAACTTTGGGTGTTAGTTCGCATGACATTATGTATGCGTGGGATGTCGATGGCCATAATTTTTATCATAAAAATCCTTTTGATAGAACAGGAATATTTCAATCAGGGGCTATGAGCGGCGCGCATCGTCCTAGCAATATTGTTATGGGGCGAATGGGATCATTTCGTGGGCCTAACACTGAAGAAGTTATAGCTTCTGGTGGTGATCCTAAACGACCGGGAGTAAAGCTACGCCCTAATGATGAGTGGATGAATGCAACCGAAGACGAAAGAAAACGGATGCAAGCCGAGCAAAATACATTGCTTAATCGTTTTACTTCTAGTAATCAAGAATTTAAAATTGATCCATACCCTGCAAAGATGCCACATGAAGGTAAGTTCGATCATCTGATACCTTTAGTTCCTAATAGCGCTATTGAATGGGGACTTGAATTAGGCATAGGTGCGATGCTTGGTCCTGCTGGCCGGCAGGCTATGGGTAAAGCAATTACATCTTTTACACGTTGGCTTAATCCTGCAAACAGATTAAAAAGAAATCAATTAACACTTTTACCAGACGGCACTAGATCAAGATCAACTCCGAGAGTAGCTGGTCCAGATCAAGGTCCAAATCCAATATCAACTATTAGACGACCTGATGATTCGGCGCCCGTGGATGTCGAATCATTGGTAATAGTAGATAGAGGGAGAGGTTATAAGAACTATGAAAAACCTGACCCTTCAGATTTTGCTTCAGTACGTGAATATGAAATAGCAGTACAGGAGTATTGGCAACGTGTTAATCCTGATCCGGGTGTAAGAGAGTTTATAAAATTAATAGATGAAGGGAAAGGACTAACTGATCCTATTCCTCTTAATAGAAAACTTAATAGAGAACAATGGGATAACGAGTTAATGGAACTCGAACATCAAATAAATGAATACGAAAATTATATTGCAGGTAAAACTGCGGAACATGGAGGAATGACTCCGAAACAAATCCGAGAAGTTTTAGATGAGTTATCTCAATCTGATTTACTTGATGATGCTTTTTATAGCCAAAACGCAGAAAGAGTGCAGTCTCTTTGGGATCGTAGCGCTCCAATGATTGATGATGATCCTTGGCGTGATCCTAATACTTTAGCTGACGCTTTAAGTTTGTTTAAACAGGAATATAAAGGTGATCCTATTAAGGGTGGGATGGGTTACGAATTCCCTGACAAGATTAGCAAAGAAGATCTGTTACCTTTTATGCGACAAGCTATAGCTAACCGTGAAAGAAAAGCGCTTACTGAAAGTCCTGAGTGGGGCATACAACAAATGGAAGAAATGTTAGAAAAGGATAGTCCTGATGCTGGCATACAGAAATTTTTAGATGAAATAAATTCACCACCACCAGATGAATGGGATGAAGGCATTACTGATTTTGTTAAAAGGGTAGGCGACGAGATGGGCATCCCTGCTTATGATGGTTGGGATTCTTTTATGGCTAACGCCGCTGATGCGGATTATCAAAAGATAAAAGACTTAGGATTTGGTGAAGATTGGTTACGAATGAATGTTCATAACGACGATCAGTTAGCACAATTTTTTGAGCTAATAGATATGGATGTGAATGTTGAACAATTAGATCAAATGATAGCAGACTACACTGCACAGTTATCTAAAGATCCATACTTTGGAGATGGTTTAACTGATGAGGAAATAATTGATGGTTTAGATTTATCTAGACAACCATTTAATCAAGATGATGAAATTCTTCCAGACTCTTTAAGTCTCTATGATACTGGTGACTCACCACAAGAAAGAGAAGCATTAGCAAAATTTTTACGTGCAAGAAAATATCATGAAGATCCAAAGATAAAACCAACAGCAACACCAGACTTACCTCTTGGTGGTCCGGGTAAAGGCAAGTTATTCGATCAAGATAGTATTTATGGTCAAGAAAATACTAGGAAATTGTATGGTTGGTTACTAGCTGGTGCTGGTGGCGCGGCAGTAACAACATGGTTAGCAACAAATCCAGATCACGCAAGTAAACTTATTGATTTCGCTAGTAAATTAGGAGATGTTATAGGTAGAGGTGCGCGAGGTACTGGGCATCAAAGTATTGATTCTTTAAATCCGGGTATTGCTAATCAAATTTTTGGTATGAACTCTGCTTTAGCTGGTTCGACAATTATTTCTGGTGCGGAAGATCCATCTTTATATAAAAATGCTGTAGGTGATTTACGTAAACAAGGTATTAATCCTCAAACAGTTATACCGAAAGATGTTCAAACACAATTAGAAAACGGAGATGCAGTATTTGTAGGTTATGAAACTATGAAAGATCAAGAAGAAGCTATACGTTTAGCTCCACAGTTTGGTGTGGAAGTATCTTCTGATCTTCCTCATATATGGAGAAAGCCGAATCGTAATACTATCCGTCCTTCTAATGGAGAAGAATGGGATCCTGATCGTTTAAAGAAATTTGCTATGCAACAAATGTTTTATCCTGATGCTGGCTTAAGAAGGAGAACGTAATGGCAGAAGAGCCACCTCAAGGACCACAAGGTGTGATGCTTAATGAAGAAGGATTCAGAAACTTTCTTCAAGAAATCACAGATCAATATTATATAGATGTTGAATTATCAGATTCGTTTTATAATTTTTTCTACCCTCTTATAGAAACTGCGGCATTAGAAGGATCAACACCTGAAGAGATTGAAAGATTAATAATTAGTAACCTTTCTGGCAATGAGCAAAGAAACGCATTATCGTTAGTGCCTTTCTTATTAATGGCTAATAATATTTGGCAGTTCGGAAAGATTGCTGTTGAATCAGGCGCAGGCAACTTTCAAGATTTTGTTCAGTTCCAATTAGATCATTACGATCATTTTTCTGTTGTTCCTACAATGCAAGATTCATTACAACAATTTGAATCTCTTGAAAATTTAATAGAACAAACAGGTGAAAACGATCCTGCTCCTGAAGCAGTAAGTGAACCTGAGTCTCTTCCTGTTTCATTAACTGAACTTCCTTATATTCCCGGCAGTGGAGGAATGTTAGGCGATTGGAATTGGTTAGATTTATGGGGTGACGTTGATCCTAGAGTAGAAGATTTCTTTGACTTTTGGGTAGAAAAATTTAATGAACAACCTGAAGATGTAGCTTCAGCTATGGGTGTATCCATTGAGCAATTACAAATGGATTTCTTTTATGATGACACGCATGGTTTATATAACCAAAGTTGGTGGCGTGACATTGAAGATGGTGTTAAAAGCCATCTAGAGTTTTGGTATCAATCAGGTGGTGTAGGCGCACCCGGAATGGGAACCAGTTTTCTTGACCCAGTTTATGGTGCAGGTATAACTGGTCTTCCTGATTATAATGATTACCCTCCATATACCGATCCAAGTGCAAGTAATCCTTATAATGCCGCACTAGAAGAATTTAAAGGATACGCGATTGAAGCTATTGAAAGACAAGGAGGAGGAGAGTTTATAGAAAGTGGTATAATTAACCACTTTGATATTGCTAGATACGCTTATCGAATCATGGTTAGCGGTGGAGCGAGTTATAAACTTGGACGCGATAGAGAACAATTTACTCCAGACCAATTTAGAGAAAAAGCTATACAAATTGTTGAAAAGATATTTCTCAATGAGTGGGTAGATGAAGACGGTAATCTTAAAGAAAGATTCCGAGATACAACTATTGGTATAGGTAGCATCTCTGCGCTTATGAATGAATGGAAAGCCTTAGCTAAAGCTAACTTCATGGATATTGATGTTAATGATTTACGTAAATGGGCTAAAGATGTTAAATCCGAAAAGATAGATAAAGAAACAGTTGATGACATGATACTTACAAGAGCATTTAATCAGGTCGATTGGCCTTTCACTCCTGAAGAACGAGAAGATTATATCGCTCAAGGAGTATCTATCAAAGATACATTACAAGGACAGTACTTAGCTGTTAAAAATCTTTGGAATGCTCCTGATCTTTTACCTGATGATCCTTGGTTGATGGCTAATTATGTAACTAGAGATGAACAAGGCAACAGACATTTTAGAACTGCTAATGAGTTAGCTCTGGCGGCACGACAAAATGTAGATAGGTTCCAGCACAATAGAGAATTCCAAAACTTTCATAATGATTTCATTACAGGAGTAGCACGTATGTTAAGGGGTGATTACTGATGTCAGATAATCTTTTTGATTTAGCTCGATCTGTTCCGGGTTTAGATTTTGATGAAATGGATCCGTTAAATCTTTTAGCTCAAACGATTGAACGTGTAGGAGCAGTTGGGCAAGGCAAGTTATCATCTCCTATTACTCAAGAGGATGTTAATAGATGGGCTGGAGAAATAGCTGGTACGGTTGAGGGTGGCCGTGGTTCAGGTTGGGAAGCCGCTGAAAAAATCCGTAGTGATATTTTAAAGTGGCGTGTCGGTCAAGAGAATTTAGAAGTTGCATTCGATATGACACCAGCACAAGCCGCCGCCGCTATGGAAATAGGTGGCGATATTGCTGGAACAGTAATGGCTAATGCTCCTACGGGTGAAGCTACATTTCCCGGCACTATTAATCCTTATGGCTATACTCCACCTCAACAAGAAGAATACGACAGCGCAGACAGTAAACAAACCATATTAAACAACATGAAAAATTCATTCCAACTTGCATTACGCAATATGGGATTTGAACCTGACATGATTACTACTTTGTTTAATTGGGCATCAAATAAGTTTATATCAGATCCCGGTTATACAGCGGAACGTGCGTTAATGGAAATGTACGATCATCAAGTATTTAAAGATAGGTTTCCTGCTATTGATCAAATGAGATCCGCAGGAGAAAAAGCCATCCCAACTCCCGGAGAGTATATTGCTTTTGAAAAAGATCTACATACTTTGTTGCAACAATTTGGTGTTCAAGTAACTGATATTGAAGAAACTGGTTTAGCAACAAGTCTTATCAGAGCAGGTGTGGGTACGCCTGAAGTTACTGAAAGATTAAGTGAAGCAGAACGAATTACTTTTTCTGTACCGAAAGATGTTCAAGACACGATTATGTTATGGTTTGGTCCCACTTGGGCTAAATCTATTCAGATGAAAATGTTTTTAGATCCTAATCAAAACTGGTCTAAAGTCCAAGATGATATTAAAACTGCTGAAGTAGGTGGTTGGGGTACAATGGTTGCTGGTTTAGATTTGGGTTGGGATTCTGAAATGGCTAATCAGATAGCTGATCTTGGTTTATCACAAGCTCAAGTCTGGAATTCTTTTGCGAATCTTAAACAAGAAGAAATGTTATTCTTAGAAAATGTTGGTGAAACTGAAAACGCCGGTGAGCTTACTGATTTAGAATATGAAAGGCATGGTATTAGTGCAGAATTTGGTATTGGTGCTGATGCTTTAACATTAGATGAATTAATAAACCGCAGAAAAGAAAGAAGGATATCTAGATTCCGTGGCGGTGGTACAGGTCAAGCTGGAGCCATGATTACAGGATCGACTACAGGAATAGGAGCGGCTAATGCCTAAATATGCAACTAGCTCTTCCAAAGGGAAGGCAAAGAAAGTACCTTATAAGAAGGTAAAGAAAGGTAAACGTAAATAATGTTTAACAAAGACGTACTAGA
>MDTA01044583.1_pt1 | contig 19418 bp, 11 predicted proteins | sample 811151 | NCBI WGS metagenome assembly MDTA01 (sample SAMN05326648, study PRJNA326480) | marine metagenome | isolation source: seawater | place: Indian Ocean: South | collected 2010 | reverse complement strand
GGAAATAAACCGAGTTGGGAATGCTGCGAAGCGCCCAGTGGTGCTCGATCGGCTGGTGGGTTGGGCCATCCTCTCCAAGAAACACGCTGTCATGGGTAAAGATGAAGATGTTGTGCAAGTGACTCAACGCCGCCAGTCGAATGGTCGGTCGCATGTAATCACTGAAGACCAAGAAGGTCGCGGAGAACGGTCGAAGACCGCCGTGCAGCAGCATGCCATTCGTGACTGCGCCCATGGCATGCTCGCGGATTCCATAGTGGATCTGTCGACCATCATAACCGAAGTCTTGGCCTTCGAAGCTCGGGTCTCCGACGATTCGACCCGCGATGGCAGATCCATTGGAGCCCGTGAGGTCCGCAGAGCCGCCGACCACGCTCTCGACCTCAGCCGTGATCGCGTTCAAGACCGCCTGGGAGGTCTTCCGGGTCGCGTTCGCCGCAGGCGCCGCAGCGACAAGACGCTCGGCCAATCCCTCTGGAAGTTCACCCGACCAAAGCGTGTCATAGGTCTTCGCCGCTCCCGGGTTCGCTTCGCGCCAGGCGGTCATAGAGCCCGCCCACGCCGCGTGTTCAGCGCTCTTTCGTGCGATCGCGTCCGCAAAATAAGCGCGCACCTCATCGGAGACGTGAAAGGGTGTCTCTGGCCATTCGAGGGCAGCACGCGTCAACGCCATCTCGTCTCCACCGAGCGGAGAACCATGACTCTTCGCGGTGTCCACCTTATTTGGGCTACCGTATCCGATGTGGGTACGGCAGATGACGATGGTCGGTCGAGCGTCTTCGGCGACCGCCGTCGTGAGCGCGGCACGGATCGAGTCGGCATCATGGCCGTCCGCACGCAGCACGCGCCACCCAAAGCTCTCGAAGCGGCCTTCGACGTTCTCAGAGAACGCGATGTCGATGGAGCCGTCGATGGTGATCTTATTGTCGTCGTATAGCCAAACTAGATTATCAAGGCCCCAATGTGCGGCCATGGAGGCTGCCTCGTAGCTGATGCCCTCCATCAAGTCCCCGTCGGAGCAGATCGCGAAGACGCGCTGAGTCATGGGGTTGAACGCCGCACCTGAGACGTCCGTCCGCGCCGCGAGCATCTTCGCCGCGAGCGCCATCCCTACGGAGTTCGCCACACCCTGCCCAAGGGGACCGGTGGTGACCTCAACGCCTGGGGTCATCCCGACCTCGGGGTGGCCCGGAGTAATGGAGTCCCACTGGCGAAACGCCTTGATGTCGTCCATCGACACCTCAAATCCCCAGAGGTGTAGAAGCGCGTACTGGAGCATAGATGCGTGACCGCAAGACAGAACGAATCGGTCGCGAGCGGCCCAATCTGGCGCCTTGGGATCGAAGCGTAGAAATTCATCCCAGAGCAGAAACGCGATATCCGCCAGACCCATGGGTGCGCCAGGGTGTCCCGAATTTGCACGCTCTACGCCGTCCGCGGCGAGCATTCGAATGGTGGTGGTAATCTCGCGGCGAAGGGTGGTGGAAAGCATCGAAAATCTCCCCTGAAGTGGCCGTAATCGGCCCTGTCATTGCACATCCGAGGTGCTGATATCAACGGGCATTTTTCGACTTTTGAGAGTTTTTTGAGTTTTCGGTGTTTTAGAGGTCTTTTTCCCAAAGAAGTTCAGGAATCGTTGATCTCTTTACGGACGTCGACCGACGCCTTCAACTCCACCGTGCGCTCCGCTAGACGCTCGCGAATTGTGTCCAGCCGGTCCTGAGTCTGCTCATTGGATTCGACGGTGAGTTGCGAGTAGAGGGCTTCGAGTTCTTCAAGGGCGGCTGCGCTGGTTGTATCGCCGTCAGACGAGACCCCTCGACTGTCGCGGACCTTAGCGAGCTGCACGAGGCTCCTGATCACGAGGTCAACCTCTTTCAGGATGCGTTCAGCGCGCGCATCCTTGGCTTGAATGAGCAGTAATCCGATCGCCTTCCGCAGCCTCAACGCCTCCGCGAGGTCCGTGTGGCGACGAGACATACTTGACCAAACGAGAGGCACCCGAAGCAGCTTGGGACCCCGCCACACGTTCCATCCATAGATCGCCGCAGCAGCGAGAAGGCCGAGGATTATGAGGCGGGTCAGCATGAGATGAGCTTGATCCTGGTTTTGGTTGCGATTCGAATGGCGTCAGCGACCGGTGGACAGGAACATCTCACGCCAAGCCTTCATTGACCCAAAGGTTCGCAGAAATTGGGGGTCCAGGGAATTCAATTGAACTTGGCCCAGCTCAAATTCGCGGGTCGCGATAATGGCGCTGTAGGTTCGGCCGGCGGGTGTCGACAAGGCTTCGGCCTTTAAACGTTCGCCCAGCGCCTCGGCCTTGGCCTCGGCGAGGTTGCCCTCAGCCCGCTTCCGAGCGCAATCCGCGTCCGCCTCTGCGCGATTCTTCTTATCGTACTTAAGGGCCTCTGCGTCGATGTCAGCGATCTTGATAGTGATCTCCGCCTGGAGCTTCTCGATCTTCTCCTGCCACTCCTCGCTCTTGATGCGAACATCCTTGTCGATGCCCTTCTGAACTGTATCGGTGGACTGCTTCGCCGCAGACTCCGCTTCCTTCGCCTGATCAAGTCGTCCCTGAACTGCGTAGAGCTGCTTCGCCTGGAGGCGCTCCTCATACGCCGCCTGAAATCGAATTCGCCGGATGACAACTCCATCTTTCGGCACGGTCACGTGATACTGCCTTAGCTTAGCGTTGAGCGGTGCGACCGCAGAGGCCGCGATCTTCTCTCGCTCATCGGGCTTCTGAATAGCCTCGTTCGTCAGATTGCCCAGGTGCTCTAGTAAGAAACCACGGCTGACTGAGTACACTTTCTCGCGATACGATGCCCCAAATCCTTCCTCGATGATCTTGTGTCCCTCGCCCGGTAGGATTCGGTACATCACCGTCGCTTCGACGGTGATGACGTTGTCTCCTCGTGTTCTCAATTCGAGGGCTGGATGCTCTGTGTTCTGGAGGAACTCGAGGTAGTGATACGAACGCGGTAATCGATACATCGTGTGGTACAGCGGTACATCGATGCAGTGACCTTGACCCATATCCTCTGGAAGAATACCTCCCAGCAGACTGCGACGGACCCCGATCTCATCCGGCTCCACGTAGGTTGTACAGGCGGCGGGAAAGAACCAACTCAACACGACGATGACGGAGAGATACTTGAATAAGGTTCCCATGATTCATTTCCCCCCGCGTTGCATGTGACTGATATCGATCGGTGTGGTCGGCTTTGAATACGGAAACGCGGTGATCTTCTTGAGCTGTGGGAAGATGTGCTTGGCGATCTCGAGATTGAGAACATCCGAACCTCGCGCGCCAACCGCCCTAATCTTGGCGGCGAGGCCCTCCGCCTGCTTGCGATAGGCCTCCTCATTCGCCTTGGCCAAGGTCACCTTCTGGTCGCGATATGCGGTGCACTCAGCGACCGTGTCGATGGCATACTTATCGGCCTCCCGTCGGGTCGCGATCGCCTTGTTCTGCGCAGCACGAAACTCACCTTCGAGACGCGCGACCAACCCCTGATACTCAGCGTTCTTAGCCTGCTCAACGTCCTGAACCTTACGACGACTCTGGGCCTGAAGCCGCTTGCGGTTTTCTTCTTGAACCTGAACCTCCTGCTCGGCCGTCTGCCGCAATTCGATGGCCTCTTCAACCTTTTGCTGGAAGCGAGGCTTCGGCGTGATGATCTGGGTCACCACGATCCCCAAAGGATTGAGGCGCTCATTGAGGGACTTCTTCGCGAGGGCCGTCGCCTTCCCGTAGGTGCTGGGCTTAGCGACCTCTAGGAAGCTGTAGCGACCAAACTCATTGCGCAAAATCTCACGAGAGTGAACAGCCAGCGCCTTCTGCTTATAGCCATCCCCTCGACCATTCTCAGAGATGACCACGTTGGCCTGCCCCGGCATGATCTGATAGTGCAACTCCATGCGCTCGAAGAAGAAGTTCGAGCCATCATTGGCCCGCACCGTGAGTTGGTTGACCATATTGGGATCCGTGGGGTCACCCGTCCCGGTCATGACCAACACCTGAGGCTCGATCTCGAGCAACTCGACCCGCTGGAAGAATGGCATATAGCTCAGGGTTCCCTGCTCGGTGACGACTCGATAATCATCCCCGAATACGCCGATACCAACAGCGTTGTAGACCACCGCCACCTCACCGGGCTTGATCTCGACGAAGCCCGATCGACCAGACATCACGCTGAACACGAGCACGAGGGCCGCGAGGATGGGAAAGAGCACTTTTGTAAACTCAAAAGCGGACAGCTTCTCCATCCAGCCTTCAACGGTTGGGTTTGCCATGGAACACACCTCCTCCATTCAATCGGGAACAGTGTGAGCCAAAGGCGGGTCAGAATCCAGAGCAGATCCACACCCGCGCCATAAGGCCCATTACAAGTCATGTCGATTGTGCCAGAGTCCAGCGCATGTGCGGCCGCTACCAGCTCTCTCTTCCCTTTGAAGATGTCGTCGAGCACTTCGACATCCCAGGGACTCCCGACCTTGAGTTCACGACACGCTTCAACATCGCCCCGACCCAGCTGGTCCCGGTCGTTCGCAACGGGACAGGGCAGCGTGAGCTCGTGACTCTGCGCTGGGGCTTAGTCCCCCACTGGGCACAAAACGCCGACAGCGCCGCGCGCATGATCAACGCACGCAGCGAGACCGTCTCCGAGAAGCCGAGCTTCAGAGACGCTTTTCGCCAGGCGCGCTGCCTCGTGCCTACCACCGGGTTCTACGAGTGGAAGAAGGAAGGGTCCAAGCGGACGCCCTACCTCATTCAGGTCGAAGGCGCTCCACTGTATGCGATGGCCGGGATCTGGTCGCGCTGGGCTGGCCCGGACGGGCCGCTCGAGACCTTCAGCGTGCTCACCACAGAAGCCGCCCCCAGCATCGCCGACGTCCATGAGCGCATGCCCGTCATTCTCCATCCCGACCACTACGGAGACTGGCTCCACCCCTCGGCCCCCAGGGACTATCTCCTGAGTCTCTGTCAGACGCTGCCGGACGCGCTCATCCGGCGCACTGAGGTGGGTGATTACGTAAACTCCGCCCGCAATGAAGGGCCCGAATGCGAGACGCCCGGTCCAACCCAGGGCACCCTGCTCTGACTCAGTCGGCGAGATGCAGATAGATGGCCACCGCCGTACCTACCAACCAGAGGATCCAGAAGATGGCCTTGCCTGCGTGTCGTTGAAACAGACCTTGGAAGCTGTTCGTAGCGGTTGAGCGTAAACCGATGACCACGACGAAGAACCCGAGGGGATTCAAGAGCCAAATCCACCACAGGCCCGGCCCGGCGAAGAACCAATCCGACCAGCCACGATGAATCACGAGCTGCGCGGTGGTGGTGTGACCCGATTTCGGATTCTGAACCGCTCCTCGCTTCCCATCCACGACCTTGCGAAAGGCGCTCAACTCGAAGGTGACGGGCTCATTCGTTTGGTCGCAGAGATTGAAGAATCCGCCGCGGGCGCAGCGGTCAAGCTTCTCGGTCAACTGAATGCAGACCTCCGGATCAGCATCGCCGCCAATCACGACAGCGCTGACGGGGACGTATTCTTCGGTCTTGGGATCCTTCTTACAGCGAACCCAGCGATAACTCGTCGCAGGTTGATCCACCTCATGACGCCACCAGGCATCCTCGTGGTCGAAGCGCTTCTCGAGGCGGTTCTCGAGGTTGATGAGGCTAGATGAGTCTTGGGCATCGGAGACCCGAACCTTGATGTCCTTCACGTCGACGTGAACGCTCTCCCCAGATCGAAGACCTGTGTATCCAAGGGAGAGCTTGAGGGGCTGTGCGTGGCGGCCAGTGCCCTGCCAACTCAAGGGGGATTGCTCATCTCTCCACTCCGCTTGAGCCTGAATGGAGAGACCTGCCCTCCGGACCGCCTTGAGAGTGAAGTTAAGCTCATCTTTGCCCGCGGCCAGACGCATGGGCACATCGTAGGTCGCACGTCCTCTTCGGGTTAGTTGACGATCACATGCATCTCGATCATTGGGAGGCCCAAGAGTAAAGCGAACCTGACGGGTCTGATCCTTGGTGAAGGTGAGCTGCTCCTCGTTGACCTCGAAGGTAAAGCAGTCCTGAGCTAGGGGTTGGTCATTGGACGCCGCCTGAACCTCATAGGTCATGGGTCGAGGGTCATTCCCCTGGCACCGCAGTCTAAAGGTGCACACCTTGTGGACCTTATCGCTGACCGTCCCAAAGTCGATGATCTCATCGGAGAATTCACACGTCTTTCCAGCGACCCGCTCAAGCTTGCAGGAGGAGGGCTTATCGTACTTGAGGTCCTGCTGGTTGATGGCCATGGGTCCGGTACAGTCCATGACAGACCTCGGCGGCTTCGCCTTGAACTCAAATGTCTTAGACGTCGTCGAGAGCACAACGTCTCGAGTCCAATAGGGCACCTTGTCCTCAACCTTACCCTGTCCCCAGCCTTTGATACCGAGATCGGCCTCCATATTGGTCAATCGCGATGCGGTGTACGCCTTGAGCGTCGCTTTCGTTGCGGGTACTTGCTTTCCGGAGGGTAACTCAACGGTGAAGTACGCTTTTACGCAGGCTTTCTTGCGGCTTGAGATCTGACCTCTCTGAGGTGCACCAGTCTGCTCAGAGCACGGCCCCTCCCACCAGTCGATCCGGGCACCTAAATCAAAGGTCGGGCGGGTCACACCTTGCCCAGATTCAATGAGCTTTTCGCAATCCTCACTCGAGATGTCTTTACCACCAAAGTGACGACCGACCAGGATCTGGTTTTCAGCGAAGCCAGACCCCTGTACGGCGCCATCATTTTGAGGAACGGCGTTGGGCCAGCGCCAATTCACCGTGTCACCGGGTGAGGCGGCGCCCGTTGCTTTGCCGAAGCAGGAGACCGACATCGCCTGCTCAGTGTTCACGCTGCCTGACCCCACGGCGTGTGGCTCGCCACCCTCATTGCATTGGAGTCGTCGGTTCATCTCAAGGAGGGTCCCCTGGAAATCGTCAGGTTCCAATCGAGCGAATTTACCGAGGGATCGACAGGTCTTGATGAATGGCCTGACGTCCCGATCACCGTTTCCATCAAACTGACTACCCAACCCCCGACAATCGATCGGGGTAGGGCCAAGGATGGATTTTACCTTTTCAGTGGAGAAGACCACCTCCGCCTGGGGGAATTTCTGACCAAACTTTGGCCGGGGTGAGTGCCAACACTTCCCATCCGTCAGAAAGAACACCTGCTGTGTGCCTGACTGCGACTGGAGCCACCGCTTGGCTTGCTTCAAAGCGGGCAGACATGGCGTCTGATCACCCCAGTAGGGGTGAGGTGTCTTTGACCCCCAGTTTCGCCCGCCGGGTGCTCTCCTGGCGATCTGTACGTTGTTCTTCAGGATGGCATTCATGACGCGCTCGAAGGCGCGTTTCCTCGCCTGTGTCGACGCCGGAACGTCGATCACGATGAGCGGCTCCGACCCCTGAATGGTGGCGCTCCCAAAAGTAAAGTATCCGAGCTTGGTGCGCGCCTCATCCAAGAAGACCCGCGAGGCTGCAGCCCGAGCGGCGTCTCCTTTGGGGTCATTGGGTTTTCTCCCACTAACCGCCGACATGCTGCTCGAATCATCGATCACGATAGCGATGACGTTGTCACCACCCTTTGCCTGAGCCAAGCCTACGGGACCGAGCAGTAAGAGTGTGGGCCAGATAAGCCGCTGGAGTGTGTTCACGATCTCCCCCCGAATCTCATGGAACACCGTCAGGATTGATCAGGCCTGAGGAGGGCGCAAGGGTCAGGGTTTAGGTCCACCCAGGCTCAACCTCTCCAGCTGTTGACAGGCCTGCTGGCTGGTCTCGCAGGCGGCCTTGAGGATAACCCGCGCGGCGGTTGGGTTAGCCGGAGTGCCATGACCCATCCAGACCATGGTGCCGAGCATGGTGCACGAGGCGGGATCTGCCTGGTCGCAGCCGGCACGGTAGGCAGCGACCGCGTCGGGCAAAGACCGATTGACGCCGCGGCCCGTGCGCAGGGCCTGCCCGTAGAGGAAGCAGCCGCGCGCCTGTTTTCCATCGCAGGCCTTGCGGGCGAACGTCGGCGCTCTGCGCTGGCCGCCCTCGACCAGGTCGCGGGACAAGGCTTCGGCCGCAAATAGGCAGGATTCTGGGCTGCCATAGTCGCAGCCACGCGTGTACAGATTGACGGCTACTTGGGGATTCTTTGCGACCCCCTTCCCGTGGGTAAACAGCACCCCGAGGGCCCGACACCCATCGCCTTGCTCCAGCTCACAGGCCCGCGTATATGCGCCGCCTGCACGGGCTAGGTCGCTGGGGACTCCGTCGCCGTGCTCGAAACGAAGTCCGAGAAAATAGCAGGCGGCCGCGTCGTCTCGCTCGCAGGCAGCCTGCAGCAAAATCACGATATTTTCACAGGCGCGGTCGACCCCCTGTTCACAGCGCGGTTCCCAGAAGCCCACCGTACGTCCGGGGTGAGCGTTCAAGCTGGGTAAGAGCGCAAAGAAAGCGAGCACCCAGAGCCCGACATGAAGGCGATTCGTCCGCGTCTCGTCCCAGCGCCAGGACGGAACGCTGAGAAATCGTCCCAGACGGTCGAGCGGCCGCGCAAGGAGGTTCAGAAAGGGAAGGAACAGCAGCTTGTCCATCCAGCTGACGCTCAAACCAGGATCGTCGCCAACCGCTGGACGGCCCATGTCCCGCAAGACGTCATACATGAAGAAGATGGCCAGGCCATAGAGCGTCCCGAAGAGGATCTTCCCGCCATTACTCTTTGGGGAGCTGGCCGGGTCGGTCACCAGCAGGTTCATGCCGAGGAACACGGCGATAGGGATGGTCGTGTCGACGTACATATAGGTGTCGGTCACGCCGAAGTAGAGGGTGCCGACGACCCATGATGCCAAGACCGCTGAGACCGTCACCAGGGTCACCCGGAAGAATAGCTGGACGACGACACCCATCAGGAAAATCCACTCGTATGCATACAGCGGTCGCCCGAGGGTCGTCGAAATCTCAGCGCCCCAAGTCAGATGGGGCAGCTCGAAGACGATGAGCACAAGGGAGATGACACAAAGCCCGAAGGCAGATGGGTTGAAGATGTGGACGCTACGCCCATCGCGCTCCCAGCGCAGGAATTCCCGCGAGAGATAGGCCAGGGCGATCATGAGGTACTGGGCGGCGAAGTAATCGTCGTGGAACCACATGAAGAGGTTTGTGCTGAAGACAATGGGCCAAGGGCCGAAGCCAATACGCCACTGGCCATGGCGCCACCAGCAGACGATCAGCTCTACCAGATAAGCGAAGGCCACCTGACTCAGAATCAAGGGGACCTCAGCGTACACCGCCTCCCAATGCCAACCCCAGTACGCGAACACCCCACCTTGGACAGTTAATTGGACGTAATGTGGGCGTCTGACCCCGAGCGTCATCGACAGGTCGGGCCGACGCAGAAACAGGAAGCCGAGACAGGCGACGAGCAGCGCCCCCCACCCGACGACGCCCCAGAACAGACCTGAGCTTGCGGCGGCCCTAGGCCAGAGCGCAAAGCTGAAGAACACCAAGCAGAGCCCACCAATAATCGCCCGAGTACGGGCCGGGCTGAACGGGTGAGTGTGTGTGGTGTCGATGGTGTCAGTCATGTGCCTGGTCAACCGATCCGAACCGCCCGATCGACGAGGACCCTGGTGAACTGGCCCTGCATCAAGATATCGGGCGCCCCGATTACCAGAAGCTGCTCGCGCGCTCGGGAGATAGCGACGTTCATGAGATTGACGCGGTCATTGAGAAAGCTCAAGGAGCGTGGCCGACTGACGACGGTGCTGAAGAGCACCACGCGACGTTCCCCCCCCTGGAAACGATGGACCGTACCCAGCGCGATGCCTTCGGGACCAGAGGCGGCCCACTCATCTAACTCCTGAGCACCCTGCCAGGGAATTCGTGCCTGGCGCAAAGCGTCCCGAATCCGGTCGAGTTGGCCCACATAGGGGGTGATGACCGCGATCTCCGACCATGGAACGCCGGCCGATTGAAGCCCCATCAGTAGGGAGATCACCGTGTCTCGCTCAGCCATATTGTGCCAGCTACCGCGAATGCGCTCTTGACTGCCCGTGACGGGAATCAAAGCGACCCGGGCGTTCAGCTCAGGTAACGGGAGAGGTCCGGTGACGGGCTTAGTCTCAATCTCGAGCCCATAACCGCAGAGCGCATCACAGATCTCGATGATCTCGGGCTGGCACCGGAAGTGCGTCGTCAAGGTCGGACGTCTATGCACCGCTCGGTCAGCCAGAGTCTGCGCTGAGATATAGGCACGTTCAACCACCCGGTAGGGTCCGAGACGCTCGACATCCAGGGTCACTCGCGCCGCCCGCTGCACTCGGGCTTCGTCCTCGAGGCTAAGCTGCACGACCGGCTCTAATTGGTAGACATCTCCGATGATCAGCGCCGAATCGCTTCGCATGAGACCGGAGACCGCGTACGCGGGATGGCACTGGCCCCCCTCGTCGATCACCAATCGATCCACCTGCCCGCCGCGGGCCGGAAAGACATTGCCCATGGACAGGAGCGTCGACCCAACGACGGGAAACAGCTGTCGCAGCAGCCGACCCTCCGGCCCATCGGGCTCGAGGGATTTCCTGAGAGAGCGTCGCTGGGTGGCCGCCTCGAAGGCGGACTTGATGACGACCTCCAATTGGTCACGATGCACCAGAATCCAAGCGCGTCTGACCGTCAGCGCTTGTTGGAAGAGTCGGAAATGGCGGCGACCCAACTCCTGTGCTGAGATCTCGAGGGCCCCGTCGCCCTGGGCATCCAGGCCGTCTCGCTCCTGACGTAAATCGACTAGGTTCTCAAGCCGCTCGCGTGACTTAAGGGCCTCGGACACATCGGCGCGAAGCGTCTCGAGAGTCGTGATCGACTCGGCGACTTCGTCAGCCCATTGGTCCGCGAAGCCTCCTGGTGTCCCATCGAACTGCGGTGGGCCCGGCAGAGTGAAGCGCGTGGGCAGCTCGACCTGACCCAATATCTTCATCAAGCCATCTTCGAATTGGGTGCGCGTCTTCCGGAAGTGCGCGCGGGCGCGGTCGAGACCGTCGGCGCCCTCTTCAAGTCGGTCGAGTAATCCGCTTAATCGCGGGGCCAAAGCCTTCAGGTGCGTACGTAGCTGTCGCAAGGTCTGAAGAGTCTCCGCCGAGGGCATCTCTCCGTCGTCTTCGACAAGGGCCTCCAGCTCAGCGATCCGCCTGTCCAGAACCCGCCGGCGCTCGAGTCCACGATGGTGCGCGTGGCGCCCCTCTTCCACATCGAGAAGCGACTGGTACAGGGTCGAAAAGACCTCGAGCTGAGCGTCCAGATTCAGACGCGCGTCGGCTGGATCAATGACCGGTTGACGCTGGAGCCATTGTTGGAGTCGGTCGATCTGAGCGCTGGTCCGCTGAATCGTCACCTGTTGACTTCCAGCCCTGATGCCTAAGGTGACCTCCAGATCATCGAAGGCGTCGAAGACATTATCGACCGCCCGATTATTCGTACTCGCCACGACCAGGAGTTCATCGCCCATCCGACCCGTGTCGGCGAGCACCTGGACACGCTTGACGAGCTCGGCGGCGACGAGATCGATAATCAAACGGGTCTTGCCCGTGCCTGGGGGCCCCTGCGCCGCAGAAAACGTCGAGCCCAGGAAGGTCTCGGCGACGGTCCGCTGATGCTCAGTGAGCGGTTCGGGGTGGAATTGCCCCATCATCGGCGCCCAGCCGGCGGGCTCCGGGCGGCCGGTCAGATACGTGCCTAAGGGCGTTTGCCCCATCACGCCAACGTGCAAGCGGACACGATCAACCAGGAGCCCGAGGTCCCGTTGGAGATGGTGGGTCGTTTGAATCTGGGCGCCGTCGTAGACCAAGCCGACCGGATACACGGACGGTGACCTCCTGCCTGCGTTAAGTCTCGCGGCGATCGCGTCCAGCAGTCCTTCTACAGCGGTCGCGTCCGAGGCCTCCTCCTCTGGAGTAAGCAGCTTGGGTTCCCACTCTCCGGATGACTGAAGTAAATCGGTCACCGTCGCGACCATCTGTCCAGCGGTGAGGGACTCGGCTCCTCGCAACACCTCATATAGATCAGCCAACTCCTCATCAGCGACGCCCAGTGTCTGGGTGAGCAGCCGGTCATCTAGGGAGTAGGGCATCAGGCCACCATCTTCATCGACGATGCCCCGAACATTGATGTGTTTAGGGCCGGGCGGCAGGCGGCCCGCCTTTCGGTCTCGATAGCTCGGTGGTTCGAATCGTTGGCCCCCATCCTTCTGCCACTCGATGGTCGCGCGAAAGCGAAACAAAGAACCCAACTCATCGCCTCGGGGAAAGTAGATCGTCGGCCACCCGATCAGGCCACCGAAGGTGTTGTCGTCATCCTTCCAGCGACGACGCTGGCGGCGGTAGATCCGGCGTAACCATTGAGCGGTGAAGGGGACGGCCTCACCTGCGACGGGTGTCTCGATCTGTCCGTCGGCTCGGGTGAGGAAGCCAAGGGACTCAGCGTTAAACGGCAACTTAAAGTAAGGCTGTTGGCCCTGAGGCTCGGCGAGATTCAGTGGCTGATTCTGACGGTACCGATAGGCTTTGGGCCGCACGGTGAGGGCCTCTTCAAACCGCACCGCGCTCAGCCAATACCGCAGAATCTCCGCGATCTCATCGGGGCGTAGTGGGTCATGTTCAAAGGCCATATGTCTGTGCTCTCATGGTCGTCCGCCACGCGCAAGCCCCCTGCGATGCTTGCCAGCCAAGCGGTGCTTAGGTCACGATGCCGCAGAGAGGACCAACGACACCGATGATGTATTACGACCGCAGCCTCCCGCCTGACAGCCTCTTGCTCCAGGCGCTCATGCCTGGTGGACATCTTCATCCATTGGTCGTCTGGGTGAAAACGGGCAAGGGAATAAACGTAAACGCCCGAATTGAATACAGAAAAAACAAGGGGGACCACCGCTTAGGAGCGGCACAGATCTACATCGGGCGCCATGGCATCCTTACGCTCAGCGCTCGAAGAGCGTCGCTGCTCAGCGCCCACTGCGACCCGGAGTTGGTGACCCCAGCGTATACCCGTCTGCCTACGCCTTGTCCGCTCCTCACGGCGCCCATCGACACCATCATCGAGCACCTGGAGCATCACGCCCAGCTGGCCTTAGTTGAGCGCAGCAGCGGGTCCGCTCCAGACGAGGGTGAGGTGCACGCGGGTTTCATGAGGCGTTACGGCGCTGAGTTTGAAATTGAGGATAGACTCCTGGCTGTCGATAGCGAGATTCAGATTGGATTTTCGAGCGATAGGGGGGAGACCGGCAGCGCTATCCGAGATGCGTTCGAGGCGGAGATGGTGGATCGCTTTGGTCTTAAACGACCTATCCCGCGTAAACTCGATGTGCTGGGCGTCGACCCAGAGGGTTCAATCTTGGTGATTGAGCTCAAGGGCCCCCGCGGGGATCTTGGACGCGCCATGCTCCAGGCGGTCGTCCATCGGGAGCGTTTCTATCGGCTGTTCGGTCAAGCAAACGACACGGTCAGTCCGATCCGGACGTTGATGAAACAGAAGGAGTCGACCGGATTGGTCCCCGGTTGTCGGGTGATCAAGGACCGACCTAAGGTGGGCGCGGTGGTCGCCATGCCCGACGAGGGGAGCGATTGGATCAGCCGCTGGATGAATCTCACGCGGGCTGCCCGCGGCCAACTCGGAGAGGCCGCAATCGGTATCGAGTTCTGGCGATTGGACGAGGCCGGCGTGATCCAAGAGACTCACTTGGTGAATACCCCCGAAGCACAGAGTTGGGAAGGCTGGGTCCAGGCCCAGCAAATCGAGTGGAAACAGACTCAGTTGATGCCCGTCGCGGCCCGCGCAGCCGGGCACCACATCGGGCGACGCGGCCCCAGCAAGAGAGCCTACGACCGCTTCATCCCGGCGACATTTGCTGAGCACAATCTGCTACCGGAGATTCGAGAGCTTGCGCTCAACCTATTCTCGGAGCACGACATCAAATGGTGGGGCGATCTTCGACATGAAAACGGCACCTCGAGGCCAACGAATCATCTCCGCAGCTCGCAGATTCACTGCGTAAACACCTTGCTCAGCCTCCATCAATCCGGTGCGCTGCTTGAAGCCATCCAGCACCTCGTACCCGAGGCGGTAGAGCTCGTCCCCCTCGAATCAGGCTGCCCGGTCGCCTTTGAGTGGATCGGTCAGGCACCCTACCTTGAGCGAGGTGGAGGACGGGGTCGTTTTCGGACGAGCATAGACGCCTTCATCGTCGCGAAGACTGAGACCGGTCGAAGAGTAGGCGTCTTCCTTGAGTGGAAGCTGACCGAGAGCTACGACGCCGAGCGAAACCTCAGATTCAGTGACAGAGGTACAGATCGCTCAAATATCTATCGGCCGGCCTATGGGCGGGCGAGCGCAGTCTTCGCGACGCAGCCAGACATCGAGCACTTCCACTACGACCCTCACGATCAGCTCCTCAGGCAGGCGCTGCTGGCGAATGAGGTCCGGCTCGCCCGCGAGTTCGACGTCGACACCATGATGCTCGTCGATTGTGTGCCCATTCAGAACGCGCCCCTGCGCACAGCCGTACCGGGTGGTTTAAGGCACTTAGGTTCGACGATTGACGCTGTCTGGAGCGCGCTGCTGCCGGACGAGCCGTTGCGCTTTATGGTGTTCGATCCACTGCAGTGGATGAGTCTATCGGCTGATCTAAACACACGGTATGGCGCGCTCTATGGGGCCGTACCTCCCATCCTGAGCTGACGCCTCAGGTAGAGTTCGTGTCTGGTCGCGCAAGGTACCGCACCGTCGCCTCATCTCTTCGGACCAGCTCGGTCATCAAACGACCGATGAACTTCGGATCAGGGTCTAACAGCCAGTACTGCATGATGCGGTATGCGGCGAGGGTATCGGCTGGTGTGCGGTACATGGCGTCCCGGAGAGGGGTCACATCCATCACCACGGACAGGATGGGATTGATACACAAGGCGTACACGGTGCTGCCTGTCGCGTCGATCATCGCGGTGATCACGTCATGATCTGCCCGGGCGATGGTCTCGGTGGTCGCGCCCGCCTCAACATGATCAGCGAAACGCTCGATCGCATCGAGGATACCGGAGATGTCCTTGCGCTCAGCTGGCTCCGCAAGGCGCTCAAGGATGACTCTCGCGACCTGGCGTCTCATGGCCAGGAGGTCACCGATGACTTGGCGGCGCTCTGAACCATCGCGCGCGAGGGCCACGATATCGGGCAGCAGGTCTGGGCCACCGGAGTGTCGTACATCTTGGACCACATACCCGCTCCCTTGGCGAACGGACAGCAGCCCATTCGCGGTGACCCGGCTCAAAGCTGAGCGGAGGGTGAGCCGGCTGACGCCCATTTGATCGGCTAAATCTCTCTCTGGGGGTAGCCGGCTACCGACGGGCGCGTCCCCCGAGAGTATGGACCGTTGCAAGGCTTCAGCGCAGAGATCGACCACAGAGCGCCGGGCTAGCTTTTGATCTGAAAACATTGGTTCTACCAATCTACCAATTACCCCAAATGAGCATCTGGAGCACAATTGGTATTATCAATATACCAACAGCTTCGCAACGCAAGGCCGCCCTAGGTGCATCGCGAGCAGTTGGGGATGAAGATGAGGGCGAGAGCGTGAGTTGGTCAGTCGTCTGAGGTCTCGATAGGCTCTTGAATAGCCGGAGAGGGCTCTGGAGCTTCCTTGGGCTGGTCGGTCTCTATGCTCTCCTCGGTTTGAGAGGCGTCCGACTCGTCGGATTCGGCTGATTGGGCGTCCTCTTCTACCTCAGAGATCGGCTGGCTATCGCCTGATGCCCTCTCACGCAGAGCGGAAAACAAAGCCACGATCTGCAAGAGCAGGACGAGCATGAAGGGAATCGCTCCGAAGATGGTTAAGACCTTGATGACGTCGATGTCACCGACGAAGGTGAACCCGGCGCCAAGCAGCCCCAGAATGACCCCCCAGATGAGCTTTTGATTCGCAGACGGGTTGAGGTCTCCACCGCTAGTCAACATGGCCAACACGAAGGTCGCGCTGTCGACGCTGGTGACCAAAAAGATGAACACGAGTACGGTGATGACGACGCCGATGAGAAAAGCACCGGGCATCATCGCGCCCAATTGATACACAAGCCCCATGATGTCGTTCTTGAGACCAGCCGTGAAATCATGCGCGCCCGTCAATTGCAGGTCTGTAGCCATTCCACCGAAGACAGCAAACCAGAACAGACTGAAGAGCGTCGGGCAGAGCAATACGCCAATGATGAATTCGCGGATCGTTCTTCCCCGGCTGATTCGCGCGATGAATGAGCCGACGAACGGCGTCCATGCGATCCACCAAACGAAATAGAACACGCTCCAGGCGCTGACCCATTTTTGAGACGCGTCGAAAGGTTGAAGGGTCGTAGAGATGGGAATCAGCTGAGCTGCGTAGTCGGTCAGAGTGTCAAAAAACGTCCCGAGTAACGTCTGAGTGGGCCCCAGGAATAGGAAGGCGAACACCAATAGAATGGCGACCGCCATGTTGATGTTGCTGAGAATTCGAATGCCCTTATCGAGGCCGGTCGAAGCCGAGAGCATATACGCCGTAAAGAGCACGCCCATAATGGCGATATCGACGCCGATCGACTCAGCGGGCAGCCCGAAGACGTGATGCAGGCCTGCGTGCACCAGGAGAATGCCCATGGCCATTGAACCAGCGACCCCAAAGGTGACCGCCAAAATGGCGAGGAGGTCCGCGATGGCGCCTACCCAACCAGTCCACTGCCCCGCAAAACCTAATCTAATCGGCGTGCTTGGCAGGTAAGCTCCCCCCTTAACGAAGCTAAAATATGCCAGGGTCAGGGCGCCAATACCGTAGATTGCCCAAGCGTGAATCCCCCAGTGGAAATTCGTTATGAGAAAAGCCTGAGCCGCGGTATCCGCGGTGGCCGGAGTGCCTGATGGGGGATTCAATAGATGGTAGACCGGCTCAGAGACACCCCAGACGACGAGCCCAGTGCCCATTCCGGCGGCGAACAACATGCTCAACCAGGACGCGGTTGAAAAGTCAGGAGATGAGTCTTCTGGGCCGAGGCGAATGCGGCCATATTTACTGACCGCGAGCCACAAACAGAGCACTACAAATAAAGACACCGAGACTAAGAATGCGGAGCCAAAGACACTGAAGATAGCGTCCGTAATCGCCTGTGTTATCCGGGTCACGTGGGCCGGCCAGACAAGGGTCAGCACGGCCGCAACTCCGCAGAGAGCTACGGAGATTCGGAAGAGCAGTTGACTCGGTTTGCTATCTTCGTCGGCTGATACTGTATCCACACGTGAAGCGTAGCAGCTTCGGGTCTACACCCGAAGGGTCAAACGGGGAGCGCCTGACCTCGCCCGATCGCATAATAGGTGAATCCACGCTTCTCCAAGCGGTTTGGGTCGTAGAGGTTCCGCCCGTCAAAAATAATGGGCGCGCCCATTCTCTGGGCCATCTCACCGAAGTCAGGACGTCGAAAGAGGCTCCACTCAGTGCAGATGCAGAGCGCGTCAGCGCCATCCAGGCAGGCATAATGATCGTCTCGCATCTCAACTGCCGGTCCCAGATCACGCGCGGCGTTCTCCATCGCCTGAGGGTCATGGGCCGAGACCGTCGCTCCCGACGCGAGAAGTCCTCGAATCAGATCCAGACTTGGAGCCTCACGCATATCATCCGTGCGAGGCTTGAAGGATAGACCCCACACCGCTATGCGCTTTCCGCTGAGATCGTCGCCGAAGTGCGCCTTCACCTTCCGCAAGAGAATTGACTTCTGGTCGCGATTCACGGTGTCGACGGCGTCGAGGATACGTAATGGATACCCGTGTTCCCGGCCCGTGTGTGTGAGCGCTTTGACGTCCTTGGGGAAGCAGGAGCCTCCGTACCCCGTCCCTGGAAACAGAAACTGGTATCCAATGCGCGGGTCCGACCCGATGCCCTGGCGAACATCCTCGATATCGGCCCCGACGCGCTCCGCGAGATTTGAGAGATCGTTCATGAAGCTGATCTTAGTCGCGAGGATGGCGTTCGCCGCATACTTGGTCATCTCACTGGAACGCACGGACATAAACTGCATCCGGTCGCGCGTACGCGTGAACGGCTCATACAGCTCTCTCAGAACGCTTTGGGCGAGTACGCCCCCTTCCGAGTCAGGTGTTCCAACGATAATTCGGTCTGGCTTTCGGAAGTCATTGATCGCGTCGCCTTCCTTGAGGAACTCCGGATTTGAGCACGCTACGAAGGGCAGAGAGGCCTTCTCGGCGATCAGGGCGGTCACTCGGTCGGTCGTACCCACCGGTACCGTCGACTTCGTCAAGACGATCTTGTGGCCGTCCACCAACGTGTTCTCGCCCCCGGAGAGCACCTCCCCGATCGTCCGCGCTACCGTGTCGACGTAACGGAGCTCCGCGGAGCCATCATCCCCTTGAGGTGTCCCCACAGCGATGAAGATCACCGCACCATGGCGAATCGCAGCCTCCACGTCGGTCGTAAAGTCAAGTCGGCCAGCCTCATAATTTCGAACAACGATCTCGGAGAGACCCGGCTCAAAAAACGGGACCTCACCGGTCTTCAACACCTTGACCTTGGCTTCATCGACATCAGCGCACACCACGTTGTGGCCCACATTGGCTAAACACGCGCCCGCGACGAGACCTACGTAGCCACTTCCAATCACCGTGATCCGCATGGCAGAACCCTTATTTCTCGGCAAAACTGCTGTGCGGTTTTAATCGGTTCGGCGCTTCGTTGCAAAGACCGGTGAAATTTGATCTCAAAACAGGTACTTCGAGTACTGCTGATCATGTCCCGATTGGAGTCGAGATTCATGGGGATCATCGTCCAGAAATATGGTGGCAGTTCCGTCGCGACCCCGGAGAAGATTAAGGGCGTCGCCCGCAGAATCGTCGAGACCCGGAAAGAGGGCCACGCGGTCGTTGTGGTCGTCTCAGCCATGGGAAACACAACCAACGAGCTGCTCGACCTTGCCAACTCGGTGAGCGAGAACCCTCAGCGCCGGGAGCTTGACATGCTGCTGACGGTTGGTGAGAGGATCTCCATGGCCCTCCTGTCGATGGCGATCCATGACCTTGGATATCCCGCGGTCTCCTTCACCGGCTCCCAGAGCGGAATCATCACCACCGACAACCACACGAACGCGCGGATCATTCGGGTCACGCCCTACCGGGTTCAACAGGCGCTCGATGCCGGGCAGATCGTCATCGTCGCCGGTTTCCAGGGTGTCAGTGAGAAGTTAGAGATCACCAGCCTCGGTCGAGGAGGTTCGGACACCACAGCGGTCGCGATGGCCGCGGCCTTGAACGCCGACTACGCCGAGATCTGCTCCGATGTGGATGGCATCTACAACGCCGACCCGCGGTCGGTACCAGC
>MDTA01140246.1_pt1 | contig 19422 bp, 19 predicted proteins | sample 811151 | NCBI WGS metagenome assembly MDTA01 (sample SAMN05326648, study PRJNA326480) | marine metagenome | isolation source: seawater | place: Indian Ocean: South | collected 2010 | reverse complement strand
GTTTGTCGATCCGGTTGACATCATCGTGGGTCCTGGCAATGCCTTTGTTGCCGAGGCGAAGCGACAGCTTTACGGTCGCGTCGGCATCGACTTGCCGGCCGGTCCCACGGAAACGCTCGTTGTCGCCGACGACACGGTCGACGCGGAGATCTGCGCAACCGATCTCCTTGGTCAAGCAGAGCACGGCCCGAGCTCACCTGCTGTGCTCCTCACGACGAGCCGAGAACTCGGACTCGCCACGATCGCCGAGGTCGATCGTCAGCTCGAGACCCTCGCCACGGCGGATATCGCAGCAGTCGCGTGGCGTGACTACGGGCGGGTCATCGTGTGCGAGGACAACCAGGAGATGCTCGAGATCGCCAACGAGATGGCGTTCGAGCACGTTCAGATCATGACGAACGACGATGACTTCTTCTTGGCCAATATGTACAACTACGGAGCGCTGTTCCTCGGTCCGATGACCAACGTGTCCTTCGGTGACAAGGTCATCGGTACCAACCACACGCTGCCGACGCAGGGTGCGGCTCGCTACACCGGTGGCCTGTGGGTCGGAAAGTTCATCAAGACGGTGACCTACCAGCGGGTCTCGGACCCGGCCTCTTCTGCGATGATCGGGGAGTACTGCAGCCGGCTGTGCGCGATCGAGAACTTCGCTGGCCACCAGGCGCAGGCCGATATCCGTGTTGAGCGCTATTCGGGGGCGCAGGGATGACATCGCCCGTCGCACTCGTGACCGGTGGTGGTGGCGGTATCGGTTCCGCCATTAGTCGCCGGCTCGCGTCCGACGGCATGCGTGTCCTGGTCGGCTACCGAGCGTCGGTCGATCGCGCCGATCGAGTCGTGTCCGAGTTGACCGGCGAAGGGCATCGAGCACTGCAGGTCCCGGTCGATGACAGCGAGGCGCTCGCGGCCGTCGCTGCTGCCGTCGCCTCCACCGAGGGCCGCATCGATGCGCTTGTCAACTGTGCAGGGGTAACTCGCCCGGTCGCGCACGACGATCTCGACGCCCTTGACGACGACCTCATTGACCAGATCTTCGTCACCAATTGGCGCGGTCCATTCGCCACGATTCGAGCATTTCGATCGCTGCTTGAGGCGGCACCCGATCCGATCATCGTGAACATCAGTTCGGTCGCCGGTATCACCGGCCAGGGTTCCAACGTTGCGTACTGCGCATCGAAGGCCGCTCTCGACTCGATGACCCGCTCGCTAGGCCGAGCCCTCGCCCCATCCATCCGGATCATGTCGGTCTCTCCGGGTTGGGTCATGGGGGACTACGCCGCCCGAATGCCCGAAGATGTCATCGCCGCCCAACGCGACGCAACACCGCTTCGCCGTCTTGCTACTGGTGATGATGTCGCCGCCGCAGTGTCGGCGGTCATCCGCGATCTCCCGTGCAGTACCGGTTCCATCGTCAACGTTGATGGCGGCCGACCTCTGGGGGTGGCATGACCATCACGCCGCCTGAGACGTCGAGCCTCCGCCGGCGCATCATCGAACCGTCGGACTTCGTTGCTGACACGAGCGCCTTCGTTGACGTGAAGATCGAAGGTTCGGTCGGAAAGGCGTCATATTCCTTCATCGGCCCTGGTGTCTCGCAGAACGCAGCCCAGACCATCAACCTCGTCGAACCGCATGGCTTCAACGTGGGTGCTGCCTCGATGCCTCACGGTGTCACCAACAACCCACACCTGCACTACACGGTCGAATTGTTCCTCTGCACTCGGGGTGAATGGCGCTTCGACTTCGGTGAGCACGCTGAGCAGACCCTCACCGTTCGTGCCGGTGACGTCTTCAGCGCACCGCCGTGGATCTTCCGAGGTTTCACCAACACCGGGCCCGACGACGGCTGGCTTTTCGTGGTTCTTGGAGAGGACAACACGGGCGGAATCATCTGGGCACCGTCGGTACTCGAGCGGGCCGCCGAGACGGGGCTGTATCTCGGCCTCGACAACGCTGTCATTGAGGCCGAAGGGGCCGTCCCCGCCGACGTGATCGAGCCGCTCACGGCCGATCAGCTTGGCGACATCGACTGGTACAGCGACGCTGACCTCGCTGCCCGTCGTGTCGGCCGCGACGACCTCGCGTGGTCCTCAAGGGCGTTGCTGTCGTCCTTTGTTGACGGTCTTGGTGGCGAGTTGGCTCCTGTTGTGGGTCACGGCATGAGTCAGGACCGCCATCAGCAGCCGCCGATCACCACCCCGCACGGCTTCTCGCTTGAGTGGCTACGTGTCGCGCCGGGAGAGCGCACGGGGATCCATCGGCACAGCGACACGCAGGTGATGTTCTGCGTCGAGGGCGATTGGGAGATCGTTCTCGGCGAAGGCGACGAACGTGAACGCGAGGCGCCGTCACCAGGAAGCATCGTCTCGGTGCCAAGCGGGGTTTGGCGTGACTTCCTCAATATCGGTGCCGAACCCGCCCTTGCCGTCATCGTCAACGGGTCGGACTCTCCGACCCGGCTCGAGTGGCACGCCGACGTCGCCACGGCGGCTGCCGAGGCAGGCTGGGGGCTCGATGCCGCAGGCGCAACAGCTCCGATCTCGCTCTTGCGGAGGGTCGGGTCGTGAGCCTGCCGATCGTGTTGCTGCCCGGTTCGCTGTGTGACGATCGAGTGTTCGCTGCGCTCGACCTCGGCGAACACTCGATCGTGCACGCCGACCTGACGAGCCGCGACTCGATCGGCGGCATGGCGCAAGACGTCCTCGCCGATGCCCCTGAGCGCTTCATCGCCATCGGGCTTTCGCTCGGCGCCATCGTTGCTGCCGAGATTGCGGGCCTTGCGCCAGAGCGTGTCGCAGGGCTTGCCTTGCTCGATACCAACCTGGCACCCGTCGATCCGGCCCAGGTTGAACGCCGCGAACGCTGGCAATCCGATGTTCGTGCCGGGCTGCTTCCCGTTGTCGTGGAGGAGATGGTTCCCAGCCTTTCCGTCGACCCCATCACCCACGGCCCGCTCGTCGTCGACATGGCGATGGCGATCGGCCCTAAGGCGTTCTTGAACCAGAACCATGCACTCTTGCATCGCACCCGTGATCGTCGTCGAGAGCTGAGCCGCTTCCCCGGCCCAGTATTCGTCGGCTTTGGGTTCGCCGATGCCGTTTGTCCGCCCGCCCTGCACGCAGAGCTGGTGGCCTACCGATCCGATGCGGAGCTGGTCGGGTTCGATGGGGCTGGACACCTCGTCACACTCGATCAGCCCGAGGCGCTGTCCTCAGCGCTCCGCGGCTGGATCACCACTGTCCACACACAACCCACCATGGAGGGGTATTCCACATGAATGCAACAACAAAGCGCTGGTGGCGGCTCCTGGCCGTCCTCTTGGCGTTCACGGTCGTGAGTGCCGCATGCGGCGATGACGACGAAGGTGACACTGCCTCGCAAGACACCGCAGGCGAATCCGACTCGTCGTCGGAGGCAACCGACGACGACCACGACGACGGTGAGGAGCACGACGACGAGGTGGTCGCCGAGCTCATCTCCGACGAGTGTGCCATTCCCAACCCCGAGGAGACCGTCGAGCTGGACGTGATGGGCTGGGAGTTCCCGATCATCACCGCCTTTGCGGCGGAACTCGAGGAGTGCACCGACGGCAACTACGAGCTGAACTACCAGTTCCTCGACAGCACGGAGGCCCGCAGCGCGATGACGCAGGACGCCGCTACTGGCGCCCCGACCTTTGAGCTCTACCAGGGCTCCAACGCGTTCATCGGCGAGCTTGCCAACCAGGGCTTCTTGATGCCGCTCAACGATCTTGTCGACAAGTACCGCGATGAGTTCGATCTGGATCAGATCGACCAAGCGTTCTGGGACATGGCGTCCATCGACGGCCAGATCTACGCCGTGCCGATGGTGTCGAACACCATGCACGTGTTCTACAACGAGCCGGCTCTCGCCGAGATCGGTGTCGAGGTTCCGACCACCTTCGACGAGGCCTTCACTGCGTGCGCCGCCATCCAGGATGCTGGCTACGACATCGGCTTCCTCTACATGCTGTCGGCCGGTTGGGCCTGGCAGATCGAGTTCGACTCGGTCCTTGGCTCGCTCGGCGTGTCGCCGATCGACCCCACGACCGGTCAGCCGAACTTCAACAGCCCCGAGGGTATCGAGGCTGCGACCACGCTCAAGAACATGTGGGAACAGTGCGCCCCGAACGCGTCGGCCAGCTACAGCACCGACGACCTTCAGGCCGCCTTCCAGACCGGCGAGGCCATTCTCGGTCACACGTGGGCTTCTCGTGCAGCTGCCATGGACGACCCTGAAGCATCGACCGTTGTCGGTGACATCCAGTACGCCCAGGCACTGACGTCGGGTCAGGGCATTGCGGCCGCTCCCGCCTACATCGACGGCTGGGGCATCCCGGTTGGCGTCGAGGGTGATGTGGACGCGATCTTCCTTGCGGCGCTTGCTGCCACCGATCTCGAGTCGATGGAAGCTGCTGCTGAGTTCGGCCTCGTGACCCGAACCGGCGTCAGCCACCCCAACGGTCCGCGTGACGCTGCTGCCGCCCAAGCCTCCCTCGTCAACGGCCGTGGTGCCGACCTGACCCACCCGGCTGCCGGCATCGCCCGCGCCAAGCTGGGTGAGGCGCTGGTGACCATTCTTGACGGCACGTCCGTCGAAGATGCGCTTGCTGCCGCCGAAGAGGCCTACCTCGCCGAAGCCGGCGAACAGGGTCTGCTCAGCTAAGGCCACATACGGTGCCTCCAGGACCTGGGGCGGTGTCGGCAACGGCACCGCCCCGGGGGAGGGCCCCTATCCACACACCGCGGGGGAGCGGATGAACAAACGGACGTTCTGGGGTTTCACGGTGCCGAGTGTCGCCGTGATGTTGTCCCTGATGGTCGTGCCCTTGGTGGCCACGATCTGGCTGGGTTTCCAACGACTGACACTTCGCGACCTGCAGAACCCGGAGTTCATCGGCCTGCAGAACTACCGAGATCTGCTTACCGACCCGGAGTTCTGGGCCGCGGCCCGATGGACGATCCTCCTCGTCATGATCGTGGTGCCGATTCAGATGCTCTTGGGCTTGAGTGTGGCCCTGCTCCTTGATCGAGTCACTCGCGGCCGGTCGTTCTATATGGCGGCGCTGCTGACTCCATTCATCGTCACGCCGGTTGTCGGCTCGTTGGTGTACAAGGATCTTTTCGATCGTGGCGGTCTTCTCTCTTGGCTCTACGAGGTCGTTTTCGACTCACCGTTCGAGGTCACGGCCGGAAACGTCCGGTGGCTGATCGTGATCCAACTGGTCTGGGCGGTGACCCCGTTCGCCATGATCACGTTCTTCGCCGGCCTGCAGACCCTTCCCGGAGAACGGGTCGAGGCAGCACAGATCGACGGCGCCGGTTTCTGGCGCCAACTCTGGCACGTGACTCTGCCGCACCTCCGGACCCTCATCCTCTTCGTGGCCCTGATCTCGATCATGGACATGTACCGGGTCTACGACCAAGTTTTTGTCTGGACCGGGAACCGGTTCACCGACGCCCACACTCTGGCCGTCTACAACGTCCGGACCGCTACCGCCTTCGATATCGGGCGGGTCGGCAAAGGCAACGCGATGTCGATCCTCACTGTGATCGGCATCTTTGTCGTGCTCATTCCGTTCTTGTACCGCAGTTACAAGGACCAGATCGAGGAGCGAAACTGAGATGCGCGCGTCGAATGTCCTGAGCCGAATCAGTCTCCATTTCACCCTGATCGTCCTCGTCGTATGGAGCGTCCTGCCGTTCGTCTGGACGATGCAAACCTCGATCAAGTTCACCCGAGATGTGGCGTCCAAGGAGCCGGTGCTCTGGGGCTACGAGACCACCGGGAACGCCTATCGCAACTTCTGGCTCGACACCGACCGGTTCGAGGATGGCGAAGCCAGCCTCTGGAACGTTCTCTGGTACGTCCTTGCCGTTCTGGCCGTTATGGCCTTCTTCGGCGTGATGAATCGCCGAGGTGGCGATGGTCGCCCCTGGTTCCTCGGCTACCTCGCCGTCATGGGTCTTCACTTGCTGTGGATTGCCGATGGCGTCCGAGTCTGGCCGGTGGTCTGGTACCTGGTTCTGGTCGGGATCATCGTCTTCCTGATGCGCACCCGTGAGGAGTGGGATCCGAAGAATTGGTTCATCGGCGGCGTTGTGATGACCCTCTGGTACGGGCTGTGGCGCTTCCCGAAGATCTGGGAGACTGAATCGACCTACGAGTTCCTGATCAACAGCATCGTCGTGACGGTGCTGACCATGTTGATCTCGCTCACGATCGGTCTCCTGGCGGGCTACGGCCTCGCTCGCTACACCGGGATCTCTGGCGCTGTGATCCTGATTGTGGCACTCGGTTTTCGTGCTCTTCCCCGGACGGCCTTTGTGCTGCCGTATTTCTTTGGCGCCAACCGGGTCGATCGGTGGTTGCGCGACAGCGGACTCTCCGACTGGGACTTTCCGCTAATCGACTTCCCCTTCATCGACGAGTTGCAGATCCTCGACAGCCGCCTCGGTATCGTCCTGGCGCTCGTTGCGGTGAACCAACCGTTCACGATTTGGATGTTCCGCTCGTTCTTTATGGATGTACCGAAGGAACTCGAGGAAGCCGCGATGATGGACGGGGCAACTCGGGTTCAGGCGTTCCGCAAGGTCATCATCCCCGTCATGTGGCCGGCGATCATCGCTACCGGCCTCTTCACGCTGCTCCTCGCCTATAACGAGTATCTGTTCGTTCGTGTACTGGCGCCGACTGAATGGACCTTGCCGGTCGCCATCGTCTCATTGACCGGTGGTGAGAGTTCACGAACGATCACCGAAGCCGCCGCGGCATCGGTGTCGATCACGCTGCCGATCGTCCTAGTCATCATCTTGTTCCAGAAGCACCTGGTGAAAGGCCTCGGCGCCGGAGCGGTAAAGGGCTGACATGGGCGATCTTCAACACGCCAAGCAGGTCGTCCTCGAGTTTTACCAGGACATGGATGCGGCGGCGGTCGACGACGTTGCCGTCGTGCTCCGTAAGCACACCACCGACGACTACTCGTGGCGCGGTATGCACCCGTTTTACGAGCACGAGGGTGCCGATGCCGTTGCCGAGACCTTTTGGGTCCCGACCCTCGAAGCGTTTTCGCCTCTCCAGCGTCGTGCCGATGTTTTCCTCGCAGGCGAGTCCGTCGTCGAAGGTGGCGAGGCTGACGTGTGGGTCTGTCAGATGGGGCATCTGCTGGGCCTGTTCGATCGGCCGTGGCTGTGCATTCCGCCGACTCGCAAGATGGTGTTCCTGCGATACGCCGAGTTCCATCGGGTCGTAGGTGATCAGATCGCTGAGACAGCGATGTTTGTTGATGTCTTGAGTGTGATGCGTCAGGCGGGCCAGTACCCACTGCCTCCGTCGACGGGGTCATCACACATCCATCCCGGTCCCATGACCCACGACGGTGTGCTGCTCGAACCACAGGACCCAGCTGCAGGGGCGAAGACCATGGATCTCGTGCACCGGATGGTCGAGGTGCTGTCCAAGGCCAATGGCGACGCTGAGTCCAGCGGTGACCGCATGCCCAGGGATGTCCTCGCCCAAACCTGGCATGAGGACATGATCTGGTCGGGTCCCGAGGGGATCGGAGCGACCTACACGATCGACCGGTACCAGCAACAGCACCAATATCCGTTCAGGATGAACCTCGAAGGCAAGACCTTCAACGGCCACATCGCGCGATTCGCCGAGGGCAACTACGCGTGTTTCTTTGGTTGGGCGAACCTCACCAACGTGCCGTCGGGCGGCTTTCTCGGTCTTCCTGCGTCGCGCCCCGCCGACATGCGCGTCGTCGACGTGTATCGCCGTGATGGCGACAAGCTCGCCGAGAACTGGGTCTTCATCGACCTGCTTCATTGGCTCCACATGCAAGGCCTCGACGTGCTCGCGCGGATGCGCCAGCTCACCGGTCAGGAGGATCTCTGATGGCCATGAACCGACCCGAGCAGGCTGTCCTGAGCCGCCACACCGACATGTCGAAGACTGATGCAACCCGCGCAGTTATCGAGGGCATGGTCGACGGACTCAACGATCATCGGGTTGCTGACATCGACGAGTTCTTCTCGGAATCGTTCCGGTGGATGGGCAACACCGGCTGCGGCACAAAGCAAGGCGTCCGCGAATTCCAGGACAACTGGCAAAAGCCCTTCCAGGCCGCCTTTCACGACAAGGTATGTATTGACGAAGCCCGCCTCTACATGGGTGAGTGGGCAGCAGCATTCGGCCGCCAAGAGGCGACGCACGGTGGAACCTTCATGGGGGTCCCACCCACGGGCAAGCGCATCGAGATCCGCTACATGGATTTCTGGAAGGTCGTCGATGGCAAGATCGTCGACAACTGGGTCATGGTCGACTTTCCGCATGTCCTGGCCCAGATCGGTGTTGACGTGTTCGACGGTGAAGGCTGGGAGGCGTTCGACCGGGGTGAGCGCACCCCGCCGGTTCCGCCCCATCTCCAGGATTTGCATGTCAACGATGCGACCGTTTCCGACGGCCCTCAACAACGAGAAGGAGGGGAGTGATGGCTCCCGTCACCCTGGACAAGATCACCAAGGTCTACCCGAACGGCTTCCAAGCTGTTACTGACCTGAGTCTGGAGCTTGAGGACGGTGAATTTATGGTGCTCGTCGGGCCGTCGGGCTGCGGCAAATCGACAGCACTTCGGATGATTGCCGGGCTCGAGGACATCACGGACGGTTCGCTCGTCATCGACGGCAAGACCGTGAATGAGGTCGAGCCGAAGGACCGAGACATCGCCATGGTGTTTCAGAATTACGCGCTCTATCCGCAGATGTCAGTGCGAGAAAATATTGCGTTTCCCTTGAAGCTCCGAAAGGTAGAGAAGGGGGCGCTGCACCGCCAGGTTCAGGAAGCGGCCGAAATCCTCGAACTCACGGAGCAGCTCGACAAGAAGCCTGGCCAGCTTTCCGGAGGCCAACGCCAGCGTGTGGCGATGGGTCGTGCGATCGTGCGTCGTCCCAAGCTGTTTCTCATGGACGAGCCTCTTTCGAATCTCGACGCCAAGCTGCGCGTGCAGATGCGAGCCGACATCGCTGGCATTCAACGCGAACTCGGCGTCACGACGTTCTACGTGACCCACGATCAGGTTGAAGCAATGACCATGGGCGACCGGGTTGCTGTCATCAAGGACGGCCACCTTCAGCAGGTCGATGCCCCCGAGAACCTCTACGCGAATCCCGACAACGTCTTCGTTGCCGCCTTTATCGGCTCGCCGTCGATGAATCTGTTCGAGGGTGTTGTCAGCCGGGACGGTTCGACGGGCGCATACAGCGTGCAGCTCGGGTCGCAGTCGATCGCCGTGCCCACCGAAGCGATCGAGGCTCGCCCTGCGCTTGCTAGCTATCTCGATCAACCGGTTGTGGTCGGCATCCGACCCGAGGATCTTGATGATGCGGCAATCTTCCCGGACCATCCCGGTGACCAGCGCATCCACGCCACCATTGATGTGCGAGAGGCATTGGGCGCGGAGACGCTTGTCCACTTTGGTGTCGATGCGCCACATGTCGACTCAGGCGATCCTGACGCACTCGACGAACTCGGCGACGAGTCCAGCTCTCGGTGCACCGGGCGATTCTCGCCGCTGACCGAGGCAAACGTGGGCGAGACGATCCAGATCACCGTCAACGCAAGCAAATTCCACTTCTTCGATAAGACGTCACACCTCGCGATCCGGGACTGAACGTGGAGCAGAGCATCGACCGCATCCTCACCACCCACGTCGGGTCGCTGCCGCGCAATCAGGCAGTCACCGACGGCGTGTTCGCTCTCGAGCGGGGCGAGGCTATCGACCTTCAGGCGCACGCCGCCGAGATCGCTGCGGCAGTGGAGGCGGTTGTTGCCCGCCAAGTGCAGGTCGGCGTCGACATCGTGTCGGATGGCGAGATGTCAAAGCTGAGCTACGCCACCTACATCAAGGACCGCATCACCGGGTTCGAGGGTGACAGTGACCGCCGTGCGCCGGCTGACCTGGAGGCATTCCCCTCGTTTCTTGAACGCCAGGCCACGACCGGTGGCACTCCCACCTACCAGCGGCCGCAGTGTGTTGCGCCGATCGCCTTAAAGGACATGCAACCCTGCCAGGACGACATCTCGAACATGGCAGCCGCGGTAGCGGTCCACCGGCCCGTCGAGGGATTCATGAACGCGGCGTCTCCAGGCGTGATTGCCCTATTCCAGCCCGATGCCCATTACGGCGACCATGAGACGTACCTCTATGCGCTCGCCGACGCGATGCAGGCCGAGTACGAAGCGATCGTGGCCGCCGGGTACGTCTTGCAGCTCGACTCGCCCGATCTCGGGCTTGGTCGCCACATGATGTTCAAAGGTCAGCCTGACGAGAACTACGAGAGGCTCGCCAACATCCATGTCGAGGCGCTCAACCATGCAGTAAGCGCAATCCCGGCCGATCGCATGCGGCTCCACATTTGCTGGGGGAACTACGAGGGTCCGCACACCCACGATGCTCCGATGAGCCAGGTGCTGCCGATTGCCCTGAAGGCCAAACCACAGGCGCTCGTTTTCGAGGCGGCCAATCCTCGTCATGCCCACGAGTGGTCGGTCTTCGCTGAGGCGGACCTTGACGACGACCTCATCCTCGTCCCGGGCGTCATCGACACGACCACGCACTTCGTTGAACATCCAGAATTGATTGCCCAGCGCATCGAGACGTTTGCCGGAATTGTTGGTCGTGAGCGAGTCATCGCAGGCACCGACTGTGGGTTTTCGACCTTTGCCGGCTACGCAGGAATTGACCCGGAGATCGCATACACGAAGCTCGCATCGTTGGCCGAGGGCGCGCGGCGTGCATCCGAACGACTCTGGTGAGCCCGACAATCGACGACGTCGTCGCTGCCAAGCGTCTTGTATGGCGTGCTTGGTCGGGCGAAATCGCCACGTCGCTGCACCGCGATGTTGTCGTGCATGCGTCGGCACCGATCGGGCGGCTTGACGGTTTCGATGCCGCACAGGAGACGATCGGTGACCAACTCACGGTCTCGTTGACCTCGCCCGACTGGGAGCCGTATTTGTTCCTGGGCGGCGTGTGGGAGGATCAGGTCTGGGTTGCGCATACCGGTCATCTCAGCGGCGTCTTCACGGAAGGCCTGTGGGGTATCCCGCCATCGGGCCAACGGGTCTCGCTTCGATACGGCAACTTCAGCCGGGTCGAGAACGGCGCGACGGTGGAGGTCCGGATGCTCTTCGACGTGCTCGGCCTTGCTGCGCAGTCTGGCATCCATCTTCTCCCCGAACCTCCCGGTCGCAACTGTCTCCCTCCAGGCCCAGCGGAGGCCAACGGAATCGTGCAGGGAACGTCGCACTATGCCGAGTCGCAGCACACCTTGGAGCTGGTCGAAGCCATGCTCGGCGGCTGTAACCGACTCGATGGTCGCGATCTCGAGTCGATGGGAATGGCTGCCTATTGGCACGACGACATGGTGTGGCACGGGCCGCACGGCATCGGCTCCACCTTCGGCTTCCAGGAATTTCAGGACTTCGCTCAGGGACCTAGCGTGTCGTCGTTCCCGAACCGGCGGGGAGGATTCCATCAGGCCCGAATCGCGGATGGTCTCACAGCAGCGTTCACGGGTTGGCCGAGTCTTCGGGGCGACTTCACAGGCGAATCGTTCCGGGGTATCGAACCGACCGGTACACCGATCGGTCAGAACATCATGGATTTCTACGTCCGTCGAGGTGACAAGCTCCATGAAAATTGGGTTCTCATTGATCTTGTTGATTTCGCCGCCCAATGTGGTGTCGACCTGTTGGAGGGTCTGTCATGAGTGATCAATTCGCCGCTGCCCGCGATCTCCTCTCCCCAGTCCGTGCCGTCATGTACGACTGGGATGCGTCTGGGATTCGGTCTGCCTTTGCTGATGCGGCTGCTCCGGACGCCGTCTTTCAACTTGCGTTCCCGTTCGAGACGCTTGGCAACGCTGCCGATTTCGCATGCGGCGCGCTGGATGTTCTCGAACGGGCATGGCCCGACGTCGAGCGGCGCGATTACATCGTGATGGCGGGTGATGACCCGTTTGGTGCGACCTGGGTCGGATGTGCCGGCTTCTACACAGGAACGTTTGCTCGGCCATTCCTCGGCATTCCGCCGACCGGTCATCAGGCGGCGATGCGTTTCCACGAGTTCTACCGGGTCGAGGAGGGTCGGATCGTGGAGATGCAGGCGCTCTGGGATATCCCCGAGGTGATGATGCAGGCTGGCGTTTGGCCAATGGGCGCAAGCCTCGGACGGACGTGGTCGCCGCCTGCACCTGCGACCAGCGACGGGCTTCGCACAGGGCCTCGCGACGAGGAGTGGTCAGCTCGGTCCGCCTCCCACGTCACCGGGATGCTCACCGACATGGTCAAGCACCCAACAGAGCCGGAGGACGTCATGCGCCTTGACCATTGGTGGCACGAGAAGTTCTCCTGGTACGGACCGGCTGGTATCGGGACGGCGCGGGGCATTTCCGGTTTTCGGAACTGGCATCAGATTCCCTTCCTGAAAGCTATGCCCGACCGGCGCGGCGGCTATCGGGGCGAGTCGCATTTTTTCGGTGACGGCCCCTACGTCGGTGTTACGGCGTGGCCCGGGATGTCGATGACCTTCACCGGCGACGGGTGGTTGGGTATCCCGGCGAATGGCCAGCCCATCACGATGCGGAGCTTGGACTTCTGGCGGGTGGAGGACACGCCCAACGGTTTGAAGATCCGAGAGAACTGGGTGCTGGTCGATCTGCTCGCTGTTTGGGACCAGTTCGGAGTTGATGTTCTCGGCCGGATGCGGGAACTCGCGTCCGCTCCAAAGGTCGCTGCCGACCGTTTCTAGATACTCGCACGGCTGGCCGATCTGTTCGCGTCGGTCCGACCCCTCGTTGATGGCGAGACTTTGATACCTCGCTTCAGTACTCGATGTCGGAGTACTCGCTGACCTTCTCCAGCCGGTGGCGGGCCGTGACCTGGCGGACCGTGCCCGACTTCGATCGCATCACGAGCGATTCGGTCGTGGCGCCTTGACTGTCGAAGTGCACGCCGGTGAGCAGGTCACCGTCGGTGATGCCGGTGGCGGCGAAGAAGCAGTCGTCACTCTGGATGAGGTCGTCGACGGTGAGGATGCGGTCGAGGTCGTAGCCCTGGTCGATGGCCTGCTGGCGTTCGCGATCGTTGCGGGGCCACAGGCGTCCGAGTTGCTCGCCTCCCATGCACTTGAGTGCAGCGGCGGTGATCACGCCCTCGGGCGTGCCACCGATGCCGATGAGGATGTCGGCGCCAGCGTCGGGCCAGGCGGTCGAGATGGCGCCGGCGACATCACCGTCGGGGATGAGACGGATCCGAGCGCCGGCCGCTCGCACTTCGCGGATGTGGTCGGCGTGTCGGTCACGGTCGAGGATGACGACGGTGAGATCCTGCACTTCCTCACCCTTCGCCTTGGCCACATTGTGGAGGTTCTCGGTGATCGACGCGTCGAGGCTGATTGCCCCCTTCGCTTCGGGGCCGACCGCAATCTTTTCCATGTACATGCATGGACCGGGGTCGTACATGGTGCCCCGGGGCGACACGGCGATGACGGCCAGCGCGTTGCCGCGGCCGAGGGCGGTCAGGGTCGTGCCGTCGATCGGGTCGACGGCGATGTCGGTTTCGGCGTCGGTGCCATCGCCGATGCGCTCTCCGTTGTAGAGCATCGGCGCCTCGTCCTTTTCGCCTTCGCCGATGACGACCACGCCGTCCATCGACACGGATCGGAGCATGTGGCGCATGGCATCGACCGCGGCGCCGTCGGCCCCTTCCTTGTCACCCCGACCCATCCAACGGGAGGCGGCCATCGCCGCCGATTCGGTGACTCGGACCAGCTCGAGTGCGAGGTTGCGGTCCGGCATGATGGGAGCGTTCGCCATGTCCCGGACGGTAGTCGAATCGGATGGTGAGGGCTGCCCAGTGAACGTGCAAACATGGCGCCGTGCCTTCGTTTCCCAACCCGTTCCGCCGCAATGAGTCCGACGGTCCCGACCTCGTCATCGACCAAGAGGATCTGGTCGATGACGCTGACAGCGAGTGGCTGGCCTACGAACTGCACGAGTGGGCGTCGGAGACCCGGGCGATGCTGGCCCAACTGTTGATCGCCGACCAGGTGCCACATTCGTGGCAAGGCACCACCCTGCTCGCGCACGAGTCGGTCGAGGAGACCGTCGATGCCTTGATCGAGGAGGTCGAGTCGGCCGAAAACACCGACCTCGACCCCGACAAGGAGCAGGTCGCCTTCGAGATGGAAGGCTGGTCCGGCGAGCTTCAGGCGGCCCTGGCCGAGCGACTCGGCGCTGCTGCGGTGCCTCACGAGTTCGATGCCGATGGCGACCTCGTCGTGCACGAGGAGGACGAGGAGCAGGTCGAGATGGTGATCGAGGATTTACTCGCCCGTGCGGCTGAAGAGGGCTTGGAGGAACTCGACGGTCTCGAGGTGAACGATCTGCTGTCCAATATGTTCACCGCCACCGATCGGTTGCGGCGCGACGTTCACGATGGCCCCGCCGTGTTGGCCGCCGTCGAGCACGGGCGCCGTATCGCCGGCGTCGCCACCCCCTTCGGTTTCGGTGCTCCGCAGTGGTCGGCGCTGCGCCAGCGATGCGAAGAACTGATCGAGCTGCTCGAGGCCGACGACAGCGAAGATGAGGACATCGTCGATCTCGCTCACCGGATGCGGGATTCGCTCCAGCGCGTGATCTGACGCCGAACAAGGAGTAGGTGTCGCCGGACTCCTACGCTTAGCAGCCGAATGTTGTTGGCAGAACTTGAGGTGTTCCACTCGCGTCCGATTGCGCCCACGCGACGGGTCGCGCTCGGGAACATGTTGCTGCCCTGCGACCCCGGACCTGGCGTCGGTGGCGTGCTCCTCGGTGCTATCGCGGCCCGTTTCACACCGGAACTCGATCCCGATCTCATCCCGGATCTGGTGTCGCTGACCCACGAAGTCGAGGCCGGTCGGCGGATTCCTCAGCCGCGTCTGCGGCACCGGCTTCAGGAAGACCGCATCGGCCTCACCCGAAGCGCGCATCGGCTGTTCCGTCACGATGAGGATGGCGAGTTGAGCCTGTCGTTCGCGGAGGAGCGCGGCCTGCCCGGGCAGATGGTTCTCGGCGCGATCTACGCCGTGCAGTCGTTGCCGTTGCATCTGCGCGGTGCAGTGCTGTCATCGATCCGTCGGGGCATCTCGTGGAACGGCGACATCGGGCCGACGTTGCTCGTGTACCTCTCGGGCCGAGGCTCGGGTTCGCTGCAGGCCGATGCACTCGCCGACCCCGTCGGGTGGGCGTTGCGGACCCTTGGTTTCGACCTCGAGGCCGGTACGCCCGAGCGGTCCGCCATCCAGCGATCGTTCCGTCAGAGCCTGATCGAAGCCCATCCGGATCACGGCGGTGCCGACAACGAAGCGGCGCAGCGGATCGCCGACATCACCGAGGCCCGGCGTATTCTTCTGGCCTCGTGAGTGCACCCGCTGGTCTTCTGCTGACGCACGGCGCCGGTGGTGGCGCCGATCATCGACTCCTCGTCGCGCTCGAGGACCAACTCGACCTTCCGGTTCGTCGTATGGAGTTCCCGTATCGCGCAGAGGGCCGCAAGGCGCCCGATCGGGCCCCCAAGCTGATCGCGTCGGTGATCGAGGAAGCCGAGCGGTATGCCGGCGATCTCGGCTGCGATCCGGACGAGCTTGCCTTTGGTGGGCGCTCGATGGGCGGCCGGATCTGCTCGATGGCGATCGCCGAAGGCCTGCCGGCCGCCGCCGTCGTGCTCCTCAGCTATCCGCTTCATCCGCCGGGCAAGCCGGAGCGCCTGCGCATCGAGCACTTTCCCGCTCTCGCTGTGCCCTCGCTTTTCGTCAATGGTGATCGTGATCCGTTCGGCACGCCCGCCGAACTCGCCGAGCACATCCCGGCTATCGCCGGTCCGGTCGAGGTCCACTGGCTCGAGGGGCAGCGCCATGACCCCAAGCCCGGCTTCGACGACGAGATCATCGAGGTGGTCGGCCGGTTCCTCTCGGGCCTCTAGCCTCGGATCGATGCTGGATCGGATCGAAAGCCTCGAGAACGAGCTGCGTGACGTCGAGATCCGCCTGGGCGACCCGGCGGTCCAGTCCGACTCGCGCCAGCTCGCCGATCTCGGCCGTCGGTTCAAGCAGCTTGAGGCGGTCGTCGCCGTGGCCGAGCGGTTGCGGAGCGCGTCCGACGACATTGTCGAGTTCAGGGAGATGCTGTCGGCGACCGAGGGCGACGAGCGCGAGGAGATGCGGGCCGAGATCGAGCGGCTCGAGGTCCAGGTCATCACCGACGAGGAGCAGTTGCGGGTCTTGTTGTTGCCGCCCGACCCCAACGACGGTCGCAACGTGATCCTCGAGATCCGGGGTGCGGCCGGTGGCGAGGAGGCCAACCTCTTCGCCAAGGATCTCTTCGACATGTTCGAGTCGTTCGCGAAGCGTCAGGGCTGGCGCATGGAGGTCATGTCGGCGTCGCACAGCGATCTCGGCGGCTTCAGTGAGGTGACCGCCATGTTGTCGGGCGACGCCGTGTGGACCCGGATGAAGCACGAGGCTGGCACCCACCGTGTGCAGCGGGTGCCCGTCACCGAAAGCCAGGGTCGCGTGCACACATCATCCGCCACGGTGCTCGTGATCCCAGAGGCCGACGAGGTCGAGATCGAGGTCGACGACAACGACCTTCGGATCGACACTTACCGGGCGTCGGGCCCGGGCGGTCAATCCGTCAACACGATGGATTCCGCTGTGCGCATCACCCATCTCCCCACCGGTGTGGTCGTGTCGATGCAGGACGAGAAATCCCAGCTCAAGAACAAAGACAAGGCGTTGAGAGTGCTGAAGAGCCGCCTGCTCCAGCTCGAGCAGGAGAAGGCCGACGCCGAGGCCGCGGCACTGCGCGGCTCTCAGGTCGGCTCGGGCGATCGCTCCGAGAAGATCCGGACGTACAACTACAAGGAGAACCGGGTCACCGATCACCGCATCGGTCTCACGATCCACAAACTCGACCGAATCGTGGCCGGCGAACTCGACGAGATCAGCGATGCGTTGATCGCCGAGGAGCGCCGCCGTCAACTTGAGGACGACGAGTGAGCGACGACGATCCCGAGGTTGCGGATCTCGGAGGCACCGTCACCTGGTCCGAGCTGCTCGCGGAGGCCACCACCCGCTTCGAACAAGCGGGGCTGGAGTCGCCGGCGACCGATGCCCGTCGCATCGTCGAAGAGGTCACCGGCAGCGAGCCGAGCGAGTTCCACCGTGCGCTCAACACTGCTGCCACCGTGCGCGGCGTCGCTTCGTTCGACCGACTGGTCGCCCGTCGTGAAGGCGGCGAACCCCTCCAGTACGTCGTCGGCCGGTGGGGATTCCGTCACCTCGATCTCATGGTCGACCGGCGGGTGTTGATCCCGCGGCCGGAGACCGAGGTCGTCGCTGGGCTTGCGATCGAAGAGGTCGTCGCTCGAAGCGGCGCCGGACGCGAGGTGGTGGTCGCCGATCTCGGCACCGGATCCGGTGCGCTCGGCTTTGCCATCGCCACCGAGTGTGCCGCCGCACGCGTGCTCGCCACCGACCGGTCTCTCGATGCACTCGCCGTGGCTCGGGCCAACCTCGCCGGACTTGGCCGGGCCGCTGGCCGGGTGAGTCTTCACGAGGGCTCGTGGTTCGATGCCTTGCCGATGAGCGTGCGTGGTGCGATCGATGTACTCGTCTCCAATCCGCCGTATATCGGCGACGATGAGGAGCTTCCCGCCGTCGTGGGCGAGTGGGAGCCTTCGGAGGCGCTGCGGGCCGGTCCCGTCGGCGACGAGGATCTGCAGACGATTCTTGATGGTGCCGACGAGTGGGTGGCGCCGGGTGGCGCCGTTGTACTCGAGATGGCCCCCGACCAGACGGCGTTGATCGCCGACCGGTTTCGCGCGGCTGGTTGGCAGGCGTCGATTCACGGCGATCTCGCCGGCCGGGATCGCGCCGTCGTCGCCCGAAAGCGGGGCTGAGCGCGAGCGTCGGGCCTAGGATCACGGCGTGCGCATCGCTGTTGGTTCTGATCATGCCGGGTTCCACCTCAAGCAGGAGCTCGCCGACCACATCCGGGCGTCCGGCCATGAGGTCGTCGACTGCGGCGCCCACTCCGATGATCGGGTCGATTATCCCGACTTCGGTGCTGCGGTCGGGCGGGCGGTGCGCGACGGTGATGCCGACGCCGGTCTGTGCGTTTGTGGCAGCGGCATTGGTATCGCGATGGCAGCCAACAAGATCGCTGGCATCCGCGCTGCGACGGTGCACGATGTCACGAGCGCCCGACTCACCAAGCAGCACAACGACGCCAACGTCATCTGTATCGGAGAACGGCTGACCGGTCCCGAGGTCGCGAAGGACTGTGTCGATGCCTATCTGGCCGCCGAGTTCGAGGGTGGCCGGCACGAGGGGCGCGTCGCCAAGCTCGACGGGCTCGGCGGCGAATCTGCCTGACGGGACATTTGCGCGTTCTTTCGGTCGCCGACCCGGCTGCGGCGTAGCGGCACCGGTACGCTTTCCCCGTTCCACTCTGGAGGTGACACCATGCCGTGGCCCAGCAGCGCCGACGATCCCGCCCTGAAGCTCATCCGCGATGAAGAGATTCGTCAGAACTCGACTATCCAGTTGATCGCTAGCGAGAACTTCGCCTCGCCCGCCACGATGGCAGCCACCGGCTCGGTCCTCACGAACAAGTACTCCGAGGGTTACCCCGGCAAGCGGTACTACGGCGGCAACATGGTCGTCGATCAGCTCGAAGACCTCGCCCGTGACCGCATCTGTGAGGTCTTCGGTGCCGACCACGCGAACGTGCAGCCTCACGCCGGCGCCATTGCGAACATGGGCGTCTACCAGGCGCTCCTCGAGCCGGGCGACACGATTCTCGGTCTCAGCCTCGACCACGGCGGCCACCTCACCCACGGTTCGCCGGTCAACTTTTCCGGGCTGCAGTACAACTTCGTCAGCTACGGGGTGACCGCCAGCGATGAGCGCATCGACATGGACGAGGTGCGCGCCAAGGCGCACGAGCACAAGCCCAAACTGATCGTCGCCGGCGCTACGGCCTACCCGCGCATCATCGATCCGGCGCCGTTCCGTGAGATCGCCGATGAGGTCGGTGCCCTGCTCATGTTCGACGCCGCGCACATTGCCGGTTTGATCGCCGGTGGCGTGCATCCCAATCCGATGCCGTATGTCGACGTCATGACCTTCACCACGCACAAGACGCTCCGGGGCCCGCGTGGTGGTTGCATCCTGAGCCGTGCTGAGCATGCCGCCGCCATCGACAAGGCCATGTTCCCGGGCCTGCAGGGCGGCCCGCTCGAGCACGCCATCGCCGCCAAGGCCGTCGCCTTCGGTGAGGTGCTCGACCCGTC
>MDTA01129926.1_pt1 | contig 19429 bp, 15 predicted proteins | sample 811151 | NCBI WGS metagenome assembly MDTA01 (sample SAMN05326648, study PRJNA326480) | marine metagenome | isolation source: seawater | place: Indian Ocean: South | collected 2010 | reverse complement strand
TATATATGATGATAATTTAGAAAAAATTATAGAATATAATAATTATGATAATAATATAGAAAATATTATAGATATTAATAATGATAATAATACATTAGAAATAATAAATGAAGATAATAATATTTTAGAAACAATAAATATAGAAAATAATAATATAACACCATTACCAAAAAAAGAATTATTTGTAATATTAACTGTTTTAATATCTGAAATGTCATCATTAATGTATATATCACATTTTTTATATTATATGATTAAAAGTTTTGGTATAAATGATGAAAATATTGGTTATTATTCAGGTGGAATAATATCAGCATTTATGGCTGGGCAATTTATATCAAATATAATATGGGGTATAATATCAGAAAAATATGGTGTCAAAAAAGTAATATTGTTTGGTTTATTATCATCATCAATATCAACAATAATATTTGGTTTTAGTTCAAGTTTTATATGGGCAATATTAACAAGATTTATAAATGGTATATTAACTGGAAATTTAGGTGTAACAAAAACATATATATATTTAATTACTGATAAAACAAATGAAGCACATGCTTTTTCAATATATCCTATTGCTATGTGTATTGGTGCTATTATTGCACCAGCAATTGGTGGTTTATTAGAAACACCTAGTAAATATTGGGAAAATATAGATAAAAATAATATATTATATATATATCCATATTTATTACCATCTTTAGTAATATCATTTATACCTATAATGGGATTTATATTAGGATTAATTTTTATAAAAGAACCTATTAAAAATGAAAATGAAAACAGAAATGAAAATGAAAATGAAAATGAAAATATAAATGAAAATGAAAATATAACTTTTTGTAAATTAATTAATAAAAATGTAATAATTACAACATTATTATTTTTTAATATAAGATTTACTTTAATGGGTTCAGATAATTTATTTCCTTTATTATTAAGTACAAAAAAAGAAAATAAAGGTTTGGAATTTAAACCAGATACAATAGGTATAATATTTTTAATATCAGCAATATTTTTAATGATATATTCTATATTTTTAATTCCAAAATTAAAAAATTCATTAGGAACTTTAAAATTATTTTTTATATCACAATTATTTAATCCATTAACAATATTTTCAATTAGTTTTATATCAGATTTAAGAAATGAAATTAATTATATACCATTATGTGTTGTATCATCATTATTTTTTATATTAAAAGCAGCAAATGCGACAATATCAATAGTATTAATAAATATAATGATTAATAATTCTGTAAGAAAAAAATATGTTTTTAGAATAAATGGTATATCACAATCATTTGCGGCATTAGCAAGTATATCAGGTCCATTAGTTGCAGGAACATTATATGCATGGTCATTATCAAATAAAAAAGATTTTCCATTAGATATACATTTTACTTTTGGAATTTATTCAATATTATCTATATTTAATATAATACTTGTAAATTTTTTAGATAAATCAATAAACGATAGAAAAAATTAAATTATTATAAATAATAAAAAAAATGATTGTTCAATATTAATAAATTATTATTGATTAATATATTCAAAATGATGTTATACATTTTAATTTTAGCAGTAATATTGCATATATATTATATATAATTATTTTACATTAATTCTAAATCAGTTAAAAATTTTTCTAAATCTTTTTCTAATTCATTTCTTGTTTTTGTATTTCTATAATCATTATCATATATTTTATTAATATTATTGGGAATTTTATATAGTATATTACTATTAATATAATTTTCACCATTTATAGTAATATATTTATCTGCCAAAATAGTATTTCTATATGGATAATAATTATTATGTAATAAATTATAATTTTTTATTTTATTTTCAATAATAAACCATACTGTACTTAAGTAATCATTTATTTTTTCATCAATCTCATTTTTAGTTAATATATTATCATTAAAAATATCAAATAATATATCATATTTTAAAAAATCAAATGGTTCTAATGCCAAAATATCATTTTCAATAAAAATATTATTTTCAATAAGATTATCTAATTCATAAATATCTTCTTTTCCAATATCATAATTATATTTAATAGAAGCGAAATTAATTTCATAATTAGCAATTTTAATACCTAAATATAATTTAACAATATATTCATCATCATCATCATCATCATCTAAATAAGGATTTAAAACAATTTGTAGTTTAGAAAATAAAGAAGAATTATATAAAATTTTTTTATTTTCTAAACTAGTTTTTAAAGTTGGTTTATTTGTAAATTTTTTAATTTTTGTAAAAACTTCATCAAAATCATCATTTGTAAAATATATATCTCTACCTCTAGCTATATTAACAACTTGTTCACCTTTTCTAATTTTATCTAGTATATAATTATATAAAAAAACAGTATCATAACAAGTACATATATTTTTACCATTTAAATCTGTATTGTTACCAATTTTAGATAAATTATTAATTTTTTTTATATGCATATCTGTAAAAATTTCTTGTGTTAAAGGGTCTCTATCATTATGACAAATACTATCAAAATATTTTTTAATTGATTTATCATTATTTGATGATAAAACTAATTTATTTTTTAAATTAGTTAAAATTTGTTGATTTATTATTTTAACATTTTTTAATTTTTTTTTTTATAAATTTTGATTTTTTTTTAAATGAATTTGTTCTGTCTCTTTTTAATTTATAATTTTCTAATGATTTTGCTTTTTTAGAAGGTGAATATAATAATTCTAAACTATTATTTGTCAAAGATTTAGTATATTTTAATGAATATAATGGTGATAATTTATGACCTAAATATTTATCATTATAAATTTTTAATTCTTTATCATAATTTTTTATATCTTTTTTCCATTTTATAATTGATTTATAAAATTCTTTTAATTTTTTATCATATTCATTATATATAATTGAATTACTTTTTTTTTCTTCTTCAGATATGTTTTTATTTTTTTTTCTTAAACTATATATTAATAATTGTTTATCATTAATTGATGGTTTTATAGGAATAATAGGTGGTTGAGTTAAAATTTTTGTAGTACTAAATTTATCTTCTATAAAATCATAATGTATATTATTAAGTAATTTTGATTCATTATGTAATTTTTCAATATCAAATATAGAATTAAAGAAAAAATATAATAAATTATAATAGTTATCTGTATTATTATTAATATATGCTTTTTCAAAATCTTTTTCTAAATTACTATATTTATTTATAACAGCATAATAATTTATATTTTTTTTTATTATATTTGTTTTATTAATACTATTTAATGTATTAATTATTATTTTTATTAAATGTTTGATTTTAGACTTAATTAAAGTTATATTTACTGAACTAATTATAAAATCAATATCATTATTAATATCGTCGGTTGGTAATAAATCTATAAATATTAAACTATTAAAAATAATATTAGAAAATAATTTTAGAAAATTTTTAGTATTTTTAATAAATATTTCAGTAAAATGTAATTTTAATATTCTATCATATGATATTTTTAATTTTAAATTTTCATCTAATCTAAAATATTGTTCTATAAAATAATTATCATATAATGTATCTTTTATTAATATAATATTTTTAATATATATTATTATATCAATATAATATTGTTCAATAAAATCTTTAATAACTTCTTTATCTAATTTAGCAATATGTTTTAATATTTCAGTATTAGTATTAATATTAATATTTTTAATTTTAATATTTTCTAATAAATTAAAAAAATTTATTTGATAAGTATATGAATAACCATATTCATAATCTAAATTTGAAATATTTTTAATTATAAAATGACTAATAAATAAATGGTCATATATAGTATTAGCTTCAATACCATTTAATTTTATTTTTTGATAAAAAAAACTTTTATTATTTATAAATACATCAGTCCATTTAGACATATTTATAGGAATACAATGTTTATTTAAAAAATCAATATAATCATTATTATTACTATCAAAAACAATATAATGTATATTTGGTAATTTATTAATAATAAATTTTTCAATTTTTTTAGAATTTATTAAATTTAAATTAGTATTTTCTTTTTCAATAAGTTGTTGTGTTAAATAATTACAAAAAAAAAGATATAATTCATTATATTGTTTACTAAATATAGATGTTGAAATTTCTTTTTCAGTATAAGGATCAATATTTGGTTTATTTTTCCATTTTTTAAGTAATTTATTTAATTTAATTTTTCTTTCATATATAGTATTTGGTGATAATTCATCATCCATAATTATATATTTATCTAATAATGTTAAATATAAAAACAAATTAAAAATCTAATCTATTTAATTCATTTAAAAATATTTTTAATCTATTATAAATATCAACATCATTTGAAAAATATATTCCATCTTCAGGATCATATGTATCATCTTCTTCATTATATGTATAATTACCACGTATCCAATTAATTGTAGGGAATTTAAATAATTTTATATCTTCAATAATTTTATTATCATTTAAATAATAAGGATAAGTTTCTTTATTATTAAATAACTTTCCATTTTGGATTAATTCATTTAATTTTTTTATAATTCTTTCTACAGTATAAGAAAAACATGCATTATTATGTTTATAAGGTAAAAATCCAATTAAACCATTAACACAATCATCATCAAGTAATTCAGATAAAGAATAAAATTCTGAATCTTCTTCATCATAAGTAAAATGATATGAAAAATCACCGATACATTGATCAATATAATTTGCCATATTAAATGGTATTAAACAATCACCTATTCTTAAATATATATATATATATGCTACTATAAAATTATCAACTGTATTATTTGATTCAATATTATCAGAATTAATCATATTTTTGTATATATTATGTTCATTCAAATTAACTAATTTTAGTTTTGTATCTAGAATTCTTGGTAAACCAGATTTAATATATTTAATTTCAAAAATATGTTTATATGATGCTTTATTAACAGTTTTATTTTCAGTAAATCTATTATGATTATAATTATTACCTTCTATAATTTCATTATAAGTTAATAAATTTTTATTATCTTTATTAAAATATTTAATTTTTTCAAATACTTCTTCATATTGTTGTCTAGTAAAAGGTTCTCTACCAATTGCAATATTATATGTTTCTTTTCTATTTACTAAATTTGATAAAATAGTATTATATAAATTAACAGTATCATAACAATTAATTATATTATTACTTTTAATTTGAGATAAATAATTTATAGTTTTAAATGATAAATTATTAAAATTTTCTTGTGTATAAGGGTCAACATCATTATTACATTTTTTTAAAATATTTTTATTTATAATACTATATTTTTTATAATTTTCAATATATTTTTTTTTATCTAATGATTTTTTTTTATTTTCTTCTTCAATAAATAAATCATCTAACATTAGTGTTGCTTTTTCTGCACCTTCATACCAGTACCAGTACATATCCCAATTATATTTTTTATTATATATTTTTGGATATATTTTTTTAAATTCTAAAATAGAAGTTTTTGGTATACCATTATTAAAAGTTTTAAATTTTGGTTTATAATTTACTTTATCTTTATGTTCTTTATGTTCTTTATTTTTAATTATAGAAAAAAATGATTTTTTACTTTTATTTTGAAGAGATTTTGCTTTTTTGTTTTTAATAGGAGTATATAAAATTTTTAATTCATTAAGTGGATTTGATTTATAAGTAATTTTAAATTCTGGTGTTTTTTTTTCATATTTTTTAACATCATCTAAATATTTTTTAAATTTAATATTATATTCATCTAAATCATTATTATATTTATCTAATAATTTTTCCATTTCATTATCAATAGGAGTATTAGGATTATTTATTTTTTTATTATTATATAATAATAATTTAGGATTATTAATTAAATTAGGTTTTATAGGTAAAATAGGAGATACATTGATTTTTGGATCTAAATCTTCTATAATTTTATCATATCTTAAATCAATATTTAATTTTGTTTGAAATAATATTTTACCTATATCAAATATTCCATTTATAAAAAAATTCCAATAATTATTTACATTACCTTCAGACTGAGTTAATATTGAATCTAGTATATAAATAATTGTAAGAAAATCTATTTTTTGTGCTTCAGAAAGAGTTTTTTCATTTGACATAATTTCTACATATGTAGAAGTATAATCAAAAGTATTTGAAATTAATTGACAAAATGATTCATATTTAGTTTCATTATATGCTAATGTATAACAAATAATAATTAATATTATTTTAAATTTGATCATAAGTAAGCTTATTTTATGTCTTGTAATATCAAATTCTAATATTTTATCGTTATCAATTTTTCTATAATTATTATAATTACCAAACTTATTATTCCAATAAAAACAATTTGAGAAAGAAGGATTATAAAGTGTTTTATTTAACACATATGTTTCTTTAACAAATAATAATAAATCCAATAAATATGGACTTGTATATAATTCTATAATTATATTACAATTATAATCATTTAAAAGTCTTCTAAAAACTTTTATGATTGTTATATTTTTATCTAAATTTCTATTTAAATTATTTTCTTCAATAATTTCAAAACATTTATTTTCAACTACTAAATTTAAATCATAATATATATCAATATAATTACATAATAATGGTATTCTTTTTAATAAATCTATATTATCTATAAATAAATATTTTACATATAAATAATCATAATAAAATATATATTTAGATATTTCATCATCATTATCATAATCCATATTTGTAGAAAAATCTTTATTTAAAATCATACTTAATGCATTTATATTAAATAATCTAGCATCATAGTTTTTATATTTTGTTTTATAATCTGTCATAAAATTATTATTTTTAATTTTAAAAACATGTGCATCAGGCAAATATTTTTGTATTAAATTTCTTAATATTTTTATAGTTAAATTATTAGTATCTTTAATTGTTAATAATAAATTTTCCCATAATAAATTTAAATAAAATTTATATATAAAAACATATTCACTATTTTCTAATATTGAAATTTCAATTTTTTTATTATTCCATGGATTTTTATTAGGATTTTTTTTCCATTTTTTTAAATATTCCAAATGTTGTTTAAAAGTTCTTTCTTCTTGACTTTTTGTTAATTTAATTTTTAATTTTTTATTTTTTCTAGAATTATCACCTAAATCTAAACTTAAATTTATACTTAAACTTGAATTTAAATAGGAAGAATTATTTTGTCTTTTCATTATATTCTAATAAATATAAATATTATATAAAAAAAAAAGATTATATATCTACAGAGTAATATTATAAGATATTATTATGAAATTATTAATTAAATTATCATTATTATTATATTTTTTTAATAATGTTTATTGTTATAATCTACAAAGTAATAAAAATTTATTATATAATTCAATAAATATATTAAAATGTTCTATAAAAAATAAAAGATGGGAACCACCCAAAGGTTATATACCAGATAGATTTAAAGATAAAAATTTTCAAGAATTAGATAGTAGCATATCAAAAAGTGTAAAAAATAAAAGATGGGAACCACCAGAAGGTTATATACCAGAGAGTTTAAAAAATAAAATAATAATAGAAGATATAAATAAAAAAATTGAAAAATTACCAGATAAAGACACTTTATATACAAGTATGTCTAAATATACAAAAAATATAAATAAAGAAACAGAAATTATAAATAATAGTATTAATAATATAAAAAAAAATATTGATAAAATTAATATTTTATCATTAGATGTTTAATTATATAATTTATTTTTTAGATTTTTTAGATTTTCTAGTTTTTCTAGTTTTTCTAGTTTTAGTAGATTTTCTTTTTTTTCCACCTGACATTTTTGAAGGATCGCCTCCTTTTTTCATTTTCATTTTTTTCATTTTCATTTTTTTATATTTAACAATATTCATCATTCTTCCTTTGCATTTGCAATATAATTTTCTAGAGCCTTCTTTTTTATATACTAATTTTTTTTTACCTAAAACAATTTTTTTACCGACTAATGTATATTTCATATTCTATATTAGTTCTAATTAAATATTAAGAAAATAAATTTTTTTAGACAAGATTTCTTTTATGTGGATATTTACCAACTTTAAATTTATTTTGAATAGTATTACATATATACCACAGAAAAGTACTTGAAATTATAGCAGACATACAAATAATTTTATTTTTTAAATGATTTAATGGATAATAAAAATTTAATAAAGGCCATATTAATATAAATATGATAGGTTTAAAATATAATGTAAAAGTTTTAATATTTTGTAAATTTTTATTTGCATTTTGACAAACTGTACAATATTGATAATGTAATAATTCTCTATTAATTAAATCTTTTTTATTATAATAAACTCTATCTGTATCATTTAATTTCCATAATCTATTAACATTATTTAACCATTTATGCCATAAAATAACAGGATAATCGGATTCTGATGCTAATAAATAATTATCTAATATTTTAGTATTATTAAATTTATTAATTTGATTTTGTTGATTATATAATAATATAGTATCTTCTTCTATAAAACTATTAATAAACATATGATGTATAAATGTAGGTTGTAATTTTAATAAAAAACCAAATAATTTATATTTAAAATTTTTAAAAGTAATAATTGGTAATCGTGAAATAACTCTACAATAACCTGGTTTAATAGGAATCGCATAAGATGGTATTATAATTTTCATATTTTTATTTTCAACTTTAGTATATTGTAAACAAGGTGCAATAAATTTAGTATAAGATTTATTTATTTTATTATTTTTAGTATTAGAAGGAAATGTTAAATTATGATATATTTTAAAACCTTTACTATTTAAATATTTTGGTTTATTAAATTTTAATGGTGCACTATTTTCACGAAAACCTTGTGATTTATGATGTGTAAATGGAATATGACTAATATCTAATACATTTTCTAATAATAATGTATAATCATATGGTAAATCAGTAAAAGTATCAAAATATATAGTATTTTTATTATCTAATTCCTTAAAAATAGGAATTGATTTTTCATTTGCGTGTGTTTTATTATTATCTGGCCATACCCATATTAAACCTTGTTTAGTTATTGTTTTAAAAGAATTTGTACAATATTTTTTTTGTTTTTTATAATTTGCTATTTGTGGTATATTTTCACATTCTCCATTTTTATTAAAAGACCATCCATGATATGGACATTCTATATTTCCATTATCATTAATACGACCTTCACTTAATGGAACTAATCTATGTGGACATATATTATATACTGTATTCCATTCTTTTTTTTTAAAATCCCACCATACTACTAAATCTTTATTTAATAAAGTAAATTTAAATGGTTTTTTTTTATTAGTAAATTTTTCAACAGCAATCGGATACCAATTTTTATTCCAATTAAAATTATCAAAATTAGACATTTTTAAATTATTAATATTATTATATTTAAATATTTGAATAAAACAATTTGAATTATTTAATAATAATGAAAATAATAATAATAATAATTTATATATCATTTTATATATGATATATTATAAATTATTTTTAAGTATATTAAATAAATTTAATAATAATCATAATTATATTTATATTTATATTTTTTTATTACATCAATTTTAGGTAATATTTTTTTATAATTTTTATAATTATATAATTCATTTATTGTTTTATTTGGAAAATATTTAATAATATTATTATTAATATTTTTAACACCATTCATAGTACTTGAAGATGGCATATATCTAATAGTATATCTTTTAATATTTTTCTTTTTATTTGGATTAATAAAAGAACTGGTTTTATGAAATAAATATCGTGTACTAAATATAACATCACCAGAATTTAATATAGGTGCATAACATATATCATTTAAAATTTTATTATATTCTGGATTTATTTTATCAATATTACATGTGTTAATATTTTCATTTATTTTAAATTTTCTTATTGAAATACATAATTGATGTCTTAATTTTACAAATTTTGTTTTATGTGAATTTGGTGCAATACAAATACCACCACCATTTTTATCTACATTATCTATTGCTAACCAAGCATTTATACCAGGACCTAATGATTTAATATCAGATGGCCAAAACATCGCATCATCAACATGCCAATTGCAACCAGTATTATTACCATTTTCACCTCCATCAAAACTAAATAAAGCATCTTTAACAATATGTAAATCATCATCAAAATCAGAAACTAATGGAGTTAATTGTGCTGCTGCTAATCCAATTTTATTAGCAACTTCAAGTAAAATAGGATATTTGATAAAACTATTTAAATTAATACTATCATATTCAGTGGCAGTCATTTCTTTTTCAATATTAATATTTTTTATTTTTTTTAATAATTTATTATCAATTAAATTTTCAACAATAACAAATCCTGTATTAAAAAAATAATCTATTTGATTTGATGTTAATGGACCTTTTAATAAATATTTATTATTTGTTCTAAATAGTTCTTTACCAGGTGGTAAAGTACCTTTTTTTATTATTTTTTTCATATCATATTGTGTATAGGGTTTATTTAATACATAACAAAATGAAAATATTTCAGATACAAATAATAAAAAAAATAAAATAATAAATTTCATAATTTTAATAATAAATAATTTAAACTCTTATATTATTTATTATTTTTATATTAAAATTATATATATATATTATATAAAAATAAAATATATAATATAATATAAATTTAATATATAATGACACTAAAAAGATGTAATACTTGTAATATATACAAATAAACTATATATTTTAATAAACATAATTTATGTAAAAAATGTAAAATAATTTCAGATATTAATGAATATTTACATTTTGCTAAATTAGCAAATTATTTTAATATAAATATTGAAGAAATAAAAAATATATTAACTATTAGTGATATAAATCCAAATGATCCTAATAGAAATGCATTAGGTGAACACATTAGATATGATGAAGTTATGTTAGAATGGCAAAGAAATAATTTTAATAATAATTCTCAATTTAATAATAAAGAAGCAATAAAAAAATATTTAGAGGAATAAATATATTTATTTAATTTATAATTTCTAATTCAGGAATTTTTATATATTCAAAAAAATCATCTCTTTCATCAATAGTAAGACAAGCTAAATATCTATTAATTCTTGATAAAATAGGTATTTTAAAATTAATATGAAAATTATCTAAAGTTCTTTTTTCACCATATTTTTCTTTTTTTAAATTATAAACAAATAATCTTTCAACTTTATCAATATTATTTTCTGTAATAATTTCACTATATAATTTTAGATCATTAAAATAATATAATAAATCTGTATCAAATTGTGAATTAATATTATATTCATCTAATATATCATTATTTTGTATATAACCTTGTTCATTATATTCATTATATATTTTATCTTTCATAATTTTAAAATTTTTTATATCATCTAATAAATTTTTATTTTGTGGAAAAATAATATAATTTTCTATTTTATTATTAATATCATCAGGTATATTATATAAATTACTTAAATAATTTAATATACTCATAAAATAACTTAAATATAAAATAATCATTTTTTTACAAAATTTATATAAATATATTTAAATATAATTATGTATAAAATGATAAATAATAAATTTAAGACAGCATTAATAACAGGGAGTACTAAAGGTGTTGGTAAAGAAATAGCAAAAATGTTTATAAAAAATAATTATAATGTAATAATAACAGGAAGAAATATAAATAATACATTAAAAATAGCAGATGAATTAAATAGTAAAAATACAAAAATAATAGTAAAAGGATTTAATTTAGATTATAATAATTTTGGAGAAAGTTATAAATTACTTCATGCATTAAAAAATAAAGATATACAACCAAATTTTTTAATAAATAATGCTGGTGCATTAAATACAAAAAATATTAATAATATTTCAATAGATAGTATAAATAGACTAACAAAAATAAATATGATTGGTCCAATGATTTTATCAAAATATTGTATTGATATTATTAAAAATAAAAATGAGTTTGGAGGTATATTATTTAATACTCCTCCTTATATTATTGATGATAAATGTTCATATTTATTACCATATATGCAAACTAAATTAGCACAAACTACTTTAATGAAATCATTAGCATATTCAAATTTAAATTATAAAGCATTAGTATGTGGTTTTTGGACAAATTATCCATTAAGTACAGATGCTATTATAAATAGAAAAATAGGAAAAAAGGAAAATTGTATGCATCCTAAAATATTAGCAAAAACTTTAGAAGAATTATTATTTAATACACCAGATTATATGAAATATTCATCAAAAATAATAATAGATAAGGATTTTTTATATGAAAAAAATATAGATATTAAACAATTTCAAAATAGTTCTAAAGTAAGTAATTTAGATGATATGTTTTATAAATATTTAAAAAAAAAATATACTATAAGAAAAAATTTATTTAATATATAGAAATATAATATAATATATATGAATAATACAGAAATTGATTATATATTTAATAAAAAAAATATAAATTATAATTCAGAATTATATAATTATTTTATATTATGGTTAGTATTTAGTTATTTAAAATATATAAATATTTTTTAATTATTATTTTTAATTTTAGAATCTAAAAATTTATTAATTTTATTAATTAATCCTTTATTATTTGTACTTTTACCATTTTCAATATCTGTAATAATATTAACTGGTAAATTTAAATTTTTAGCTAAATCTTTTTGTGATAATTTTGCCATATTTCTTTTTGTTTGTATATCTTTTGAAACATTATATGATACTTTTTCTATTACAATTTTTTCTTCTGAACCATCATCATTATCTAATTTATGAAATAATTTATTACCAGGTGTATTTTGTGTTTTTTTTTCAATACTAGATTTATAAATATTTTTTTTATCATTTACAATTTTACCACCACCAATATTAACAGGTTCCCAATCTTGAAAAGTACTCATTATTATAATTATAATATAAAAATAATTTAATCATTTTTTTTAAATTAAATCATCAGATAAACTATATATTGGTTCATTTGTTGCTAATCTACATTGTAAATAAATTCTTTCATTATTATAAGCACATTTTGGCGATGAAGTATGTATTAATTTTCTATTATTAAAAATACATAAATCATAATCTTCCCAATGATGTGAAATAATATTATCATTACGAATAACATATTTTTTCATAATATGACGATATAAATTATAACTATCATCTAAACTTAATTCTTTAAATCTTAAAAATTTTTTAGGATTAAGTGCAAAAGTTTTTCTAGTTTTATATTTATCTGAATAAACAACAAATGGATTTTCAGTTAAAAAATCATCTTCATATATATAATTTGTATCTCTTCTTAAACCTGTATAATCAAATATTGAATTTTTTTCTCTAATTTTTGAATTTGAATGAATTACATTATATCTTTCTATTTGTTTTTTTAAATTTATATCCATTAAATCATAAGCATCTTCATAACTTGCAAATAATGTATCATCATTATGTAATGGTGAAACTAACATATACATACTACTAATAATTGGTGAAAAATATTTATAAGAACCTGTTACATCTTGATGCCATAAATAATTATAAAAATCATTAATATCATTATCAATATTAAAATTTTTAAATATTTTGTTATTATCTATAATATTTTTAGAATTTTTACATATTAATTCAACTTGTGGAACAGATGGTATTGTATTATTATTATAACTATGCAATGAAATATTATTATTATAATTATTATCAAATAATTTTATAAATTTATAATATTCTTTTGGTGTTAATTTTTGATTTTTAAAAATTATAACTGGTATTTTGTTAAATAATAAATTTAATTGTTCTATATCATTATTATTAATATTTTTAATATCAATATTACTTATAATCGCTTTATTTTTTGGAAAACTTGGAAATGTTATTGAATAACTATTAATTAAAATAAAATTTATAAATAGTAATAAATAAAAAATCATTATGTTAATAAAATATATATCCATATTTTTATATAAAAATAATATTAATTTTTTTTTTTTATAAAATTTGTATTATCTATTAATTCAAGTAAATAATTAATAAATATATTATTTTTGCAATATGAATTGCTTGAAATAAAAAATTTATTATTAAATAAAAATTTTATTTTATTTTTTAAAACATAATTATTAAATTTATTATTTTTATCATGTAATTTTGTATCAACATTCGTATTCCATAATGATATAAAATTATTATTGTTTATATTTTGTGGATAAATTATATGTAATTTGTTTAATAATAAATTTTTAATATAAGTTTTTTTTTCAATAGTATTTATGTTTAAATTAATATTTATAAAATTATCTATTAATTCTTTTATATAATACATATTAACATTTGTTATTGAATTTGATAATATATTAATATTCTTATTATTCCATATATTTAAATTTATTAAATTTTTTTTAGATAATGTACATATTATATAATCAAAATTATTATCATCATCTGTATAATTATCATTATCAGTATCATTATCATTATTAATTATAAATTTATTATTTTCATAATCTATATTTGTTATATTATAATTAAACTTAAATATTACTTTTTTATCTATTAAATATTTTTGAATTCTATTTATTAATAAATTAATATTTTCATTTGTTAAATAATAATAATTTACTGTTTTATTTAAATCATTATTATATATATTTAAAAAATCTGTACCATTTATGTAATTTAATATATTGTTATTATTTAATTCTGTTTGTATATATTCTAAATCATTATTATTTAAAAATTTTGTACATAAATTTAAAAAATTACACGATGATGATATATTAACAGGTAATGATTTTAATTTATCAATAATTATATTCATTATATTATATAATCTATCATTAAATTTAATATTTAATTTATGTCCTTCTATATTAAATTTATTTAATAAATTTATATAATTTTTATGATTATCATTATATAAATTATATTTATAATTATCTATTGTTTCTAATATTATTTCTGATTTTTTATCATATATATATATTTTACAATCATAATCTATATATTTTAAAGCATTATATAAACCTGATATATTTGAACCTATTATACATATTTTTTTCATTAAATTTTTCTATATATATATTAAGATGAATAAGTATATTTTGAATATACTACTAATTATATTAATAATTATAATAATTTCTTATATAATAATTAATATATATAATACAAAATATGAATCTTTTTCACAATTAGTTGATGATAATTTTAATTTAATTAAAATTAAAAATAGTTTAAATAATGATATATGTGATAATAATAATTGTTCAATTAAATATTTTAAATTTAATTTTTTAAATAATGATATTGATAATTCTTTTAATGAGGAATTTACTAAATTAATACATATTAATGATAAAAATCAATTACATTATATTTCTTTTAGTCCTGATATTCCTCCTAGTAAAATAAATTTTTTTAATGATAAATATTTAAATATTACTTCTGTTTATTTTAAAGCTCCTTTTGGTATTATTGCTACTAAATCTACTTTAACAAATTCTAATAATATTTATTTTAGTTGTAATTCTGGTACTGAATGGCAATAATTAAATATTGATTTAAATAATTTTGATTTTGATGATAATGAAAATTTATCTATTGATAATATTAATAATTTATTCAAAAATATTGATTATATTATAGATAATATTTCTTTAGAAATTAATATTAATAATGAAAAAAATACACATTATTTAAGATTATATTTATCTACATATGGTTATAAAAATACTTATAATTATAATCAAAAATTACATGAAACTGAAACTAGATTATATGCTATAAATATTTTTCCTAAAAATACTACTTTTGATAATAATAATATTTGGCAATACTATAATAATATTGAAAATATAAATTGTAAATTAATTCAATATTATTATAATGCAAATACTGATTTAAATAATTTAAAATATAAAAAAATTAAAAAAATAATTACTTTTAATCGTTCTTTATTATCTAAAAATATTAAAACTTTAGATTTTAATTTAGATGATTATCCTAAAACTAATATTATAAATACATTTATTATTTTATTAATGGAAAATAAACAAAATAATAATTATGAAAATAATATTTTATTTATAAATGATTATAAAAATGGTAAATCAAAAAATAAATATTATGCTATTAATTTTAAAAAAAATATTAAAGATGTTTATTTCGCTTCAACTTTTAATGATATATATTTTTATATTAATTCTATTATAATATTATTTGATGATAATAAATTTGGTATTATGGATTTATTAAACATACATAATACTTTTGTTCATCTTAAAATATATCATAATGATATCAATAATTTTGATAATGATACTAATACTATTGATATTAATAAAATATATAATACTATTAAATCTAATATTGATAGTAATAAATATATTCCTGAAAAATGGACTAATAATTCTGGTATATATTCTGTAATAAATATATTAAAAATATTATCAAAATTCATACTTAATATTTTTGATTTTACTACTATAGATGCTATTAAATTTATTGATACTACTAATATTAATTTAAATAATAATAATACAATTAATAATAATAATAAGGAATATATAGATAATTTTAATTTAAGTAAAAAAAAAGATATATATACATTTAATATTATTTCAGATACTAATGACATACATGAAATTAGATATTATGATATTATTTCAGAATTATATAATCTAGATTCTTCTAAACCTCTAACCAATAATTATCTTTATGATCAATTTGTTGAATATAATGATAATAATATTAATATTAATACTTTATATACAAAATATATAAATTTTATAAAACAACAATTTGATACTATTAATAATAATATTGGTATAATAATATCATTTAATAAATCAAAATTAATTAATTATCCAAAAGATAAAGTTAAATTTATAGAAGAAATTTTTACAAATACTAAAATTATGGATGATATTCCTGATGCTAGTGGTAGAATGATTTTGATAAGAGATGATAAAAAAATATATCGTAAAATAATTCAATTAGATTCTAAAATTGAATTAGATAATAATATTAAAAATATGTATGATTGGTATGAATTAAGTGATATAGATAGAAATTATAATGATTATAGTATTTCAAAGTTTATGTATCAATTAAATAATACAACAAAACTTACATTTAAGGGTGATAATACTACAAAACATAAAATATATATAATTGAATTTAAAAAAGATAAATATATATCTGTTTTAGCAGTTGGTGGTGGTGGCGGTGGTGGTGCTGGTGGGGGAGGAGGAGGTGGTGGTGATGTTAAATATATTAAAAATCATAAATTTTCTAAAGGGAAATATAGAATAATTGTTGGTTCTGGTGGAAAAGGTGGGGGCACTAACAATAAAGGAAGTTATGGTGAAAATACTGAAATTGAACAAATTGAAGGATATAACAAATTTAATAAAATAATTGTGGCAGGTGGAGGAGGTGGTGGTTCATTTATTAGTTCTGATATAAAAACACCTATATCTGGTATAATTGGTGATTTATCTTATTCAAGTGGAGGAGGAGGAGGTGGTGGTGGTAAAGATAGTATTGGTGGTATTGGAAATGGAATAAGTGGTAATGGTGGTTTAAGTAAAGATAATAATGGTAATATTTATGGTGGTGGAGGAGGTGGTGGTGGTAATATTTATAATATATATAATGATAAAGATATAGATGAAGATTATTTTAAAATGTTTATGAATAATGAAACTTATAATAAATTTTATGAAAATAATGGTACAAATGCAACAGATAATAATAATGGTTTAGGTGGTAATGGAATACCTATTTTACCTTATTATATTCCTAAAGCTATTACACTTGATAATATTATATCATTCAGTAAAGGTGGTAACGGTGGATATTATGGAAAATTTCCTGATAATAATAATATATTAAATTTAAATAATAAAGATAATATACCAGGTGCTGGAGGTAATGGGAGTTTTATAATAACTGATAAAGATTTTGATTATGATTTAAATTTAATGAATGGTAATTCAGGTATAGTTATATTATTTGGAGGAGAAAATGATAATTTATTTGATAATAAAACAGATATAAAGGAAGAAAAAATAGAAGATAGATTATTAAATAATTATTCATTAATTGATAGAGATTTAGATGAAGAAAATAAGAAAGCAATAAAAGAATATGAAAATATTTTAAGAGAATTAAAATTAAAAAAAAAAAATAATAGAATTAAACAAATAAAAATAAATAAACAAGAAAATATAAATAAAAAAAATAATATTTATGAATTAGAGAGAATATCAAATAAAAGAGCTATGGATATAGAAGAAAGTAAGAAAGATCATATTAATGATCCTATAAATGATGCTTATTTACCATATTATAACACTCAAGATAAAAAAATAGATTTATCAGATCCTGAAAATGCTGTTAATAAATATAAAATAATAAAATTATATAAAGAATTATTATTTAGACAACCTACAAACGATGAATTATTAGATAATAATAGAAAAATAAATAATAATACATTAGATTTTGTTAAATTAAGAAGATTAATAATAAATTCAGATGAATATATACAAATATCAAAATTACAAAGTAATTCTACTAATTTAGATTTATTATATTCTACAACAAAAGAAAATATAATAAATAAAATAGCAATATTATATAATCAAGAATTAGATGAAGAAATCCCACGTGTTTTATTAAATCCATTAAAAGATATATTAAATTATTTTCAATATAATGAATATTTATTTAGAGCAATGTTAATACATGTTAATTTTAATAATTTTAAAAATGAAATTATAGAAGATAAAAGTATTAATAAAAATAAAATATTAGAAGTATTTAATAAATATTTTATTTTACATGAATTAAAAAATAAAGCAAATGATATACAAAGATATGATAAATATAATAAAGATGATAAAAATGACAATATAAATGAATCTAATACAATTTATAAGTATGAAAACTATTTAGAAAATGACTTATTAGATAATGAAGATATTGAATTTAAAAATTTAAATTTAGAAAATTTAATTTTAAAAGGAGATTATAATTATAAATTATGGAATTTAGATCAAAATGAAAATATAGAAACAACTGAAGAAAAAACTAAATTAGCACATAAATTAGAAGAATTAAAAGATATGAGAAATAATATAAATTTAAATATGATGCCTAAACAAGTACAACAAAATGAATATTTTACAAATTATAAAGTTGAAAAAAATAAAACAAATAAATTAATAAATAATAATACATATAATAAAATGAATGAACATTTTACAAATAAATTTTAATTTTAATACAATAATTAAAAAAGTACATTTCTTAATTTTATTTTTATTTTTAAAATTATTTTTAAAATTTTAAAATTTTT
>MDTA01026602.1_pt1 | contig 19430 bp, 9 predicted proteins | sample 811151 | NCBI WGS metagenome assembly MDTA01 (sample SAMN05326648, study PRJNA326480) | marine metagenome | isolation source: seawater | place: Indian Ocean: South | collected 2010 | reverse complement strand
CGAAGAGCGCCGTGTCGCGCGCGCCTTCGTCTTGTTCAACGACACGGGCCAGATTTTGCCCCATCATACTCGGAGTTGGATCCAAACCGAAGTAGTCCAAGATCGTTGGGGTGAAATCGATGAGCTGGGCGATCGATTGTCGCCGCTCTCCTCTCTTTCGGCAGCGGGGATCCCATATCCAAAGCGGGATATGGGCAATCTCGTTGTAGAAGGGCATCCGGTTTTTTCCCCACCAATCGTGTTCGCTTAGGAGGAAACCATGATCCGTGCAAACGATGAGCAGGGTGTCCTCCCAAAGGTTGTGTTCGTCCATAGCGTCCAGCACTCGGCCGAGATGCTCGTCGCAAAGGCTTAGATCGGCGGCGTATTCGTATCGAACATGTTCGATGGTGTCGCGATCGGTATCCACGATGGGTCGATATTCCGGCCAGTCGTAGGTTTCGCCCTCGTAGCGGTGAGGATAGAGGGATTTGTGCCTTTGGTGGGTGAAGTAGGGCTCGTGCGGATCGAAAGTTTCGATCTGAAGAAACCAATTGTCTTGATTCGCATTGGTATTTATGAACGCGATACCCTGATTGAAGGTCTGGGCGATGGATTGTTTTTCAGGTGTATCCATGTATTTGCGATTGACCCAATTTTGCCGATTGGCTTGCCGCTCCAGCCCCGGCTGAATTTCAGGGATGTCTGGATCCTTGACCTCGCCTTTCCAGGGATCCCACTCCTGGCCCCGGTTGAATTCCCAGCTCGAATAGCGCGTATGGTAGGTGGCTCCTCCCTCTTCGAAATAGTGGTAATGATCCGTGACTAAGTGAGAATACACGCCATTATTCTTGAGGATCTCCGGAAGAGAATCATCGAACGGCTCGATAGGCCCCCAGCTTCGATGAAGAAAACTCAAACGACCCGTGTGCATATCCCGTCTGGCCGGCATGCACGGCATGCTACCCACCCAGGCATTGTCGAAAGTTACCGTCCGCTGGCCCAAGCGCTCGAAATTGGGGGCATGGGTCCAATCGCATCCGTAGTTCGGCAGGAAATGCCGGTTCAATGTGTCAAACATTACGACTATGGCTTTCATAGGCTTTCGGTAACAAGTTTGGGGATGTAGGAAGATTTCAGCGTCATATCTTTTGGAAATCAATCCTTTGGCATATAGAAGCCCGCAATTTTGTATCTTCATCGAAGTCCACGCTTGAAAGCGCTGGGAGAATTTTAGGAAACTCGAGCCTCTATCCCAAAAGGCCAAGGCCCTAACCCAAATTCGAGAATGGAAAAACCGCCCCTCAATCGTCGAACCTTTCTGTCAACTCTGGGAGCCGCCGCGGCTGCCCCACTAGTCGCTCGCGACTATGGCCCAGGAGCACTACCTGTCCGTTATCCGGAACCGGATGTCAAGGTGCTGGAGCCCGCCTTCGGCAAGTACAAGATCGGCAACACGCCCATCGAGCGCCTTTACACGGGCATGTACTGGGCGGAGGGTCCGGCTTGGAGTGGCTGGGGTCGCTATTTGGTATGGAGCGATATTCCCAAGGACGTCCAGCACCGCTGGCTCTTGGACGACAATGAAGTGACTGTGCTACGCAAGCCCGCTCGCAATAGCAATGGGAATACCTTCGATCGGCAAGGCCGGCAAATTTCTTTCGAGCATGGAGCCCGTCGAGTGGTCCGGTACGAGCCCGATGGAACAATCTCTGTATTGGCCGATAAATACAACGGGAAGCCATTCAACGCGCCCAATGATGGCGTGGAGCATCCAGACGGCAGCATTTGGTTCACCGATCCGGGCTATGGAAGTCTAGGGAATTACGAGGGCAACAAAGCGGAGCTCGAGTTGAAAGAAGCCGTTTATCGAATAGATCCAAGCGGCAGCGTCGCGATGGTCACAGATGAAATTTATAAGCCTAATGGCCTATGCTTCTCGCCCGATTACAAGAAGGTTTATGTAGCGGATACCGGCGCATCCCATTACCCAGACGCTCCCGAGAACATTAAGGTTTGGGATGTATCGGGGAGCAAAGTGCGGAATGGACGGGAATTCGCCTCAATGAAGCTGGACTTGAATGGCGAAACGGTGGCTGGCTTAGCTGACGGGATCCGCTGCGATCGCGACGGAAACATCTGGTCGAGCGCGGGCTGGGTGGGAGAAGGCTATGATGGCGTCCATATCTTTTCTCCCGAGGGTCAGCGGATTGGCCAAATCGTGCTGCCGGAGATATGCAGCAACGTTTGCTTTGGCGGACCGCGGCGTAACCGTCTTTTCATGACAGCGAGCCGAAGTCTGTACGCAGTGTATACGGAAGCTCTAGGAGCTCATTGGTGCTAGTTTCGAAAAAGAAACTCTCCATTCATGAAAAGAAGATTTTTTCTTAAATCGACCCTGTCAGCGATCGCGTGTGCGTCATCCTCAAATCTCTGCCCGCTCGCATGTCGCGAGGCCTTGCTCTGCATCCGGTTGGAGATTTGATTTCTTTGGATTAGACAGGTTTTTTAGGAAATTCGAAACAGTAGGGCTGATCTTGCTCGGCGAATTGACATCAACGCGCCTCGGCAGGACTATGTTCGGCGCGATAGGCTGCCTTGATACTTTTGACTTGGTTGCGCTCTGACGGTGAGGAACGGCAGCCCCGGTGTCCTTCTATGAAGAGCTAAGGCGTCCGCCGGCCATGGTTTGCGAGGCGTAGTAGCCTTCGTCACCTGCGGCGTCTACGGTGAATGGGGAAAGCTCGAAGACTTCCTTCTCGTCTTCCTGCGCCCAACCCGTAAAGGTCGCGCAGGCAAAGCTGAGCGAAGCTCTGGTTCGGTGTTTTTTGCCTAGATTATTCATTTAATCAGTCGTTTGCGTTTGTAGGAAATGCGACCGATCTTCGCTCTGAAACGAAAGGGGTTAGTCCCTGGTTAGCAGAGTTGCGGAAACGGTCCCAACAGATTGCCGAGTAGTCCGGCAAATTGTCCAAATTCTGGGGTTTGAGTTCTAAGATCCGTTCCGAATACTTTCCGGGCCCATGAAAGTCGTCATCGCGACAGGGCACAGCGGGGCCAGGTAAGGTTGTTTTGTTCGGCTGATCATCCTAACGTTACGTAGTTTGTTTACCGTCGATCAGACGGCTTATGGTTATGGGGGAGTCGTTTGTCCAAGCGGATCTCCGCCGGAACAAACCCGGTAACATTGACCAGTGGTGTGATACTGGGCGTTTATTAGCTTATTCGTGAATTAGAAAATTATGGATTCTAGGTCTCGAGACTAACGAACTTTTCTCGATTGCGAGGCCCTCTAAGGAAAACACGATTGGGCTTATGGGAAATAGGATGATGGGGATCCGGCAATTGGATATGGAGCGAACGGATTGAGGTGGCGTTAAATGCTTTATCTCAGAGTCAAGTTTATGCAATCTTTCTTAGGTATGTCGCAAATCACTCGTTCGCCCGCCTATCCTTCATTCGCTTTCCAGGCAACATTGAGCCTACTGCTCTTGGCAGCAGGTTTCATATTGGCTACTGACAGCCAGGCTCAACGCGCCAATCGTCCGAATATCGTATTCATATTTACTGACGATCACTGTCAGCAAGCGCTCAGCGCGTATGACCCTAGTCGAATGACGACGCCGCATATGGATCGGATCGCCAGTCAAGGAATGAAGTTCAATCGATGCTATGTGACTAACGCCATTTGTGGGCCGAGCCGGGCGGTTATACAAACCGGCAAACATAGTCACCTCAATGGATTTGCGGTCAACGGCATGGTCTTTGATGGGAGTCAGCAGACGTTTCCAAAACTGCTACAAAAAGCGGGATACCAAACTGCTGTAGTTGGCAAATGGCACTTGGCTTCGACGCCTCAGGGCTATGACTACTTCGATGTATTGATCGGGCAAGGACCGTACTACAATCCACCGATGAGAACGCGGGACTTGAATGGAGAAGTCGTCACCCGCGAACACACTGGATACACGACGGATATCATCACCGATAAAACTATGGATTGGCTTAAGAATGGGCGCGAAGATGGGAAGCCATTCATGCTCATGTATCAGCACAAAGCTCCGCATCGAAATTGGCAGCCAGGACCAAAGTATCTGACTTGGCTAGACGATCGGGCCATCCCCGAGCCGGAAACATTGTACGACGATTATTCGACGCGAGCCACACCGGCTTATGAGCAAGCGATGGAAATAAAGGCGCATTTAAATGAGCGCGATTTGAAGCTGACAGCGCCGCCCAATTTGACGCCTGAACAGCTAGCTAATTGGAATGCGGCTTACGGCCCGAAAAATGAGGTGTATCTTAATAATAAGGACCGCATGTCCGAAAAGGAGATCATCCAGTGGAAGTACCAGCGCTATGTTAAGGACTATTTGCGTACCGTGAAGTCAGTGGATGACGGAATCGGCGAGGTGCTGGACTACCTGGATGATAGCGGTTTGGCGGAAAATACGATCGTCATATATTCGTCTGATCAAGGTTGGTACCTTGGTGAGCACGGATGGTTCGACAAGCGATGGATGTACGAGGAATCGCTGAAGACGCCGTTGTTAGTGAAATGGCCAGGCGTGGTCGAGGCGGGATCGATCAACAATGATATCGTGTCCAATCTAGATTTCGCTCAGACCTTTCTGGACTTGGCCGGAGTTCGTAGCCCTAGCGATATGCAGGGCGCTAGTTTGGTACCGATTTTTAAAGGCAAGACGCCTGGGAATTGGCGGGATTCATTCTATTATCATTATTACGAGTTTCCTGGTGGGCATAGCGTGGCCCGGCACTACGGCGTGAGCAATGGGAAGCATAAACTCATCCACTATTACCAGAAGGGTGAATGGGAACTGTTCGATATTGAAAAGGATCCCAACGAGCTCAATAATGTGTATGATAATCCAGAATACGCGAGTATCGTGAAATCCCTGAACCAGGAATTGAATCAGCTCCGCAAGCAGTATCAAGTGCCTGACGAGGATCCCGACTTTCAGAAACTCAAGCAAGAAGCCCGAGAGATGCGCAGGCGCGGGGAGATATAGAGAGCGGTAGCGGGGCTGGATTGGAGCAGCATGGGTATCTTGCCTGTTGAGTTAGTTGAGGGAAACAGGCTGGAAGCCTGTTCTACTTTTGATTCAGGAGTAGCGCAGGCTTCCAGCCTGTGTAAACTCAGAGAAATGACGCGTGCTGCACGCTAACACCTGCTTTGGATGGATTGTTTCGGATGTATTCCTCAACTTTCCACTGATGCTGTTCGCTTCTGAGGATCTGGTTAAAAGACTCGTCCTGCCAGAGCTTACCGGAGCGATTTAGTTACGTGTTTATTTTATTCGCAGAGTAAGATTTCCAGGAGTGAAGAATCTTGGATAACCTGAATCCCAGTTTGGGAGTTATGGTTAAGTGCACGTGATTTGGCATAATAACCCACTCGCCGAGCTCGTAGCGATCCGAATTAAAGCGATTAAGGGCATTCGCTACAATTTCCGAAAATCTCGAATTCTTCAGCCAGCACTTGCCGATTCCATTGTCCATCCACCTATCGATCTTATCAGAAAAGAGGCCATGAAATCTCACGGACAGATCGGAGTTGTGAGGCAACGGACAATGTTCGAGAAACGTCTTTCTTTCCCTCATTAGCTCCCTCAATTTCCCGTAAGGTATCGAGTCGGCAAGGCGGAAGGTAACGAAATAAGTTACCCCTTCTTGACTCCAATGGGGCAGATTTCGTTCGTTAATGCGAATGTTCTCCCTGGGTACTAAATAGGGCATTTAAGGGTTGGATTTCCAAGTAAGAAACCTAGCCGTTGAAACCATTAGATCAAGCCGGATAAGTGCCATTCAGACTCTGACCAATTTTTTGGTATAAGCCTGGGCCCTCGGACACGGGTTGGAAGCCTGTGCTACTTCTTTTTGATTGCGCTTGAAACGGGCGCGGGGTTGGCGAGACTCTTGGGTCTCCCTATAACATCTCAACCCCCTCTTTCCTCCCTATGACTAACGAATTGGAAAATAAGAAACTTTTCTGGGCTTGTTTCATCGCCTTAGTAGCCACCTCATTTTTCTTTGGCTTGAGGTCTGTGGTCGTGGGACAATTGGTCTCCGAATTCAACTTCTCCCAAGCCGAGATTGGACAAATCCTGGGGGTCGGCCTCTGGCCATTCGCCTTCAGTATCATTATATTCAGTCTCATCATCGATAAGATTGGATACAAGGTGAGCGCATATTTCGCTATCATCGCTCACACCTTGGCGGTGATTGGCACGGTATACGCAGTGATCGATAAATCAGCTTCTTGGCTTTACTGGAGCACGTTCTTGGTAGCGATCGCTAATGGGACAGTGGAGGCTTTCATCAACCCCGTCGTAGCGACTATATACAACAAGGAAAAGTCGAAGTGGCTGAACATTCTTCATGCGGGATGGCCAGCGGGATTGGCATTGGGAGCAGCGGCTGGCATTCTGCTTGGCGGCTTAAGTCTGACGGTGAAATTCGGTGTCTGCCTGATTCCTGTAGTCGTTTACGCGGCAATGATCTTTCCCTGCAGATTTCCCGTGCAGGAGCGGGTGGCGGCCGGGGTCAGCTATAAAGATATGCTTCGGGAGGTCGGGGCCTTGGGCTTCTTTATCCTCACGTGGTTGACGATTATGGGACTTATCCAGGTCGCCAATACGATCGTATCCAATCCAGTCACGGTATCCGTTAGCGTGACGTTGGTCATTTCGCTTCTAATAGCAGGGAGCGCATTCATTTTCACGGGATCGCTTGGGAACCCGATGTTTGTTGTCATACTCATAACGATGCCATTTCTGGCTACTACGGAGCTGGGAACCGATACCTGGATGGCGGAGCTGCTAGCTGCTGATTTCCCAAAGGCTGCCGGTTGGATTTTCGTGATGGTGTCCATTATCATGACGATACTGCGATTCTATGCAGGACCGATTGTCCACAAATTCTCGCCCATCGGATTGCTGGTTCTTAGCGCGGCTTTAGCAGTCGTGGGCTTGATCTTCCTCGGAGTGGCTCCAGCTGGGATCATGATCATCGCAGCCATTGTTTACGCTTTTGGTAAAACGTTTTTGTGGTCTACCACACTGGGGGTCGTCTCCGAGCAGTTCCCGAAAGGTGGAGCTCTCACGTTGAATGGGGTATCCGCTGTTGGTGTGCTAGGTATGGGAATTATGGGCACACCATTGATGGGTCTTTTCCTGGACACGGGAATCGATGCTGACTTGAAAGAGCAAGAACCGGCCCTTTACGAGATAGTGGATGGCGGTTTGCGATCGGGGATGTTTGGCGAAACCCCGAGTTTGAACATGGAAGCTGTGGAATCGCTAGATGAGGTGAACGCGGCTAAGCTAGGAGCGATCATCAATGCCAACAAGAAGGACGCATTCTTCCGCCAAGCCTTGCTTCCGGGATTCCTGTTCGTCGCTTATTTTGGTATGTTCCTGTATTACAAGAAGGGTGGTGGCTACCGGCCAGTCGAGTTGGAGTGAGGCTTTGTAGTTTTATCAATCAGGTAGCGGGCGATCTCCGAGCGCCCATTTTGGAAATTGAGATTTTAGACTCTCGGAGATCACCCGCTCCCCAAAAAAATATCGAGTTTGTGTCTGCGAACCATCTTTTTAATCGCGGCGTAAAGCCGGTCCTACATTCTTGAATTTAGTTGAGGCGCCGAAATATGAGAAAATCGATTTTTACTTTTTTTGTAAGTATTCTGATTTCAGTGACAAGCCTGATGGCGGATTCGCTGAACGGCACGCGTCCCAACATCATACTGCTCATGACGGACGATCAGGGAATGGGAGACTTGAGCTGCCTGGGCAATCCGGTTTTGCGAACGCCAAACTTGGATCGCTTTTATGGGCTATCGACGCGTTTTACCGATTTTCATGTCAGTCCGACATGCGCCCCGACGCGAGCGGCCCTGTTGAGTGGGCGACATGAATTTCGTAATGGAGTGACCCATACAATCAAGGAACGGGAAATCATGGCTGCCTCGACGACTACCATCGCCGACCTGCTAAGCGGCAATGGTTATGAAACAGGAATCTTCGGGAAGTGGCATTTGGGAGATGAAGATGCTTATCAGCCTTATAACCGGGGATTCACCGAAACCTTTATTCATGGCGCGGGAGGAATCGGTCAGGCCTTTCCCGGCAGCTGCGCGGACTTTCCGCCGAACAAGGAGAATCGGTACTTCGACAATGTCATTCTCCACAATGACACGATCGTTCAGACCCAAGGTTTTTGTACGGACATCTTTTTCAAAGCGGCGTTGGGATGGATGAAAGAGCGGGCTGACGCTGATACGCCATTCTTCGCTTACATTACCCCAAACGCCCCTCATGGTCCGATGATCGCACCCGAGTCTTTTACGAAGCGTTTTCTAGAGCTTGGCTATGATAAGAATACAGCCGGCCGCTATGGTATGATTGAAAATATCGACCATAACTTTGGCCTGCTTATGGAGAAGCTGGATGAGTGGAAACTATGGGAGGATACCTTGGTCATTTTCATGACGGACAATGGCCAGGCAGGTCGCAGCGCCACATTGAACGGGGAACGGGTTACGTTGTTCACGGCTGGCTTCAAGACAGGGAAGGGGTCTCCATACGAAGGGGGTACGCATGTGCCAGCGTTTTGGCGTTGGAAAGGGCGACTCGGGGAAGGAGTCGATATCTCGGCTTTGACAGCCCATATTGATATATTCAAGACTTTCGCAAGTCTTTCGGGAACGACGATTCCTGACGGTATCCAGAAACTGGATGGAAGAAATTTGCTACCGTTATTGGAGAATCCGGAAGCCGATTGGGATGATCGTTATCTCTTCACTCATAAAGGACGTTGGGAGAAGGGTGTCGAACCGAATACTCACAAGTTGCAGGATTGCGCGGTTCGCACGCACCGCTGGCGACTTGTCAACAATGCGGAATTGTACGATATTTCTAACGATCCTTATGAACAGGAGAATGTGATCGGCAAGCACCCAGAAGTGGTGGCTCGATTGCGAAAAGCCTATGATGCCTGGTGGAAGGAAACGCGCCCATTAATGGTGCACGAAGACAAGCCGTATACGGAGGAGCGGCCGCAATGGGTGAGGTACGAAAAGCAGAAACGGGAGCGCGGTATTCCCGATTGGGAGGAGCCGGAGATATAGGGGCTTAAGGCTTAAGGTTGAAGGATGAAGGTTTAGGTATGAAGGGGACGAGATAAGAGGTGGCTAGGGTTTTGGCAGTTGTCTCTAGTATCCTTTTTTTCTTTCTGGGGAATGCGTTGGTAGGAACTGAAACCGGGGAATCTGGCAGCTTTATCGTGCACCGTCTCGATTCGCCCTATCAGGCAGGGGAGACGACGTTGCGGGTGCTCTTGCCAGATAGAATTGAGGAAGGAAAACGATACCCGGTCTTGTATATTCTTCCGGTACATGAAGATGGATTATTTAGGCATGGGGATGGATTAGAGGAGGTCCGAAAGGCGGGGTACCACAATCAGCATGGGCTTATTTGCGTGGCTCCGTCATTCACGAGCAAGCCATGGTTTGCCGATCATGATTTGAATCCAGAAAAGCGAGATGAAAGCCATTTTCTAGAGACGGTTTTAGCTTTCGTCGAAAGCCATTATCCCGCTCAAAATAGTGTGGAAGGTCGCCTCTTGGTTGGGTTTAGCAAATCGGGTTGGGGCGTGATGTCCTTGTTGTTGCGACACCCGGATGTCTTCCACCGAGTTGTCGGTTGGGACATAGGAATTCGGGTGGACGCGGGGCCCATAGAAGAATCCGATCGAGCGCAGCGGATCGCTCGCGAGTGGGGAACGGCGGAGAATTTTGATCAGTATCGGATTTCGTCGCTGATACGGTCGAGAGGGAGCGCGCTTGGCGAGGAAACGCGTCTCTTTTACTATAATGTGGAAGGAAACCGGGGCCCAGGTGGAGCGATCATTCACCAATTGCTAGTGGAAGCCGGTGTTCCGCATCGCTACCTGTATGAGCCGAAGCGAGAGCATCGTTGGGATAGTGGTTGGCTGCCTGAAGCGGTTCGGTTTTTGGTGAGCGCGAGCAAATGAGAAGTTCGTTTCGCGATTGCCGATTCCAAATTGCGTTTTCGGCAATCCAGAGAGTTTTCGATCAGTCTTACGGTGGGTCAAATGGTAGGGGTGACTGTCCTCAGTCAGCCGCAAGGGTGAGCGGTTAACAACACGGCTGACTGAGGACAGTCAGTCCTACCATCTACGATATATTCGAATCGCCACTATTGGACGCTTTCATAGATGGCTTGCGTGATCTGCTCGGTTTCATTAGCTCGAATTTATGAAAAACCTCCTCTGCCTCTTTTTCCTCACGTTTGGGTTATGCTGTTTGGCTGAGCGCCCCAATATTATTCTTTGCATGGCGGACGATTTGGGATGGGCCGATGTAGGGTTCAATGGTAACGACGTTGTCATTACGCCGGAGCTGGATGAGATGGCTAGGTCGGGATTGCGATTCGATCGATTCTACGCGGCCGCCCCTGTCTGCAGCCCGACTCGTGGATCCGCGCTTACCGGGCGTCATCCGACTCGCTATGGGATCCCCACGGCGAACCAGGGACACTTGCACCGAGATGAGATCAGTATTGCTGAAGTGCTGAAAATGCATGGCTACCGTACGGGGCACTTTGGCAAGTGGCATTTGGGCACTCTGGCTCCCGACTATTCGGGGAAGAACAACCGCAAGCCGGAAAAGAACTACATGACGCCTGGAATGTCGGGATTCGACGACTGGTTCAGCACGGAATATTCCGTTTCCACATGGGATCCTTACAGTCCGGAGAACGCCCACAACGGCATTATAGATCCGAGGGTCTTGTTCTATCACAATGGGAGGAATATTGTGGATGGTCCTGCAGAGGGTTTGGTTGGCGACACGGCTAAACTGGTAATGGACAAGGCGGTGGATTTCATGGACGACGCGGTTAGCAACGACCGGCCCTTTCTCGCCGTCATCTGGTTTCACGCTCCTCACTTGCCGGTAGTAGGCGGCCCGGAGTTCTTGGCTATGTATCCAGATTTAGATGAAAACACTCAGCACTATTACGCGGTAATCACGGCGGTGGACCGTCAGATGGGTCGTTTGAGATCGTTGCTGCGCGAGTGGGGCGTGGCGGACAACACCATGGTGTGCTTTACCGCGGACAATGGTCCAGAAGGGAATCCAGGAAAAAGAGGCCGTTCTCAAGGTTCAGCGGAGCCATTCCGAGGACGTAAACGATCGCTTTACGAGGGTGGCGTGCGGGTACCGGGCCTGGTCGAATGGCCCGCTCGTATAGAAGCGGGAAGCGAAACTTCCGTGTCAGCAGTGACGAGCGACTATTTTCCGACGATGTTGGATATACTTGGATACAAGCTCCCCGAAGACCTTCGCCGGCCTTACGATGGAGTCTCCCTGGTTCCGCTTTTCGAAGGCAAGCGGTTTGCTCGACCATCGCCAATCGGATTTCAAGGCCACGGTTTAGCGACGCTTAATGACAATCGCTTCAAACTCGTTCATAATCCTAGCAAGAAACGGCAACGTCACGACAATGGAACGAATCCCGTGGCGGAATGGGAGCTGTACGATTTGCTCGAAGATCCGGGAGAGACAACGAATATCATCGAACGGCATGCATCCCTGGCCGAGCGCATGCGGAAGCAGTTGCAGGCTTGGCAGGCTTCTTGCGCCGCGAGCGCGGACGGGGCGGATTATTGAAAATTGGGGTCGTTGTTTTTTTAACCACGAAAGAAACGAAAATCTCGAAAGGATCTGGGAAGGGGGGCTGGCTTTCGCTGTCGGGCATCATTCTCCATTCAACGACAATTCGCCGATCATTTGTTGTAGGAAGCTCGCTTGCGAAGGAGTGAGATCGGCCGCTAGCATTTCTAAACGGAGGACTGAGACATTTCTCCCTACCTTAATAGAACTTGGGTCTAGCCGATTTTCGGCGTTAGGTAATCCAGGGTGACGCTCCGCTTGGATCGTTTCAGCCCGTTCAAGTTTCCTTGGTAGAGTATCTTGCCTCCTTTGGGTCCGCCGCCGGGGCCGACCTCGATGAGGTAATCCGCTTCGGCGATTAGATCCAGGTGGTGTTCGATGACGATGACTGTGTGACCCTGGTCAACGAGCCTGTGGAGGAGGCGGATCAGCTTCTCGCAGTCGCTCAGGTGCAATCCGATGGTGGGCTCTTCGAGAATGTAGAGGTTCTTTCGTTTAATGCCTCTTCGGCGATCCGTGAAAGTCTGCAGACCTTTGGCCAACTCTGTGACCAGCTTCATTCGCTGGGCTTCCCCGCCTGAAAGAGTGGGACTACTTTGTCCGAGGGTTAGGTAGCCGAGGCCGGTCTCCACCATCAACTGCATGGTTTCTTTGAGCTGAGTGTGGAAGCTGAAGAATTCGGCAGCCTCATCAAAAGTCATATTCAGGGTGTCCGCGATATTCTTTCCTCGCCAATGGAGTTCGAGTAGTTCTGGCCCGTACCGAAGCCCATTGCAGTCCTCGCAAACCATATAGGTGTCGGGCATGAAGCTCATTTCCAGTTTCACCCGGCCAGCTCCGGAACAAGTGGGGCAACGTCCATGAGGGGTATTGAATGAGAAGCGTCCCGGCTTGTAGCCCCTCATTTTCGCTTCCGGCAGACTAGCGAAAAACTGTCTGATAATATCAAATACACCCAAGTAAGTCGCAGGGGTTGAACGAGGCGTCTTTCCAATGGGCGACTGATCGACTTCGAGGACGGAGCGAAATTGATGGGCGCCGGTTAGTTGGGCGAAGAGGATGGATCCCTCTTCTCCCTCGATAGGTTTGCCTTTTTTGGCGAACAGCTTGCCGCTTAGATTGCTTTTCTTGGCTTTAATGGCGTAAATCGCCGCATTTCCCAGGAGATCTCTAACGAGAGATGACTTACCTGCTCCGGAAGATCCGCAAACCATGATTAATCGTTCTCTCGGGAATCGAATGGATTGGTTCTTAAGGTTACGGAAATTCGTTCCTGACAGTTCCACCCATGAGTTTTGATCGGAGGCGCGTGAAGGCAGTTTTCGGTGGTGGCCCCGGATGGGATGAGTAATTCCTTTTTTCAGGTATTTGCCAGTCAATGACGCGCGATTGCGCTTCAACTGTCCTAGAGTTCCTTCCGCGATCAGCTCTCCCCCTTGGGTGCCAGCTCCAGGTCCCAGATCGATGATGCGATCCGCGTTTTCCATCATAGCTTCGTCGTGTTCGACAACGAGCAGAGTGTTCCCCTTTGATCGGAGCGATTTTAGCGTATCGATGAGGCGATCGCCGTCGCGGGCGTGCAATCCTATGCTGGGCTCGTCTAGAATATAGAGAACACCCGCGAGATTAGAACCGAGCTGAGCGGCCAAGCGAATGCGCTGAGCTTCGCCTCCGGAAAGCGTTTGGGTCGTCCGATCGAGCGACAGGTATTCCAGTCCGACGCGATCCATAAATTGGAGACGCTCCCGAATTTGGTCCACGATGTCCGTGGCGATCAACTTTCCACGAGTGTCTAGTTTTAGCCGATCAAGCGTATTAAGAAGGGCGCGGGGAGTTAGAGAAAGGAGCTGGGGAAGGGAGATCCAGCGATTCGCTCTCAATGGGAGAAATACATTTCGGCTGGTTCGGTTCAGTCGATCTCCACGGCAATCCGGGCAAATGATGATTTCCTCAGATTCGTCGTCATCGCTGGCGTCCGCCCCAATCGACTTCTTCAACAGTTCGTCGTCATCGAGTTGCTCTCGCATCCAGGGATAGATGCGGCCGTGGCCCCGGCAAGTTGGGCACCATCCCTTGCTGGAATTGAAAGAGAAGTCCTTGGGATCCAGCTCTGGCAAGGCTTGGCCTGTTCGCGGATCCATACGATGGGTCGAAAGCCAAGAAACGATTTCCTCCTGATCATCCAGGAGGAGGGCGGTGCCTTTGCCTCTCAGGAGCGCTTCCTGCAACACCGATTTGATTTTCGCCTTGGCCCCTCGAATCGAGTTCAAATTGGCGATAACGATTTCGATATTATGCTCGCGATAGCGGTCCAGCTTTTCGAAGTCCTCTGTTAGAATTATTTCCCCATCCACCCGCATCATCTCGTATCCGTGATTCGCTATCCAATTGGCAATCGGCTGATGATGGCCCTTGCGGTTGCGGATGACCGGGGAGCAAAGCAGGAGCTGCTCTGACTTGCGAACGGCAGGCTTTCGCAGGATTGATTGGAGTCGTTTCTCCAGCTCGATAGCCGACTGCGAAAGCATGGGTTCGCCCGTATCCGGATTGTGGGGCACGCCAAGGCGCGAGTACAGTAGTCGAAGATACTGAGCGACCTCGGTGATGGTGGCCACGGTTGATTTGCGACTCCCTCGTGTCACTCTTTGTTCAATGGCGACAGTCGGTTGAATGCCGTTCAACTGGTCCAAGTCGGGTCGCGGTAGCTGCTCCACGAATTGGCGGGCGTAGGGCGACATGGACTCCATGAAGCGGCGCTGTCCTTCCCCAAAAGCGATATCAAAGGCCAACGTAGACTTTCCAGAGCCAGATACGCCGGTGACGACAGACAACGAATAGTGAGGAATGGATACGTCTATATTCTTAAGATTGTGCTCTCTGGCTCCGAGGATGCGCAGTTCTCTTTCAGAGCTGCCGTTCACTTCTTTGGTCCCGTAGTTCGCTTGATTTTCGGCAGCCAATAGGGATTGGTGGGATTCCAATTCGCGAGCCAAGTATTTGCCTGTTTCCGTTTTCGCGGAGGCGGCGCAGGCTGCCGGAGATCCTTGGAAGACCAAGCGGCCGCCCTTGGAGCCGGCTTCAGGACCAAGCTCGATGATCCAATCTGCGGATTTCAATACGTCCAAATTATGCTCGATGACAATGAGGCTGTGGCCGTGATCCACAATCTGCTGCAATGCGGCCAGGAGACATTTGACGTCGTGCTTGTGCAGGCCAGTCGTAGGCTCGTCCAGCAGAATAAGAGACGAGCCAGAATCCGGAATTGAGGATTTTGACGTATTTCTTTTGAGGTTGGCCCCGGCCCGCAGATATTTGACCAGCTTCAGGCGCTGAGACTCTCCGCCAGATAGCGTATTTAGCGGTTGCCCCAATTTTAGATAGCCAAGGCCGATCTGGGACAGGGCGGAGAGTTTGTCGTAAATTTTTGGGTACTCATGGAAGAGTTGCATAGCCTGCTCGATAGTCAGGTCCAGCAGATCGGCAATGGAGTGATTTAGGAATTGTATGTCGAGCAGCTCGGGCTTAAAGCGGCGCCCGTTGCAATGAGGGCAAGGCACATACACGTCGCTCAGGAATTGCATTTCTACTTTCTCGTATCCGAGCCCTTTGCAGTGCTCGCATCGGCCATCGCCTGCATTGAATGAAAAACTGGAAGCAGTGTAGCCTTGGGCCTCCGCTTCGGGTAGTTTGCCGAAGAGTTTGCGGACTTCGTCCCAAGCGTCGACGAACACAGCTGGATTCGATCGAGGTGTGCGGCTGATTGGGGTTTGATCGACGAGAACGACTTCATCGGGCTCAGCATCGCACTCAATCGATTCTATGGAGGCGGGGTCCTCTGCCGATCGACCACGCTCGGCAAGGAGGGATTGGTAGAGGGCGTTGTTCATCAGGGTGCTCTTGCCCGAGCCCGACACGCCGCTGATACAGACAAATTTAGCGAGCGGAAAATCTATATCCAGGCTTTGGATATTGTGCTTGCTAGCTCCGCGAATTCGAATTCGTGGATGAATCTTGCTGCCTTTTTGAATATCGAACGGGCGCAATTGGCTAGGAGGGTCAATTGTCTGCCGCCCGGAAAGGTACGAACCGGTGATGCTCGAATTACTGGATAGCAGCTTTCTTACATCGCCTTGAAAAACGACTTTCCCGCCCTTCGCGCCCGGTTCGGGGCCAATCTCGAGAACGTGATCGGATGCAGTGATCATGGAATCGTCATGCTCAACAACAACGACGGTGTTGCCAGCGTCGACCAAGGTTCGAACAATCTTGATCAGCCGGTCGATATCTCGGGGATGAAGGCCTACCGACGGCTCATCGAGAACAAATAATGTATCCACTAGCGAAGTACCCAGGCATGAGGTCAATGTGACTCTCTCGACCTCGCCACCGCTAAGTGTTCGAGCTGGGCGATCTAGCGTCAGATAGCCTAGGCCAACATGGTTCAGGTAGCGTAGCCGTGACTTTATAGCTTCCAGAGCCAAGTCCGATTGGCGGTTGGCTACTGCATCTGATTTGGGCTCTGAAGCGAAATCCGCATTTTCGATAACAAGATCGTGGAGTTCGCTTATCGGCATTTGATAAAGATCGGGTAGTCGGTGGCTATTCCATTTCCAGCAAAGCGCATCTGACTGGAGTCGAGTCCCTTGGCAATCGGGGCACTTTACGTACGCCCGATATCGTGAGAGGAAGATGCGGACATGCATCTTATAGGTATTCTTCTCCAGCCAATTGAAGAAACCTTTGACTCCATACCATACGATACCGTCCCAGTCTTCGTCGGCTTTTCGGTTTCGGTAGGCCCGCTCGCCATTGATGATGATATCCTGATGGCGCTTGGAGAGCTTGTTGAACGGTTTGCTTGTGGGGATTTTCAGCCGTTTGCAGGCTCGCTCTAAGTCGGCTTTACTTTCGCCATATACCTGACCTTCGAACGGTCGAATGAGACCTTCTTCGATACTTAAGTTCTTGTCTGGAATGGCGAGGCGGTAGTCGATTTCGATGACACGACCGAAACCTCGGCACTTCGGGCAGGCGCCGATTGGAGAGTTGAAAGAGAATAAGGCGGGAATAGCGGGACGAAATCGCCGACCCGTTTTAGGCGAATGCAAGCCGCGCGAAAAGCGCTCAAGCAACCGGCACTCCTTATCGAACAAGCAGAGTTCACTTTGGCCGAATTCAAGAGCGGTTTCCGCTGCTTCGAGAAAACGCTGATAGTTCAACTTCTTTAGCGGTATCCTGTCTTGTATGACAAAGATGCTAGTTTCTGTTTTTCCCGTAACTAGATTAACAGCCGAGTCGTCATCCACTCGGTTGGCAACGTTCTTCGAGTCGATGAATCGAGAGTAGCCCTGGGCTTTGACGTTAGTAAGGATCTCCTTCCAAGACAGTTTGTCGGGTCGTTTAACCTCGAACGCGACGATGACGGTTTTTCCTCTCCAAGCTTTTTCCGCCTTATCCCAAATTGTTCTCGGGTTGTCGTCGTGAATCGCTTCGCCCGTATCGGGATCGTAGAGCGAGGCGACGTGACTAAACCACACCTTAAAGAAGTCGGTGAGCTCAGTCATGGTGCCGACCGTGGAGCGCGAGGTTTTGATCGTGTTCTTTTGTTCGATCGCGATTGAAGGACGGGCGTTTTCCGCTGAATCGAGATCGGGTTTTTCTAAGAGATCGAGAAATTGCCTCGTGTAGGAACTGAAAGTCTCCACGTAGCGCCTCTGGCCTTCGGCATGTAGCGTTTCAAATACAAGCGACGATTTGCCCGCCCCGCTAAGACCGGTTACGGCGACGTATTTTCCGAGCGGAATATCCACGTCGATGCCTTTCAGATTATTTTGCCGGACACCTCGGAGGCGAATGGCTTGCAGTTTGGAAACGGATTTTGACATTTGGGTTCAACCTTGGGCCAACACTCGGTGACGGTGGCGTTTGGCGGGCTTCATTGGCAAAAGCAGGTCTAGATAGTCCTGTATTTGGGCTTCGGGAGCAAAATGTTTGTGAGCATAGTCGCGCGCCGCCGTGGACATTCGCTGTCGCAGGGTGGGATCTAACGCGAGTTTTTCCAGCGCCTCTACGAAAGCGTCCTCATCGCCTTGATCGATCAAGAGTCCGGAAGCGTTCGGGTCGAAGGTTTCTCTAACGCCACCTACATCGTAGGCGATCACTGGCAGGCCGCTCATCTGGGCTTCGACCAAGGTGTTGGGCAAAGACTCTTTCGCGGAGGCATGAATGGCGATATCGCTGCTTTGGTAGAGGTCGGAGGGATCCTCGATTAAACCGGGGAAATAGACCCGATTCTCAATCCCCAATCGCTTGGCCTCCTGGATACAAGAAATGCGCTCAGAACCATCGCCAGCCAATGTCAATTTCCAGTCGATGTTTTCGTTTAGTTTGCTGCAAATTCGGAGGAGGCGTTTTTGTTTTTTCTCGGGACGAAACATGCTGGCGCATACGAGTCGGATGGGCTTCGATTCTAAGCTGCTACCTTTGTGTTGGCTAGTCGGGAATTTACGGATACAGCCATTGTAGATGACTCGGGCATTGCCGCTACGTTCAATCCCGTAATTGATTCGGAGGCGTTCAAGCGCCTCTTGGCTATTGGCTACCAGTCTATCGGCATTTTTTAGCGCTCTGCGTTGAAGCCATGGGATCGATTTGCCTGTTCGAAAAGTGGCCACGAATCTCAATTTTGAGGTGGATGGTGACAGCAGTCCAACATGACAGTTGGCCATCCGTCCCATACCGATGGCGACGTCGATTCTTTCCGATTGCAGTAGCCTCTTTAAGCCGGGCGCGAACCAATCGGTTTTCAAGAGTCCTTGATTCAGGAAATGCAGTTGGTAGGCGCCATTCAGCGCTCGTTTGTCCAGAACGCCTCCGGCGCGAAAAACGATTACAGAGGTCTCCAGGCCTGCTTGCGCCAGACCTTCCGCTATGTGGAGCGTCTGATTTTCGGTACCGCCATTACGCAGGTGATCCTGTAGGAGAGCGATTCGCATAAAAGAAAGGCCATTCAGGCGTTTCACCTCAGTAGGGCAAATTATTTAATGTCTCTGATGGATAGGATAGGGCTTTTAGGGAGCGGTGACGAATAGACTATGGATGGGTCAACGTCGCGCTTCGCGCGACTAGGAGTCCCCGCCTTCGCGAGGGCCAATAGGGTTCGCTTCGCGAACATAGGTTGGAACAGGATAAATCCACAGCATGGATCGTTTTTCGCTATTCTAAAGTCTGCGAAGTTGAATTGATACGACTCCCCTCCCAGCCTCCGCAATTCGCTTATTATTTTTTAGAAGCGGTATTAGCGCTCTCACATTGGGCTGGCAATGGAACGCGGGATGACCTTGTCTGGTCTCGAGCGTAAAGCGAAATGGCATTATTTATCAAGAGAGCCTTAGTCAGCGCGCTGGGAGTTTTCATCGGCAGCTCGCTACTTCCCGGCATTTACTACGATGATTCGACCTCATTGGTCTTGGCGGTCCTGCTTTTAGGGATTTTCTCAGCGATATTGAGACCGATCCTCGTCCTTTTTACACTACCCTTTGTCGTCCTTACAATGGGGATTGGGCTATTGATAATCAATGCCTTGCTCTACGCGTTTGTAGGCTATCTGGTGGAAGGCTTCTATGTGGACGGCTTTGGCTACGCCTTTTTCGGAGCCCTCATCATCACGTTACTCAATCTGCTTTTCAACAACTGGATCAATGGAGGCGCGAACTGTTCCAAAACCAGAATTCGT
>MDTA01104838.1_pt1 | contig 19441 bp, 17 predicted proteins | sample 811151 | NCBI WGS metagenome assembly MDTA01 (sample SAMN05326648, study PRJNA326480) | marine metagenome | isolation source: seawater | place: Indian Ocean: South | collected 2010 | reverse complement strand
TTCTCGCTGGAAAACCGGCCATCAAGCGAAGAGGCGTCAATGAGTGCAACCTTACTGCCAAGCGTATTAAGTGGTTTGAGACCGCTTTTCAGCGCCAGTTGTATAAGGGTTACTGAACCGAGGGCCGCAAGGATACCAATGCCGGTGATTCCCAGAAGAAGATTGGCCATCGTTTGGTGCATCGGACCTGCGTCCGTGGTGACTATTGCCGTGAGATGGTGGAAACGTGGTGCATCCTGCGGGGGGTGTCCACCTGGGCGCCTAACCGGGATGTTCTGTGGTGGCGGTGAACCGGGGCGCCTGCCCGTGGGGTCGTTTCCCCGCAGTCGAGGAAATCCGAAACCTTTGGGACGAAACATGATTGCCATGGCACGCATTTGTTTACCGTTCTTCCCGGATATGTCGAAGAAACTGGGACTGCCGGGCTTGAGGTTGTCAGGCTTTTCAATGTTTGTCTCGTCGAGGTTGGGTGACTTGAGAATCGTTGTGCCATCCGGTTTCCATATGTGAAACTGACAGCCGTTTTCCCGGGACAAGTTTTCCAAGCGCTCGGTGAGAGCTCGAGAGCGGCTGTCATCACGCAATGCCCTTTCTACCAGTTGTGATTTTTGATCGCGCGCGGGGGATTCTCCACGATCGGATGCTTTTGGAGGTGGCTTGATATCATCAGAAAGCATGTATCGCGGAAGTATGTTCGTTACCAAGCGGATGGAGTTGTCCAGCTTGGCAAGTCTGGCATCAAGACGGGCAAGCTCACCCTGTTGCACCGAATAGTAGACACCCGCACCGGCGGCCACCCACATAATGGAGAGACCGAGAAGTAGCCAGATCACCAGACGCTTGCGGATGGATGTCATTTTTTCTTCACTTCGAGGACATATCCCTGTCCCCGTCTAGTATGGATAAGGGGCGATGAGGATTCAGAGGTTGCAATTTTCCTGCGCAGGTTGCAGATGGCGGAATCCACGACATTACTCATCGGCGAGACCAGTTCATCATAGATATGTTCCTCGATTTCAGTGCGTGAGATCACGGCACCCTGACGCATCATCAGGTATTCAAGAAGCGCGTATTCTCTGGCAGTCAAGTCAAGGCGAATTCCGCCTCTTGATGCCATTTTTGCAGACGTGTCGATTTCAAGGTCATCGATAGAAACCTTGGGGCTTGACTGCTGATAAGAACGGCGGCAAAGGGCATCTATACGGGCAAGAAGTTCCTCAAGGGCGAATGGCTTGATTAGGTAATCGTCTGCTCCTCGCTGAAGGCCCTTGACCCGGTCAGCGATCGTGTCCTTTGCTGTGAGAAAAAGCACAGGTGTTTGGTTGCCTCCATCCCGTATCTTTTCAAGAATCGTCAGCCCGTCCATACCTGGAAGCATAATGTCGAGGAGCAGGACGTCATAGCTGTTTTCCTGCGCCATCCAAAGCCCATCGTTGCCATCACCGGTGGCATCAACGGCATAACCGGATTCGCGCAGCCCCTTGGCGACTGCATCACGCAAGCGGCTGGAGTCTTCTACTAAGAGTATACGCATTGATTTTTTTCTAGAGTTATTGGGTACATTACAACGCCAAGATGACCGAAAGATTACGGGACAAAGTCGATCTTAGTCGCTGCGAGAAGGTGCAGGCGGTAAAAGACCCGTTTGCTCTGCTCCCTGAAAGGCAGTTTAAGGGTCATGTAATCGAAGCCCGGTTGCCCTTGGGTAGAGGTTTTACTTAGCGGTTGAACGTTCGTCCACGATCCTGGGCGCAGTGTGGCGGAGCTCTGGATGGTTGCAGTCAAGCCGGTGCTCGCGGCAATAGGGTTCCAGTTGTAAGAGACCTGAATGTTGCCGTCCTGCGTAGAGAAGTGGATTTTCGGAACCTCGCCGGTATTCATGGGCGAAGTGCCAACGGCAAATTCTATCAGGTTTGCGGCCGAATCATTATCAGGATCATCCCTGCCAGACATGCCAAGGTTTCCGAACTCGCGGTATTCCCACCAGTCACCCAGGCCGTCATTGTCATGATCTATTGCCGGGTAGGCCGCAAGGAAAACAAGCCCGGCGAATTCCGGGTGATCGATGAATGGGTTGCGATTACCCTGCCAATGAGTGTAAATACGCTGGTTTCGCTTTTTTTCTGCTTGGTCGACGGGATCCAGGTAGTGCCACTGGATAAGGGTGCGTAGTTTGCCAAAGCGTGCGGATGGTGCATGGGGATGATCAGAAAGTCGCAGGTTGGAGGTGTCCGGATCAGTTCCGTCATAGCGTGTCGCCATATAAAAGCAGGAACGCGCAATGTCACCCTTTTCATCGTTTCTGGGTTCCCAGGAGTCATGATCCTTACTGCAACCCGGTGCCAAAAACTGTAATGGCAGAGATTGTTTCGGATCGGTATTGTCGAAGATCAGGCTGCCACGCTCGGCATTGACCTGCACGTCGCTGGGTCGCAGGTTGAAAAGGTCAGAATTGTCTGGACCATCATGTCCAATGCCGGAGCTACGTGGCCACAGGTGCTCGCGGTTCCAGTTTCCGATTGCACCGCCATTATTGCCTTTAGAGGAGGTGGCATCCGTATAGATGAGGTCCACCCGGGAAGCGTTTGCTGCCGATGCATCGAGATCTAGGAAAGGTGGCCAGGAATACTCCACTTCATTGTGGTCATCAATGATATCATGCAGTGCATTTTGCAGGGCTGGACCGGAGAGACCGGCGGCAGGCGCATAGTAGTTAGGGGGCGGACTCCATTGTTCTTGTGCCTGTGAATTGAAACTTAGAGCGCAAACCATCAGGATTGCAGTGATAAAGTGTTTTATGATGAACATTGCCGCCTTCAGCATTTTACCCTAGTGCGAGTGGACATCAATATGATGGAATAGTCATTGCTGACAGAAAGTTTTTGGGTTTCAGGACCACGCGCATATTGGTATCGAAGGATTGAGTCAGGTCTGATTGCATGGGAGGATATTTTTTTCAGTGGCTGTTTGACGACAGGGCGGATGTCGTGAGGGTGAGTTTGTTATGAACCGTATTAAGCAATTCTTTATCAATACTATCATAGGTGGATTGTTGGTCATCCTGCCGGTTGCCCTGTTTCTTTTTATCATGAGCTGGGTCTTTGGCATTGTACGCTCAGCAATTGCACCATTGACCAATGCGCTGCTGGAGAGAACTGCGTTGCCTGAGATCGTGGCGGATTTGATTGTCGTGTTAGCACTGGTGATATTGTGTTTCGTGGTGGGGATAATCTTGAGGACGAGAATTGGCAAATGGATCTACTTTTTTCTGGAGACAAAGCTTTTAAGGAAAGCCCCGGGTTATGGCATTATCAAGGAGACCGTGGCTCAGTTTATCGGCAAAAAGAAATCTCCTTTTTCTGCCACGGCCTTGGTACATATTTTCGGTAATGACACCATGGTTTCGGCCTTTATCACCGACGAGCACAGTGACGGGAGCTTCACCGTATTTGTTCCCACAGGTCCCAATCCCACCTCCGGCAACATTTATCATCTTCCAGCCGCTCAGGTGAGAAAGATTGATGCTCCGGCTGATGAGATGATGCGTTCCATTATTAGCTGCGGGGCTGGTTCATCTGAACTGCTCAAGCGCCTGTAACGCATGTTATGAGAGGACATTGATGGCTATTCTTTGCAGCTGTCTAGAGCGAGACACCTCGTTTCCATGGAAGAAAGTCATCCTGGCCGAGTTGAACTGAATTCGGGATGAATCGTCCACTCGCGGTTTCAATAATCATTTCAAGTAACTGGTTTCCCAATTCATCAATGGATGCTTCGCCGCGAATAATGCCTCCTGTGTCAAAGTCAATCATGTCCGGCAGGCTTCTGTAAAGTTCGGTGTTGCTGGAAATTTTCAACGTTGGGGTAACAGGGTTACCTGTGGGAGTACCAAGTCCAGTGGAGAAAAGCAGGATATTGGCTCCTGAGCCTGCCATAGCCGTTGTTGACTCGACATCGCTGCCCGGGGTACAGAGCAGGGAAAGGCCCGGATTGCGGACTGGTTCCGGATAATCCAGTACATCGACGATCGGTGAGTTCCCACCTTTTTTTGCTGCACCTGCCGATTTAATGGCATCGGTGACAAGGCCGTCGCGGATGTTTCCCGGGGAAGGGTTTTCCCGGAATCCTGAACCGTGAGCCTCAGCGCGCGCATTGTAGGATTTCATTAGGTCGGCAAAGTGGGAAGCTAGCGCGTCGGTCTCGCATCTGTCGCAGAGGTCCTGTTCCACTCCGCAGAGCTCTGGAAACTCGGATAGGATGACTGAACCTCCCATTGCCGCCAGTAGATCCGCACAGTGTCCGATTACGGGATTGGCGGAGATTCCAGAAAATCCGTCTGATCCGCCGCATTCCATTCCGGCGCAGAGATGTGAGAGATCTGAGGGTACACGTTGCAACTCGTTGGCTCTTGCCATGCCGGCAAAGGTCTCGGTAATCGCTCGGTTAAGCATTTCGCGCTCGGATGGATAGCGCTGTTGCTCGAAAATCAGCAGGGGTTTATTGAAATTGGGAGCACGTTTACCGAGCTCTTCCTCTAACAGTGCCACCTGAGCGTTCTGGCATCCAAGGCTTAGCACGGTGGCTCCAGCGACATTCGGGTGGTTGATATATCCTGCAATCAACCCGCAGAGGGTTCTGGCATCATCGCGCGTGCCGCCGCAACCCAGCCCATGGTCGAGAAACTTGATGCCATCAACATTTTTGAAAATCCGTTCTGCAGGTGGTAATTCGGCATTGGCGCTAAACCCGGTGAGCTCATCAATTTTTTTTCCGTCCCGGTAAGCATCAACCAGTGCGCTTGCAAGGGAGCTGTAGGCATCTGCCCTTGAGTAGCCAAGTGCCTTGCCCAGAGATGTACGTAACATATCGAGGTTTCTTGACTCGCAGAACACCAGTGGCACAACAATCCAGTGGTTGGCTGTGCCGACCCTGCCGTCATCTCGCAGGTAACCGTCAAAGGTTCGATCATGCCACAGGGCCGTGTCGGGTTTTTTCCACACGCGTTGTGTTTTCTTGCCTGAATACTCAGATGACTTGTGGGTAATGTTTCCGGTGTGAATGAGGCTACCGGCGGCAATTGGCCGGGTAGCCGTGCCTACAGTGACACCATACATGGTTATGTCTTCTCCCTGACTAAAATCACGCCCAGCTAGTTTCTGCTTGGCCGGTATTTCTTCGGTTGTGCTCAGCCCCTCCAGAATTTCCGTGGTCTGAGCAATATTTCTCAGTGCTACGAGGATGTCATCAGAGGCGTCAACGCGAATGGCAGGAGGTGCTGGCATGGTTGCTCGAGCATCAGTTAAAATTGGGATACCGTCAATTAAACCGGTTAACGATTGTCAGACTGCAGGAATTTTCGAAGTTGCCCATTGCAGTTATGGTGTCGGGCATTTACAGAACTTCGAGAGGGGCTTTGAAATTTCTGAACTGGATGGCTTTTCCGTGCTCATAATAAGCTGGTATTCGACAAGTTTCTCCTTGGGCATTGAGTTCATTTACTGGGCATGGTATACTCAGCACCGATGTCGGCCGAGCCTAAAGAGCCCGACTTCAGCGAAGCCTGCCAGAAAACTCGCAAGAGTTTGATTGAACGATTGGGAAACTGGGAGGATCAGAGGAGTTGGGAAGAGTTCTATAATACTTATTCGAGGCTTATATACAGCGTTGGAGTCCAGTCCGGCCTGCGTGATGAGGAAGCCTCAGATGTTGTTCAGGAGACGATACTGTGTATTGCTCGTCAGCAGCAGGAGGGAAAATATGACCCCAAGAAAGGATCCTTCAAGGCTTGGTTGATGAACCTTACCCGATGGCGGATCACCGATCAGTTTCGTAAGCGTAGAAAAGACACAGCGATGTTGCATCTCGGCTCACCGGACGATTCACGTCATACTGCCGTTCTGGAGCGGCTCGAGGATCCCGATGGCCCACAAATTGAGAAGGTTTGGGATCAGGAATGGAGTAAGAGTTTGACCGAGCGAGGTTTGGCCGTCGTCAAGAAACTGGTTTCCCCGAAACAATTCCAGATATATGATTGTTATGTTATCAAGAGGTGGTCTGCCTCCAAGGTGAAGGAGGAACTGGGTATTAGTTTCCCCCAAGTTTACCTCGCCAAGAATCGGGTGGGTGGAATTTTGAGGAAAGAGATCAGGAAACTGGAGAATAAGCTGTTCTGATTTGACTGCCGAGGCGCCAGAAATTCCTGATCATGAGATCATTCGCCGAATCGGCAAGGGTTCCTATGGTGAGGTGTGGCTTGGGCGAAGTGTTACCGGAGCACTGCGTGCAGTGAAGGTGGTTAGTCGTGCTTGGTTTGAGCTGGACCGAACCTTTGAGCGTGAATTTGAGGGGATCAAGAGCTTTGAGAAGGTTTCGTTAAAGCATCCAGGGCTCGTCAATATACTGCATGTTGGTCGTAATGATAAGGAAGGTTTTTATTACTATGTGATGGAATTGGCTGATGATCGTGCAGCAGGGCGCGACATTGATCCTGAGAATTACGTGCCGCATACCCTTTCATCGGATATTAACCAGAATGGGAGGTTGCCGATGGATGTTTGTGCGGCGTGGGGAGAGGTATTAGCTGGTGCCCTTCACCATATGCATTGCTCCGGTCTGGCTCATCGGGATGTAAAGCCCTCTAATGTCGTGTTTTTTGACGGTGTTCCCAGGCTTGCTGACATGGGACTGGTGGCAGCTAGTGGTCAGCGTACCTTTGTGGGTACTGAGGGATTTTCCCCACCGGAAGGGCCTGGTGAACCATCTGCCGACATCTACAGCCTCGGAATGGTACTTTATGAGATGAGTAGCGGTCACGACCGTCTGGATTTCCCAGAGGTGTCGCCTTTGAAGGGAGATACGGTTGAGCGGCGGAAATGGCGACGAATCAACACCATTGTATGCAAGGCTTGTGCTCCATTGGCAAAGAACCGATATGGAAATGCTCGGGAGATGCGCCAGGCGCTGCATGCTAGCGGATCCGGGATTGCCGTTCCATTGTCATTGACGGCTAAATTTTTTCGCGTTGCCCTATTCAGTGGAATCCTTGCGCTTATTGCCTTTGTTGGTCGTAATCATGATCTGATAAAGGGATATTTTACGGCAGGAAAGGCAGTGCAACAGTTAATCGCTGCGGATAATGAATCAAATGATGCTATTACCCAACCTGTTGGAGAACCTGTCACCCGACCGCCTGCGGAAAAGTTTGGCAGTGTGAAAATCAAGTCTTCTCCGACTGGAGCCAAGGTATACCAGATTATTGAGGGGGGAGGGCGTGAATTTCGTGGCTACACCTCACCGGATTATGTCGAAGCTGAGGTGCTTCCCGGGGAGGTTTCATTCATTATTGAGTTGGCCGGTTACCGTTACAGTGAAGTGAGTGGCTTTGTTGTGGCTGGTGAAACTCTGAACCTTGACGCTGGTGTGCTTGAGTTTTACCGCCCTCCGATACCCGGTAATGAGTGGCGCAATTCAATGGGTATACTTTTTGAGCCTGATATTCAGAATCGCCATGTGGCAAGACGACCTTTTTCCCCGAAAGAATTTGAGCTATTCCTGAATGCACATCAGGAAACCGTCGATTTCCATCGTGTGGCCGTTACCTTGGAGGGAGAGGAAGATTCCTATCAAACTGTGATGGTGAGCCGTAAGACGGCCAGAGCTTTTTTTGATTGGTTGACTATACAGGAAAAGCAAAGCGGTCATCTGGATGAAGATCATTATTATGTACTTAATAATGATATGGCTTATAGGCAGGGTGATGGGTTTACAGGCAGTGAAATCAACGGGGAGAACTTTGTGCTCTTTTCATCTGTTGAGGAGGTGGATTTTTCCAGTCTTTTGATTTCTTCGGATCCGCCAGGGGCGAGTGTATACATTGATGGAGAATATATTGGGACAACGGGTACGGAGATACCGAAGAGATACCCGGGTGTTATTGAAGTGGTTATTCGCCTCGCCGGGTTTAAGCAAGAACTGGCAACTATTGAGTTGGAGCCGGGAAAAGCACACAAGTTTGCTGTGACGCTGCGTGAGGATAATAGCGTGGTGTTTAACCGGAAATGGCTAAACGGCATGGGAATGACGCTGCTTCCGCTTGGTGAAGGTGTCATGATGGCTGAACACGAAACGCGTGTGCAGGATTTTGATGCGTATTGTAAGCATAAGGAGATTCATTCCTTGCCTAGACCTGATTTTAATCAGGAAGCGACCCATCCGGTAGTGAAGGTCAGTCGCAAGGACGCTATGGCTTTCTGTGAATGGCTGAGCAGAAAGGAAAGGCAGGAAGAATTAATCGATGCTGACCATGAGTATCGCCTGCCGACTGACAGAGAGTGGAGTGTAGCCGCTGGGCTCGGGCGAGAACAGGGAGAGGCACCATGGCGGCGGGATCTTTCGATTAAGGGAATCTTTCCCTGGGGAGATCAATGGCCGCTACTCAAAGGTTTTGCCAATATCGCGGATCAATCTGCAAGGCAATGGTTGCCTGAAGGGCGCGTCTTGGAGGGGTATGATGACAAATACGCCTATACGGCTCCGGTGGGAAGCTTTAAGCCCAATGCTGCCGGGTATTTTGATCTTGCGGGCAATGTATGGGAGTGGGTTCTTGATCCATACGGGGGCCGGGAAGGAGATCGATTCAGGAATGGAGCGGTTGCTCGAGGAGGGGGGTATGACGCTGCAGCCAAGGAACTATTCTTTACATCTTACCGTAATGTTCAGGCGGCCGGTGCGCCTTCCACTGCTATTGGGTTTAGGATTGTGCTTGCTATCAAGGGTGTCCGCTTGAAAGATTAGCTATCAAAAATTGTTATGGTTGAAGCTGAAATTGTTTATCAGGGTGAGTTGCGTGCCAGTGCGAAACATGGTCCATCAGGTGCAGTGGTGGAAACAGATGCTCCTGTGGATAATCATGGGCGAGGCGAGGCATTTTCGCCTACCGATCTTTGTGCGGCGTCCCTTGGCCTGTGCATGCTGACCATACTCGGTATTGCAGCCGGAAAGGCTAGGGTTGATATCAGTGGTTCCAGAGGGCGCGTGACCAAAGTTATGAGTGGTGAATTGCCGCGCCGCATTGCCACTATTTCCGTAGATCTGGAAATTCCCTTGCCGCCTGATCACCTGTCGCGAGCTGATCTTGAGCAGGCTGCAATGTCATGCCCGGTGCACCATTCTCTGCATCCGGACATTGAGAAGGTGATTAATTGGCAATGGACGGGCTAATCGCCGTTACGGGCAATGGCTTGGAAATAGCTTAGTAGTTAAATACTTCTTCTTCCCTGAAGAAACGCTTCAGTTCAGCTTCTGCATTTTCGGGTGAATCCGATGCATGACAGATGTTGGTCATCATGTCGACCCCGAAGTCCCCACGGATGGTTCCTTTATCAGCCTTTGTTGAATCGGTGGGCCCAAGAATTTCCCTGACCCGGGCAATAGCGTTTTCTCCCGATAGAGCCAATGCGATTACGGGGCATGCCTGCATGAATTGCGCGATATTTGGAAAGAAAGGCTTGTCAGCGATATGTGCGTAGTGTTCCTCAAGCAATTCAGTGCTGAGTTGCATCATTTTGATGCCACGGATTTTAAATCCTTCCGCCTCGTATCGGCTGAGTACTTCACCGACTAGGTTTTTCTGAACGCAATCTGTCTTGAAGAGGATTAATGTTGTCTCAATTGCCATGCTGTTTTTTTGGAGTTGGGCAATCTATGCCCCACGTCTGGGGAAGTGTCAAAGAATGGTAGACACAATTGTCCTTTGTGAGATGAGGGTATTTGCACAGGTTCCAGGTTGTTTCCCACTTTTTCCATGATTTGCCTATTAGGGAAGGTAGGTTTGTAGCCGGTTGCGCCAGCCACGCAACCAGCGACTTTCATCATTGGGTGCATTTTGAACGCGGCGGGTAAGGACGCGGTCTGCGGCTGCAGCGAATTCTCCGGGGACAGTAGTTTTTACCGTCGGCATACGCATTTCCAGTAAGACTTGTAATAGGCCCCAGCCGTGCCCTTTGTAACGTTCACTTTTTTTTGTTCCTTCGCCTTTAAAATTTACATAGTCCATCAGTGCATATTTCCCCTTAGCACTGCCTGCCACGGAATAAAATCGATTCCGGACAGTGTCTCGCTTGTTGGGTGGAAGGCTTACCAGCATTTTTGGAAGGGAGTTTTCTAGTCGAAGAAAGATGAACTCCGCCTGCAGGGGAATTGTTGTGTGCAGGAATTTTCGCAATTCAACCATGGCAGGCGAATTGATGGCTCGTTCAAATTCTTCTCGTGATTTCCAAGGGCAGGTCGATCGTCTGGCGATTTGCGGAACCGGAATTCCTCTGGAATGAATGAACTTCACAAGGGGAGGGAAACTTTCTTCAAAAGGCCCCCGCTTATCGCGATGATACCAGATAAAGTGCCCGATTCCCAGCGATGCGAAGTATTCCCCATTGTTCCAGCTTGTGAGGCCGGCGATTGTTCCGGAACATTCATTGTTCCATATTTGCTTACCAATCTCTCGGGCCTCAGTCCTCGAAATCCGTAATTTTGCTTTACCAGTATGTTGCCCTGTGAATATTTCCGGCTTTGGTGTGTCAGGTGTGCAGGCTGTTATCAAAAAAATGACTGCTAATGACGCAAAGAATTTCCAGACAGGTATTTGATTTTGCATTATCCATGCTAATAAAGCTTATATGTACAGCAAGGGCGACCGCTTTTGTTGTGATTGAATTGTCTCTGGACAAATCAATGGGCTTCATTAGCCTAACCGCTCAAAATGATTGTTTTTGCTCCTCGTGAAAATAGCCCGGGGGAAACCCGTGCTGCGCTTACGCCGGTAACCGTGCAACGGTTGGTCGGCATCGGTCTTGAGGTACAGGTAGAGCATGGGATCGGTCAGGGATGTAACCATCCTGATGCAGAGTATGAATCCGCAGGTGCCAAAGTGATTGAAGACCGAGATGCAGCTCTGGGAAGGGCAGATTTTGTCTTCAGGGTAAGTAAACCCGCTATCGGGGAAATACCAAGGCTCAAGCGTGGTGCCATCCATGCCAGTTTCTTGGACCCATTTAATGAGCCTGAGATCTTGAAGGCTATGTCCGATGCTGGAGTGACGGCGGTTAGCCTTGAGATGATCCCACGCTCGACTTTGGCACAGAAAATGGATGCTCTTAGTTCCCAAGCCAATATTGCCGGATATACAGCGGTGATTTACGCTGCTGAGCGGCTCAATAAGATTTTACCAATGATGATGACGCCAGCTGGAACTGTGTCCCCGGCCAAGTTCTTTATTATTGGAATCGGTGTGGCAGGATTGCAGGCAATTGCCACCGCTAAGCGTCTGGGCGCCCGCGTAACGGCATTTGATGTTCGTCCCGAGGCCCTTGAGCAGGCAGAGTCACTGGGTGCAAAGGCCTTAAGAATTGATCTTGGTGGGGAGACTGGCGGAACCGATCAGGGGTATGCCAGAGAACTGACGCCAGAGCAGCTTGAGAAGCAGCGTCACGAGCAGGGAAGGGTCTGCATTGATTCCGATGTTGTCATTACAACTGCCAAGGTCTTTGGTCGAAAGTCACCGATTCTTGTCCAGCAGGATGTTGTTGAGCAGATGAAATCCGGGAGCCTTATCATTGACCTTGCAGCCGAGTCAGGCGGAAATGTCGAGGGTACTATTCTCAATGAGGAGGTGGTTACCAAGGGAGGTGCATGTATTATTGGCCTAGGGAATTTTGAAGGACGGGCTGCAACACATGCAAGTCAGGTATTTTCAGCCAATCTGGGTAATTTTCTTGAGCATTTCTGGGACAAGGAGGAAAAGGCTTTTCCGATCGACCTTGAGGATGAAATACTGAAGGGGTGTGTCTTGAGCCATGAAGGGAAAATTGTTCATGAGCGTTTTAAAAATCATTAGAACTGAACCCAAAGACCAATGGAACTGATCTTGCTCCTTTTTACCTTTACGCTTGCCGCTTTTTTGGGATTTGAACTTGTTTCAAAAGTTCCCTCTCAACTCCATACCCCGCTTATGTCTGGATCGAATGCTATTTCTGGCATTACTATTGTCGGGGCGCTGATAGCTGCCGGCCAGGTTGAGGGTAATCTCTCTAAATGGCTTGGTTTCGCGGCTCTAGTACTCGCGACTATCAACGTAGTAGGCGGTTATATGGTCACTGACCGGATGCTGTCCATGTTCAAGGCCAAGAAAAACGATTAATTGACGACACCGGTTTTTCACCCCGCTTCCTGATACTCCATGCAGTTTGCCATTAATATCTCCTACATTGTTGCAGCGATACTGTTTGTTTTCGGCATCAAGATGCTTGGTTCTGCAACAACTGCAGTCAAGGGTAACCGTATCTCTTCTCTTGGAATGTTGCTCGCTGTGGTCGCTACACTGGCACGGAGCGACCTTGGCTATGAATGGATAGCAGGGGGTATTCTTTCAGGCGCAATTATTGGGTTTATTGCTGCCAAGCGTGTTCAGATGACAGGTATGCCCGAGCTTGTGGCACTCTTTAATGGTTTTGGAGGGCTTGCCAGTCTTCTGGTGGGCTGGGCGGAGTATGAGAAGGCTAGGCCGGATTGGTTTGCATATCTGCAACTGGATGAAAACAATGCAGTGCCTGCACCATGGTTTTCAGCCATTGTGATTGTCTTGGCCATTGTGATTGGGGGAATCACCTTTACCGGTTCCATTGTTGCTTACCTGAAGCTTTCCGGAAAAATTGGTGGCACGGCAACAGTGTTTCCGGGTCAGAAGGCGCTTAACTTATTAGTGATGGTCGGCCTTGTTGCTGTTGGAGCCTTATTTTCTATTACTGTTGAGGGGGTTAATGCTCAGTTCCTTTTTCTGACTACGGTGGCTCTTTCTCTGCTGATAGGCATGCTGGGAGTGATGCCTATTGGAGGTGGTGACATGCCGGTAGTGATTGCGCTTCTGAACTCATTTTCTGGGCTTGCCGCAGCAGCAGCTGGTTTTGTGATCAGTAATACCGTGCTCGTGGTCGCTGGGTGTTTGGTTGGAGCCAGTGGCCTTATCCTGACAGTCATTATGTGCAAGGCGATGAACCGTACGCTTGGTAATGTCCTTTTTGGAGGGTTTGGGGCGACATCGGGAGGTGGCGGCAAGCAGGTGGAGGGAGAGATGAAGGGGATTAGTGTTGAAGATGCCTATTATGTCCTTGAGGCGGCACAGAGTGTCGTGTTTGTGCCGGGTTATGGAATGGCTGTCGCACAGGCACAACATGCCGTGAAGGAACTTGCCGAGATCCTTGAGCGCAATGGAGCCGAGGTGCGTCATGCGGTTCATCCGGTTGCCGGGCGTATGCCTGGACACATGAATGTATTGCTGGCGGAAGCGGATGTTGCCTATGAACAGTTGTGCGAGATGGATGATGTCAACGCGATTATTTCCACGGTTGATGTGGCCATCGTTATTGGTGCCAATGATGTGGTTAACCCTTCGGCAGTTGATGATGAGTCGAGTCCAATTTATGGAATGCCGATTATCAATGTGCATCAGGCAAAGACTGTCTTTGCGCTCAAGCGAGGACAGGGTGCCGGTTTTTCAGGATTGGTTAACACCCTGTTTTTCCGGGATAACTGTCGCATGATTTACGGGGATGCAAAGGCAACGGTCAGTGGCCTCGTTTCCCAGTTTGACGAATGAGTCTGCTTGTCAGACTTCAGTCTCTTTGCTGCCGGCAGCGCTGAAGTGTCATAAGGGCAAAAGCGGTGCCATAGGGGCGATGGTATGAATAAAGCGGGTAGTCCCACCAGCTTCCGTCTTTTTCCTGTAGCGGCACGATGATTGCTGCAAGTTGTCCCCCGTGGTGGGCGGCATTTTTACTGTCCTTGAGGTCTTCAAGGCATAGTGCTGCGTAATAGTGCCCGTAATAGAAAAAATAACCCGCGACAGCAAACCAACTTTCATGGGGAATAGGGCGTTTGCGGCCGATGGAAAGCCATCCGTTACGCGCCCAGAGGCGGTCCAACCACGTGTCGAGAACTTGATCGGTCACTTTTTTATCCCCCCAATACCTCAAGGCAATGTTGCATGCCTGTGAGCGACCCAAGCTACCACCTGGACGGTTTATGCCGGCCATCGGGCGCATCTTGAGGTATTCGCCATAGGCATAAGAAAAATCTGGTTTGCGCTGGCGTTTAATTGATGCAACAGCGCGCTGCACCAAACGGTCCGGAACATTGGTGCCGATCTTCGCCGCATCCTTTAGTGAAACCAGTGCGGTGGCATTAGTGAAGCTGATTGATGATGATGAAGGCTGTTTGGCCTGATAGCGGAAATCGTAGTATCCCCAGCCACCATCAACACTCTCATATTTTTCAAGCATACGGATCTGATGTTCGATTGCTTTCTTGATCTGAGATTTTCGTGCCGCGTCCGCAGTTCTTTCATGCATGAGGGCAAGGGCAGTTATACCGTATGAATGTCCCCATACATTGTAGATGGCATCCCCAGTAGCCCGACGCACAGAACCTAAATTGGCAAGCATCCATTCTTCAGCCCGTTGGATGGCTGCTTCTACTTTCACATTTTCTTTTGACGTTTTAGTCTCGATCAGGGAGCTCAAACACAATGCAGTTACCGCAGCCCGAAAAGCGTGGTGGGCACCGGGGACGGGCGCAAAAATATTTAAACCCTTGGTGTTACGGGCTGATCCCCATGATCCGTCTTTATTTTGGTTGGTTAACAGGAACTCGACCCCCCGCTGTATCGCGGAATTTATCTCATCAGGTGTAGGTGGCTTACGGGTGGCTACCTGCTTTTGTTCAGCGTAGCAATCAAATGCACATGAGAGGGCAAGCACAGTCATCACGGCAATGCATTGCAGAGTGGTAATGCCTGCTGAAAGCGCTGGAATTTTCATAGGGCGGACCGATGGAGATGAGCAGAGCGGCTTATTTGGTGGTCACCTTGTCGCCTTCATTCAATCCCTTGAGGATGACAGTTACCTTGTCGTTTGAGGCTCCCCTCTTTACTGTCTTCTTCTGTTTTTTCCCATCCTCCGTTACCCATACGCTGTTGCCTTGAATTAGGTTGTTGGGAACGGTGATTACATTTTCATACTCGGCAACATGGACTTTCAACTTTGCCTTCATTCCCGGGTAAAGTCTGCGGTTCTGGGCCTGTTTTCCGACATCGGTCGAAAACTGTGCTGAGAAAGTGCCCGGAATATAGCTTACCTGGGTAATTTCAGCGTTCAGTTTAAGCTTTGGGTTTGAAACTGGTATAGCCGTTGCCTTCAACCCAGCTTTGAGATGGCCAAGTTTCTCCTCGGGCACGCCGGCAGCAAGGTTGAGTGAACCGGTCTCGATCACGGTCATAAACACTTCGCGCGGGGTCAGTTTCCCCCCAGGGATCAATTTCTTGATGATTGTGGCGGCATTGACCCATTGGCCTCGCCTGCTGAACCCGTAATAGACGATCCCATCAGCAGGTGAGCGCACATCAAAGGACGCCAGGTCGGTCTTAAGGTTTTTGAGGGCCTTTAATGCCTTCGCCCGATCGTGGCGAGCCTTTTCAAGGGCATAACGTTTTTGCTCAAGGATTCTTGGCAAGCTCTGAATGGTATAAGAATAATTTAGGTCATTCGTCTCGGCATCCGTTTTTCTGGAATCCTTCTGCCTGGGTAAGGTGACTTGGATGTCACGGTCAATGCGCATTTTTGCCAGGCGGAGATTTTCAGTAGCACGTTCAAAGCTGTTTTTGGCTCGTCTCAGAACGATTTCTTCAGTCTCTTCAGTGAGGTCATCAGCTTCATACATTTTTTTCAGCTGCTCATACTCCTCCTTGGAGTATTCGTAACTCTGCTCGGCAAATTGAATGCTTTTTCGGGCGGCTCGCACTGCTTCGGCGTGTGCGGTGTTCTCGTAATACTTCCAGTTTTCTTCGGCAGCGCTTTTATTGCGGCGTGCGGTAGCAAGTTGCACGGGAGTGGTTTGTTCAAGAGCGGTAACTTCTGCTTCAGCAATTTTTAAGGCAAGCTTTGCTGCGGGTTCTCCGAGTTCAATTGCCTCGATGGCCTTTGACAGCTTCTCCAAGTCGAGGGTGATAAGCTTGTCCCCTTTTTTTACCCGTGTTCCGTGAGGTACGGCAGAAAGGACAGTCATGTCAGCCCAAGCTTTAGGGGTTAGGCTGATTTTGTGTTCCTTGTCAGCAGGGGAGGCGAATAAGGCATCGAGTTCAACTTCGATCTTGAATGGCCCCGCCTTGGCAATGTGCTGAGTTGGAGCCGGTTTTGCTTTTTCCTCCTGATTTTTGGCGGGTTCGGGCTTGGCCTGTTGTGCGTTGATGATTGGTGTAGACAGCGCAAGGAGCGCCGTCACGAACAATGCGTGTCGGTGTTTCATGTTGTGTCTCGGGTCAAGAAATACCGTGAAGCTATGTTAGGGCGACACGGGGTGAACAGTTACATTACCATTTTTTTGGCAGGATGCCATCAAATATAAAGACTCGCCCCTTAGCCACCGCTGGCACCTCTTGTTCTTACTGGAGTTGTTTGTCGAAATAAATCTTCAAGAAGTTAATTTCTTTCTCCTTATCATATCCGCGCTCTAGGAGATCATCTGCTTGATCAATGAATGCAGAGGAGAGGAGTAACTCAGCTCCGGTATCAAGTTTGAGTTTTCCTTTTAGCCTTTTCTTGGCTTTCCTTGCCTCGGGTGCAGAGAGGTTAAACTGATCCTCAATAACTGTACCGGTTTCCTGTCCGTAGTCTTCACGAAATCTTGTAAATTGATCAATGAGCTCGGGGTCATCAAGGGTTTGCTCAAAATCCCGAATTTCGAACTCGTTGTTATTGTTCATGTAGTCGATGGCTTTTCCGGCCACAGTCATTCGACGCTCCTCATTGACACCTTCAGGCAGGCCCTTCTGAGCAAAGTTCACGCATAGCTCTCCGAAGCGCTTGGTGAGGTAATTCTCGTCGCGAACAGGGACAGCACCTGCAAAGTCTCGGTTCCAGAAATGGGTGTTTCCAGATTTATCAAACAGGTACACAACAAATCCTTCATCTTTGCCGTGGTTTATCACCAAGCATCCCTTATCAATTTTATCCGGGTAAATGCCATGCTGAGTGGTCAGCACAAGGTCACCTTCATGTTCGGAAACTTGCAGGAATGGAACCTTGTTTTCGCTCTTGATAATACAAAGTCCACGGGTTGCCTCGCCTTTGACAATAATTCCCTCAATGAGTGAAATGCAGAGATCGCCGCTTTTGATGTTAGGATGATGGGACTTGGCAAAAAGGTGCTTAGCTATTTCCGACGATGCATCAAGTAATTCTTCCGGGTTGCTGAATACCGCGCTCGCATACTCGAAAATGGGATTGCTCTCTGGACCACGTTCCCCACTGAGTTTGTGCAGTTCGAGGGATTTGAATGATTTCAGGAAGCAGGCCGTTAAAAGGTCAGCCTCATCTTCATCAAACTGACACAGGGCCTTTGAAGTCAATAGAGGTTCGCCGCGCAATGGGTTTCCCACTTTGGCGAGAGCCAGTGATGTGAGGCCGGCTTCGTTGAAATTGACAGAAATGGACATGATTTCAGTGCCTTCTGGTTACTATTGCAGACTTTAAAAAGCGGTGCCCTGCCAAAGAAGGGCACCGCATCGTGTAATCTGCTGCGGGCAGAGGAATATGTGCTTGTAATTTATTCCTCAACAGTAACGGTGATTGTCTCTGAGATTACCGGTGGGTCATGTGGTCGGTGCAAGTGATCTCCTAATACTAGTTGCAGGGTATGCTTGCCTGGAGGGAGCTCAATAATCGCTTCAGTCTGGCCAGCTCCGAAGTGGCGGATTTGATCTGATGCCTGAAGTGGGAGGTCCATATCAAACTTTGCTCCGTCAATGATTAGGTGATGATGTCCGGTGTTGGGGAATTTGATTCCTGCCGGAGCAATTCCCATACCCTTCAGACCAAACTTGACCGCGAATTTCTTTTTCACTGTTTTGCCGTCCTTGGGAAAGATGATGTAGACCTTCGCTCCCTTTGGGGAGGTCGCTTTAGGTTCTGTGCCGGCTTCATGTTTGGTTTTTGCCCCATGTTTGCTTGCTTTGTCGGCAGCAAATGCTGCTCCTGTAAGCAGGGCAATAGCGCTAATGATGGTAGTAAAAGTATATTTCATGATAATCTGTATTGGGATAGCAATGGTGTCTCTTAGGCCACCTTATTGCAGGTTATCGGGGTTTTCGGGAGTGTTGTCCAGCATATAGCGTTATAAGCAAAAACAAAAAAACCCGCCCTGTTAATGAGCGGGTTTTCATGTGCTTTTACGCGCTTAATAAAATCGTCCGAACCTTATCTGCCAGCAATGTCCAGATCAGGCAGAATATCGCGCAGAGCGACCTTTTTAGGGACGTCGTCGGCTTTCAGGTCACCGAGAGCATACTGAATGCCAGCAAGATAGTGTTCGAGAATCACGGGATTCCAGTAGATCTCGTCACGATGTCCCAGGGAGCAGTAGAATACTCTGCCCTCACCAAAATTATCGACCCAGGAGATTGGATAGAATCCTTCCTTGCCGTATCGGCCTTTTCCCTTGTCTACAATGTCTCCGGAGAGGCTCAGTAGCATACGGCGCTCCTGTGGAAGTGCAGTGCCGTTGCGAAACTGGTATATTTCATCAGCAACCTCGAAGTCCTTGCCACCGAATGCGGCATTGAGGGGGTGGCTGGGATCAAGATTCTTAACTTTAATTTTAGTGTGCCAAGGATGTCCTGCAAAGGCGCCTCCCATCATGTCATTGAAGTCTTTCCAGTTTTTGTAGGTGTCGGTGGCGGAATGCGTTCCGATAAGGCCTTTCCCGGACTTCACGAAATCCAGAAGGCTGTTCTTCAGCCTGTCTTCACGTCCGGCTTCCTTCGACTTGAAGACTTCGCCGGTGGTATTGAGGAAGACGACGGCATCAAATGTCTTGAGCTTATCTGGTTCAAAGAATGAATCGTCCTCGGTGGCGGTCACTTCGAATGCGCCTGTTGCTTTACCGAGTTGCTTCATGGCTTCAACGCCAGTTGGGATAGAGCCATGCCGAAAACCAGCCGTTTTTGAAAAGACAAGAACCTTGCGCGCCGTCTTTGGTTTGGCAGGGGCCTTGGCTGGCAAAGATGCGGTAATCTTGTCTGCGTGCTTGGGCTTTTCCTTCTTGCCTTTCTGAGCATTGGATACGGCCAATGCTGCAGTAAGCAGAACTGCAGGCAGCAGGATGGTTAGTAGTTTTGTTTTCATGTTATAGTGGTGATTATAGACCTTGAATCTTTCCAAATATTCCGACCTTTTGTCTAGATATATATGGGTGATCAATGTCAATTCTCACCACTGTTTAGCTCAATGGTGAACGCTAATGCATGTTGGTTGCATAAGTTTGGTGGTATTGCTTATATCTGCGGTATTTTCAGCTCGATTTTTTTTGCAGGTTTGCAACGACCTTAAAATCCTCAAGA
>MDTA01144752.1_pt1 | contig 19447 bp, 15 predicted proteins | sample 811151 | NCBI WGS metagenome assembly MDTA01 (sample SAMN05326648, study PRJNA326480) | marine metagenome | isolation source: seawater | place: Indian Ocean: South | collected 2010 | reverse complement strand
GGCCCGACCGGGCCGTCGCTACGTATGGGCTATGGCCCGTTCGGGCCTTCCCAACGCCGGCGAAACTAACTTAAATGCTGGTATCGTTCGTGGGGGCAGGTCAAAAGAAGGGCGTGTCGTTCATCCCCTTTGGACCGATAGTGAGTTGTCGAGCGAATGGCATTGTCTCCATTGCGACGGCACATTCACAGGAGCGCAGATGGCTGCCTGATATCGTCACGCGTAGGTTCAGCCCCTTCCTCGTAGGGCCGGGAATGCGTCTCTGAGTGGCCGGGCCCTCGTCGGGGGATTCGGTCACAAGAGCCCGGTCCGGCGTCAGTCGGACGCAACCGCCTTACGTGCCAATCCCGATAATACCGCTCTATGCGCCAATCGCTATAAAATTTAAATATGCGTCAACTCCGATATTGCAATATTATCGGATATAGCGCATAATAGAAGCAAGAGAGAACAAATGACCGATCTTGCCCGTACACCGAAACAGCTCGGCACCGCGATCCGCCGCATCCGCAAGCAGCGCGGCCTGAGCCAGAAGCAGCTTGGCGAGAAGGCCGGCCTGCGCCAGGAGACGATCTCGCTGATCGAGACCGGCAATGCGGCGACCCGGATCGATACGGTGCTGGCCGTGCTCGCCGCCCTCGACCTTGAATTCAGGGTCGGCCTGCGCGGCAAGGGCAGCGCCGCCGATATCGAGGATATTTTCTGATATGCCGCGCCGCCGTCAACATGAGCCGTTGCGCGTGCTTCTGAACAACCGCCTTGTCGGCACGCTGAGCAAGGACCCCGGCGGCGCGGTCGCCTTCCGGTACGATCGAAGCTGGCTTGACTGGGAGCACGCTCTGCCGGTGTCACTATCCCTGCCCCTGCGCGAGGACGCCTACCGGGGCGAACCGGTGATCGCCGTCTTCGACAACCTGCTCCCCGACGCCGAGGCGCTGCGCCGCCGGGTTGCCGAAAGAGTCGGCGCGGCCGGCACCGACGCTTACAGCATGCTTGCCGCGATCGGCCATGACTGTGTCGGCGCCCTGCAGTTCGCCGCCGGCGACGATGCCGCCGATGATACCGGCAAGATCAGCGGCGCTGCCGTCGATGAGGCGGTGATCGAACAGATGCTGAAAGGCCTCGCCCAGGCCCCGCTCGGCCTGTCCAGGGACGACCCGTTCCGGATTTCAGTGGCGGGCGCCCAGGAAAAAACCGCCCTGCTCTTTCACGAAGGACAGTGGATCAAGCCGCACGGCACGACCCCGACCACGCATATCTTCAAGACGCAGATCGGACGGCTGCCGAACGGCATCGACCTCTCGGACAGTGTCGAGAACGAGTTCTACTGCCTCAAACTCACCGCCGCCTGCGGCCTGCCGGTCAATCAGGCGACCATACAGAGTTTCGGGGAGACGAAGGCGCTCGTGATCGAACGCTTCGACCGCCGCTGGACGAAAGACGGCCGCCTGCTGCGCCTGCCGCAGGAGGATTGCTGCCAGGCGCTTTCGGTGCCGCCGACCCGCAAATACCAGAACGAAGGCGGCCCCGGCCTGACCGCCATTCTCGATCTGATGAAGGGCAGCGACGACCCTGCCGGCGACCAGGCGATCATCATGAAGGCGCAAATCCTGTTCTGGCTGATCGGCGCGACGGACGGCCACGCCAAGAATTTCAGCGTCTTTCTCGGCCCCGGCGGCAGCTACCGGCTGACCCCGCTCTATGACATCCTGACCGCGCAGCCGAGCCTGATCGCCCGGCAGATCGAACGCAAACAGATGAAGCTGGCCATGGCCGTCGGCGCGAAAAACCACTACCGGATCGATCAAGTCCACGGCCGGCATTTCATGCAGACCGCCGAACGGGCCGGCTTGCCCAAAGCCCTGATCCGGGACGCGCTCGCCGAAATGGCCGAAGCGGCAACAAAAGCGATCGAGAAAATCGAAAGCGAGCTGCCCAAAGATTTCCCGGCAGCGATTCACGACACGGTCAAAGACGCGCTCACCGACCGCGTCCGCAGCCTTGAGGTTTGATCATGAAGGCACAGAACGAAGACGACAGCGTCACCGTCACGCTGACCCTGTCCCGCAAGGCCTACGAGAAGGCCAGAGAACTAGTCGCGAAAAAGACCCGCGCCGCAGCATCCTCGGCGAATATGCTGGCCTGCTCAACACGGAAGAATTCCTCAGCCAGTTCCTCGAAACCCACCCGGAAGAGATTCGGTAGGTGGTCGTAAGGCCACTTTCCCTCAATGAAAATATAGCGAGCTGGAAAGCCCGGCCCGCCGAAAACGGATGCACCAACGCAAAAATCTAGCCCTGCGATCTCAGGCGCAGAAGCATCCGCCGGGCCATGCGCGGCGGTATTTTCTGGTGTAGTTCCATCATCGCCTCGCGGTGACACAAGCGCAGTTTCCGGCCGCTGCCGCACGGGCATTGCCAGTGTCCCTTGGGCCAGTCCTGGGCGAGCAATCTCAAGCGGTAGGTAAGGTCCCGCTCCCTGGGCGGCACGCCAAGCAGGTCAGCATACGCCTCAACGAGCCCTTTCCGGCCGTGGGACCGCTCGCCAAAGGGCCACTCCCCTTTCTTTTCGTACCAGTACTGGCCGAGGAAATACTCGTTCACCGGCCCGTTCAGATACCCGGCAATCGACAGCTCGGCGGCACTCATTAGCCAATGCTCCCAGACGGTGACACAGCAATCGCCGTCGGGATTGATATGGCGGTACTCCTTACGGGGAATGCGCCCGCCAGTCTCGATCAAGACCGGCTCGCTCCGGGGGAAGTTGTCCGGAATGAAGAGCGCGATTTCGAAACTTGTCAGTGGACCCGCCGGATTTGAGATCGCGCCCGACTCGAAGACAAGGAAGTCGCCGCGCAGCAGGAATCCCTGCCCGGTGGCCTCGGCGCTCAGCCGGGGCTGAATGAAACCGATGGCGGCTTCGACGGCGCATAGATTCAGCCTGCCTTGCCTCCTTACTGCTTTGCCCAAGGTTTCGAAGTCGCCCCCTCACGCTGGATGTCTTTGACGGCCGCCTCTGCACGCCGGGCTTCATGATCCGTATCGGCGCCACGTGCAACGGCCGGGGCGGCAAGACTGGCGGCTGCCGCCGGCAGGGCCGCGGCGAGCGTGCGCTCGACTAGACCGGCGCCGAGATGCCGCTTGAGATCGCCGGGAAGCGAGTCGAAGCTGTGGGCGCGGAGGTAAGTCGCGAAGTCGTGCCGGGCCTGCGCCAGCCACTTGTTGAAGTTCTCCTGCTTTTGCGGCTCTTCGGCCCACTTGTCCGCGAAATTCTCGGCCGGGTTGACGGGATTGGCGATCCAGGCCTGCCCGTTCCGCTCTTCGATAAACTGATCCATGCCCGTCAGGATGCTCTGGAGCGCGCCCGTAATTGTCGGCTCCTCGTTGTAGGCATGGGCGGCGAGCGTGGTGATGATGATCGAGATCGGCTTGTGATCCGGGTCATCGGCGAACATGCAGTCGCGGTGCCGTTTCAAGAGCTGGACGGCGCGCTGCAGCGGCGTCTTGACCTTGTGATCGGGAATCTCGTCAACACTCGCAGTGATCCCCTCCCGCTCGGCGTAGGCCCGCTTCCGGGCGGAAAGCTGCACGCTCATCCGCCCCCGGAACCATGCGGCATAGCCCTGCGGATTGCTCTGCGGCCAGTCCTCGCTGTATCGGGCATAATGCGGATGCGTGTTATCGGTGATAGCGATCGCCTCCCCGGTCAGGGATGGGTCGGCGGCGAGCCGCTTGTAGCCGAGAGCGCGCAGCATGAACTGATAGCCCTGCGGGTCCGGAATCGCCGGCAGGATGTCCATGTGGAATTGGGCGCCGTCGGCATAAACAAGCGTCCAGCACCGGCGGCCCTCCTCAGGCGGATTGGCCATGTTGTGGGCCTTGGCGTAGAGCGCAACCTCACGGCCGATCACCTCTTTAAGCTGCTTCTGCGTGACGGAGGACTTCGCCGCGCTCAGCAGGCAGACGAGGTCGATGTCATACTCTTCGCGGTCTGTCAGCGGACGGATCACGGTGCCGAGCAGGATCGAGCCCTGCGGCGAGATCGCCGGCGTCAGCCCGGACAGGGACGATCCGTCCCGGTCGAGCCACGCGCCGATTGATTCGTAACGCTCCTTCGCCTCTTCGAGCCGCGAGAGCGGGATGTCGAGGGCCGCCCCAATATCTTCGAGGACATCATCGTGCGTGCGGGCGAACTTTCTTTCATGTCTGGTCATGGGAACACCTGTATTCGGGTTGAAACTGCGCGGCCGGGTCGTCGAAGAATGCGGGTTGAAGGATCGGTTTCTGAATACGTGCCTCGGCAAAGGCCCGGTCCTTGAGGTCGCGGATGCGGCTTGTGTTATCGAGCGTGTAGAAGCCGTCCGGGACCGGCTGGGAAATCCGGTAGATCGCCCGGCGCTCATGCGGATCGCCGGTCAGGATGTGGGCGATGCCGAGCGACCCGTGCGACTGACCGGCCATGAACAGACTCGAAAGCTGCGGGGCGAGCCGCGCTGCGCCGTAGGCCTCGCGCACCACCTTGATGTCTTCGAGACAGCCGACACTGAGGACCTTGAGCCGGTCCGCCGGCCAGCCGAGCGTGGCAACGGCCTCGACCACGGCGATGCCGGTCGGGTTATTCGCCCAGAGGCCGCCATCGACAAGGCCGACATCGTTGGCCGTGATGTGCTGCCGAAAGAATGTCGGCGCGGCGGCTGTCGCCATCGCGGCGTCGACCGCGCGCTCGCGGTAGTCGGTTTTCAGTCTCTCATGATGGGCGGTCTTGAAGATGTATACGCCCTGCGTCTTCGGGTGCCAGGCGGGGATCATCAGACGCGTCTGCGCCTCGCCGAGCAACCGCTTGCCGAACACGGCGGTTAGGGCGCCCTCAAGGGGCTTCGCGTCGTATTTCGGACCCCAGACGAACCATTTGCCCTTGCGCATCTGGCGGCCGAGCCAGCCGACCAGCCCGCCGCGCGTCTGCGCGAAGATGGCCGGCCCCTGCTCCTCGTAGAGCTTTAGAATGTCCGCTGCGCGCATCCCGAGCGCCAGCCCGATGGCGATGATGCCGCCAGTTGAGGTGCCGGCAATCAGATCGAAATATCGCCCGATCGGGTGTTCGAGATCCTGTTCGAGGTTGGCCAGAAAGGCCGCCGGAAACGTGCCCCGGATGCCGCCGCCGTCGATGGTCAGAACCCGCTTCGATTGCGCATGTCCGCGCGGCGCCAGCGCCGCCATGTCACCGGCGGCATCGGCTTCACTGTCTTCGATCTGTCCCTGTTGTTCGCTCATGGCGCTCCATCACTTCTTTTTCTTGTCCGGGCGCTGGGTCAGCGCCGATGCGGCAGCAGACTTCGCCGCCTTGCCGGCCTTCGGGTCCCGCAGGACCTTCGCCGCGGCCGAGGCCACCTTCTTGCTGGTCACTTCTGAATTGCGCTTCGCCATGTTCGCCCTCCGGGTTGCTGGCTGGTCTTCGACCGATTCTCACGATAAGTATATAAACTATTCCCATATTTTTAGAATGTCAATATAGTTTATATACGTATAATCCTGAAAACGGAATCAGCCTCGGGCGCGCAGCCGATCAGGCAGCGCGCCGGAAGCGCTGATAATGAATGGGGAAAGGCGGCCGGGTAGGCTCAGCCCGCGAAGTAGCGGGATATGTTGTCGGCCGCGTCCTGGCTAAGCCGCGGACCTTCAAAGGTCTCGATCAGTCGCTCCGGAAAATGCTTGTTGTACCAGGCGACCTTTCGTTCCCGGTGCTCCTGGTAGGAATCGGAAGACATCATCCCCCAGTGCTCCCAGAACCAGGTCTCGCCCTGCCAGCTGATCGTGAAGTCGGGCAGATACATCGTCCCGTCAGGCGCGCGCAGAAGGACCTCATAGGAGAACGGCACGTCGCGCTCGTGAAGCAGGTTGGCGATCACGAGTTCGGATTTCGAGCGGACCATGTCGCCGCTGAGTGCTTCGTGGATACGGCCTTCCTCATACCAGCTCTTGCGATTGATGAGCTCGTCCGGTACCGCTCGGAAGAACCCGTCAAACAGCGAGGAGTTGATGAGGCCGGTCTGCGCGTTTTCCGGACGCCGCGCCGACAGCAAGGTCGACACATCCCCCTGCACAAGCAAAGTGCAGTGTTGCCGGGCACGGGTCAGTGCTGTGTATAGGAGCTCAGAAGACAGTGACCGGCCCTTAGAACGGGGAACGACCACATAGGAATGATTGAATTCGCTGCCCTGCGCCTTGTGCACTGAAATCGCGTAGGCCAGCTCCAGATTGTCTTCGACGCTCTCAACCCCGCCATTCGCGGAAAGCTCGCTGCCGTAGCCAACGGCAAGATGATCCTTCCGCTCGAATTTTACCTGAAAGCGCTTGAGCCGTCTGCCGGGTTTCTTGTCGAAGTTATGCTTTTGTACGAAGCCGATCTCGCCATTGAAAACCTCGACTCGCTCGGCTCTCCGCGCATTGAAGTTGTAAGCCCAAATCGGATTTGACTGCGGCCTGTTCCGGTACTGAATAACCTTGTCGTACAGCGTGATGCCGTCGAGCAAGCCGTAGCGATGCATGACGCCGGCGGCCACGCGGTCCTGGACGGCCTCGTTCAGCGCCTCGACGCCGTGAAGCTCGCCGCGGTGCGGGGTGAGCACCTGGTACTTCTCAGGCTTCCAGTCGAATGCCGTACGCCAGAGTTCATAGGGCTTTTCCGGATTGAGCGTGTCGCCGGTGTGGTCCGCCATTTCCCTTTCGATGGTCTGGATGAGCTTATCGGACAGGGCCGTCGGGTCATCCCAGTAAATCACACGCAAATCGGCATCGACTTCGCCGCCTTTGTGAACCTGCGTGAGAAGCTCCTCGGCATCGGGCGCGGTGGGCTGACCGTCATCGCGAGCGTTCGCGCTGATGAAGAGATCAGCAAGGCGCAGGATTGCCGTGCCCTTCCCTTCGACGGCGTTTTCGAGCTGGCGGAGGTTATGTTCGAGCCGGGCAATGCCGGAGGTGTTCTTCTCGGCAAGCCACTGAATAGTGTCGGCAAAGACGCGTCCGCGGCCGATCGGCGGAAGCTGATTGGGATCGCCGACCAGAATGAAGCGTCGCACCTGCCGCCAGTCAATTGCGCGCATCAGACTGGCCATAAGCGCGAGGTCGAGCATCGAGGCTTCATCGACGATGATTGTCCCGCTGCCGGCGCGCTTGCCGCCGGAGCGCTTGAGGGTAAGGTTGTCGTTGAGCCAGCCGCCCTTTGCCAGGAAGGAATGCACCGTGGAGGTTCCGACCCGTTCGATCTCACGCTCGTGCATCTTGGCGCGGACGCGGTCGGACGCCTTGCCGGTCGGCGCCAATACCGTCAGAGGCGCGCCGTCGCCTTCGGTTTGCCGCACAGCGCGGATGATGGCGCAAATCACTGACGTTTTGCCGGTGCCGGCCGCGCCGGTCACGACCGACAGCGGCCGCCGGAAGATCGACGCGCAGCTTTCTGCCTGGGCATCGACAGCGGCTTCGTACTGCTCCTGAGCCTTCTTTAGGAGCGGGCTCTTCGTGTCGCGAATTTCGTCGCGCCAGTCGTCGGCATCAAAGGGACGCGTGAGTTCGATATCGGCCCGGCCGGCAAGCTTTGTCAGCGCGTCTTCAATCGCCCGCTCGTCATCGTAAACCTCGGCGAGATAAAGCCAGAGGCGGTCTGCCTCACTCCGCAAGACAAGCGATTCTTCGAGGATTTCACGATCGACTTCAAAGTAGCGTTCGGTGAAGGTGGCCGTCTTCCATTCCGGCAGCCTGGCGAGGCGGGCATTGACCTCGGCAAGCACGGCATCGGCAGCGCGAAACGTCTGGTTGGGCTCGCGTCGCAAATGATCAACGCACAGCGCCCTGAGACGGCGCGGATCATCGAATTCCATCTCGGTCAGGGTTTCGCCGCCCAGCTCCGGCGAAGGCAGAACGCCGCGGTCGATCGTGCCCCAGGGAATGGTGTCATCAGGGCTGTCGCCGACATAGCCTTCGGACAGCAGATAAGGATTGTCGACGGGGTCGGTGATGGCCGGCGGCAGGCCGTGCGCCTGTCGCACGGCAGGCTCTTCGCTCACAATCCGCTCTATCTGCTCAAGACGAAGATCAAGGCGCGGCAGCACATCGCGCAGCAGCGCCCGTGCACTATCCGGCTTGAGCCGCCATTGCCGCGAGAGCCGCTGCAGCGGTTTTCCGAGCAGACCGAATGATGCGATTTCTGCGCCGTTATCGACCGCATCGAAGAAGAGCCGGTGGGCTTCCTTGGACTCACCCTTTTCGATGAGGGCGCGCGCAGGCCCGGTGGCGGCGTCGGCCCCGAGGAAGCGCATGACATTTAGCAGGCCGGGATAAAGACCGCGCTTGCCCCACAGCTCGGCGATGCAGCCAAGCAGCCAGCGCTCGCGCTCATCCCAGTCCTCGCTGTCATCGCCGATAGCCTTGAGTTCGTAGACTGCGCTCAGGAACTGTTCCAGCAACCCGATCGCATCGTCGTTGGTAAGATGGCGCGCCCCGTATTTGCAGGTCCGCGGATTCTCCGGAAAAATGGCGATGCGCTGCAGCGTCTCGGGGTCCTCGCGGTAGCGGTGATAAGGCAGCCGCAGACCTTCGTTCGGATAGTGCGAGGTGACATTGCGCGCCCAGATCATGCCGCCGGCATATCTTTGCCGGATATAGTCGCTTGGCTCGTTGTAGATGAGACGGTCGCCGAGCTTTTTGACGCGCGAGACGCCGATCAGCGCGTAGCGCGTGCTTTCTTCTTCGGAAAACGGGTTGGAGTAGTTCGCGTAGTAGAAGATCAGGCTCTTATTGTCCTCGATCTCGGCAAAGAATGCGTCAGCGTTCGCGGAGCGCCGGTCATTATCGAGCCGGCCGGCTTCGTCATAGACGTCATCGCCATACATGGCCTCATAGGGCCAGACACACGCCGTGGCTTCGGGGATATCCCATTCCGTGCGCTGCGCGCCGCCGCGAAAGAAGTCCGGCGGGTTGGAATAGCCGCGGATGGGCTCGGGTCCGAAGGCGTTGACGCTGTAAATGCAGGGCGGCAGGTCAGCGCCGGCAAGTTTGGCGAGAGGTTTGCCGGCCAGTGCGATTTCGTTGTCGAGGTCCCGCTCCCGCGCGACCACGTCGCCGGGATAAGAGTGCATGCCGACACAGTAGGTGTTGCAGTCCGGCCTCTCGCAAATCCGGCCGTTCCACCCGTCGTCGTGCCAGGCCAAGCGCGCTGTCAAATGAACGGTCATGATATCCCCCCGGCGTAAATTTCGGTGCGCAGTTCAAACATGGGCGACTTCCCCGCCGGCGGAAATCCGCAGCACCGGGCCGACCAGTTCATACTCCGTAGCGTTGCGTGCTAGCGCAGCCAGCCTCATCTGCGACAGATCGAAATCCATCAGGCTCACATCCGTATTCTGATGATCGCCGACCGGCTCAAAACCCGCATCCACGCGAATGCCGCCTTTGTCTGTCAGTAAATAGCGCGCGTGGAAATCCTCACCGCCGTCTCGCTCCTTCCAACAGTAAAGGGTGACGGCCATCCCGGCCGGTATAATGTCGCCGAACAGCGCGGCTGCCTCACCTTCGAGATCGGCATTGTCCGGCTTGTTCGCGTGATAGCGGTAGTGAATCTCGCATTCTGCACGCGGGTTAAGGTCTTTGACGATGGTGAGCAGGCGCAAAAACACTCTCTTGTGAAGCGCCTTGTAGGGATCGAAGAACGGATCGACGAACACGACGCGCGCGCCGAAACGCAGCATGCCCTGCAGTGCTGCGGCCAGAGACTCGACATCGCGCGGCACGGCGCGCTCACGCGCGCAAGCCATGAGCGCATGGCCATCATCGGCCTCATCGCTGCAAACAACGCAGGCATCGCCGCCCGGATTGGCGGCGGCGATGATGGCGTGAAAGGGCTCGCGGCCATGCTCTGCGAGCGCGTTGTCGAGCCACCCGCCAAGATCGGGGTTATAGGGGCGGCCTGTGCGGACAACCTTGTTCTTCTTCGCTTCGTTAAGCGCTTCTTCGACTCGTTTTTTCTGCAGGTCGCTGAGCCCGCCGGCGGCCTGATAGACCTCGCGAAACCAGTGCTTCGGGAACTGGGAAATCAGGCGGCCCTGGTCGAAGCCGAACTTTTCGATCAGGTAGCGAAAGGTCTGCCAGTCCGAGCCGATAGCGGCAGGCTCTACCGCGTATTCCTGCAGCATCAGAAGAGCTCCCCGGCCCGCTCTTCGAAGAAGCCGTGCGGCCACCGATCGCGGAACTCTCCTTCGTCATCGACACGCAGCGGCCGAAACCGCACGCCGTCATCGCTGCCCTCGACATAGATGACAGACAAATCGTCCGCCGTCAGACCTGTCACACCGGGCGGCAACTCATCATCGGTCGTTTCCCTGATCCGCCGCAGCAGCCGGAGCATGATGTGCTCGCTGTGTGTTTCGATTAAAAGCGCCTTGCCGGAGAACAGCCGGTCGGGATCGCGCTGCGCTGCCCGGATGAACAGATCGCCCATGCCGACCTGGATGGCCGGATGCACATGCAGCTCAGGCTGTTCTATGGCTAGCACGCCGTCCTGCTTGCGCAGCGCGCTGACAACCACCGGCACCATTTGGGATATGCCAACCCCGACATCGCCCGGCGCGACCAGGATGCCTTTGTTGAAATCGCGCAGCGCGATTTCGGTCCGGGTTGGCAGGCTTTCATATATCTCCTGCAGATCGCCAAGATCGTCCTCGGTGAGCCCGCGCTCAAACATCTGGTGAAAGACGCCCGGGACCGGCACTTCCCTGTATTCGACCCGTTCAAGCCGGTAGTCGGTGCGCAGACGGCCGGCATCAGACAGCCATTGATTGACCTCTTGCATCAAGGCGCCGCTGCGATCGTTGTAGAGGAAATCCCAGGCGGCAAGGCCGTGCGCCCAGCGCGCCTCGCCTGGCGAAACCTGCGGTCGATAGCTTCGAGAAGGTATCTCGCGCAGCGGCCCGATATAGGTCATCTCCGCCAGGTGATCGCGGAGAATACGTACCGGCCCGAGCACCATCTCGGACAGCAAAGATCGGAGGCCGTTCACGCGCGGCGTCCGCTCCTCCAGTTCCGCCTTGCTGACGTCAGGATCGCGAATGCCCAGGACCAACTCGCGGTCCAGTTCGGGCAGGGCGCCGTTCTCCGTATCGACCGCTATCCGAAGCCTGTCGGCGGGAATGTCCGGGGTTGACCTGTCGGCGGCGGCCTCACGTGCCAGAGACCAGATTTCATCCTCAAGCGGCGAAGAGGCCGCCATCTCGTCGTCAGCGTCTTCCGGCTCGTCATCGGGCAGAACGGCGCGCCGCAAGAGCGGATGATCGAAATTGAAATCGGCAAGCTGCGCCCGGCCTTCCTGTGGGGTCGAGACAATGGCGGCAAGCGGCTTACCGTCCAGCTCAATCGCGAGACGCGAGACGTAAGGCGCCTGCTCGAACTCGCTCCAGCGCACGTCCACCTGAACAGCGATCGTCTGAACAATCGCATAATCACCGTACTCGGCGCTCTCGCCGATCAGGTAACGCACCGGCAACTCGGAAAACTCCGGCTCGCCCATCGCCAGACCGCCGTTCAGTGGCAGGCCGTCCGCGCCCTGCTCATCCGACAAGTCCATCGTCACCTTGATCGTGACGGTCCGGTCGCGCTCGTGGTTGTAGACCAGCGTTGCAAAACCGCCGAGATCGATCAGTCCGCCGGCGATCGTGACATCGGGATCGATATTGCCGCGTTCCAGAATCTCGCGCAGATAGTGCAGCGCCTGCAGGATCGTGCTCTTGCCCGCACTGTTCGGGCCGAACAGCAGCGTGATCGGCCGCAGCTCGACCTCCTGCCGGTCACCGATGCCCTTGAAGTTCTCAATCTCTATCCGGGTCAAACGCATCGCGGCCCCTCACAATTCGCCGCGGAAGGCGCGCTGCGAGAGTGACTGGAAGAAATTTTCAGCTTCGTGCAATTGTCCAGTTTGTCTCTCCTTGGAAGACCATGCGGCCTCTACGATCCGCGAAAACTCCCTCTGGCGCTCAATCGGAGGGACAGGAAAATTGATCTTTGAAAAGCTTGATTTCTTTAAGATCGGAAGAGTTGTGGATGTTCCGGCATTCGCGATATGCGCGGCCAAAAACGTCATGCCGATATATCCATACAGTGGATCAATTTTCTCGCCCCAACTCACGGCGTTGATCTGCTGATTGAATGCCGAGCGTTGCGTGACTAACCCCATTTTTCCGATCGTCGCACCGATGCAGCACACCATCGTTGCGCCACGCTCAACGACTTTTGATGATGAGGTGCCCTTCTCACTAATTTCTCTATTGGTCAGAAAAACCAAGTCACCTAAATCCCCAGGAGTAACAAACGGCACACCTGAACCGTAATTGTTTGGATCTGAAGTCGGAGGTGTCTTGCCTGTATCGATCCGACCAAGTTCCGACAGCGGCTTGACCGGTAGCTTTGCACTAGGACTCAAAGGGTGGCCGAACATTTCTAGAAATGTGGACTGTAGAAGACCGTCTATCATCACCAGAACCTGCTCGCGCTTTCGTCGAATGCCATCAGCCTTGTCGAGTATGGCTGCGATGCGGCGTTGCTCTGACAGAGGCGGAAGGGGCACCTCAAACAGATCGAGTTCGGACTTACGAATGTTCTTAATGTTTGCGCCTGACGATCTCTGCGTCCACAATCGAAATTGTGGCGACTTTAGATAATAGAAAAGGAAGGATGGATCACACTTGTTTCGTCTCGCACGAATCCCAGCACAGAAAGCGCCAAACGATCCTTCCCAATCATGAGTCGCGCGGGCTGTTTTTCCGACAACCTCTGAACTGCCGGACGAAGTGCATATAACGATGTCGCCCTTTCGTAGTATCTGTTTTTCGTTTACTTTCTCGCGCGGCACATAAACCAGATCATCATCCAAAACGAGACTATCTTGGATGTTGCCCGCGCGCAGCACCGGCAGATGACCATCTGCCGGCTGATTGACAGCGTCTGACTTGGAAAAGGTTACACCGCGAACAATGCTTGCGATCTCTCCCAGCGGGGCAGAAGGTATATCCATCATCCGAGCATCTCCTCCAGCTCGGCGAGGTCCGCACCGATTTCGTTGTTGAGAGCTTTCATCCGCTCCAGAATGACGTGCGGCGGGTCGTATTCTTCTTCCTTGTAAACAGTCTCCTTGTATCGGCTCAGCGAGAGGTCATAGCCTGATCCCCTGATCTCGCACGCCGGGACGAAGAATGCTCTATCGGTGCGGTCGGTGTCCTTTTCCGGATCGCGCTCGCGCCAACGGGCAAGGCAATCGGGCAGATCGTTCTTATCGACAAGCTCACGCTTGTCGTCGAGCGAGCGCCCATCCGCCTGCACATCGTAGAAAAACACCTGGTCGGTTCGCCCGCCCTTGGTGAAGACCAGGATGCCGGTGGAGACACCGGCGTAAGGCTTAAAGACACCGCTCGGCAGCGAGATCACAGCTTCCAGCTGGTTGTGATCGACCAAAAGCTCCCGCAGCTGTTTATGGGCGCCGGATGAACCGAACAGAACGCCGTCAGGTACGATCGTTGCCGACCGGCCGCCGGTCTTGAGCATGCGCAGGATCAGGGCGACGAAGAGAAGCTCGGTCTTTTTCGTCTTGACCTGGCGCAGCAGGCCCGCGTGCACGTCCTCAAAATCCAGGCTGCCCTTAAACGGCGGATTGGCAAGGACGATGTCGAAGCCCTCTTTGGCCGTCTGCGGGAAGCGCTCGGTGAAGCTGGCGCTCAGCGTGTCCTGATAGTGGATGTCCGGGTCATCAACGGCATGGAGCATCAGGTTCATCGCGGCGATGCGCAGCATCGTCGCATCGAAGTCGTAGCCGTGGAACATGCTGCTGCGGATGTGCTCGCGATGATCTTCGAGCAGGTCACCGGTGTAAACTTTCTCGATCGCGCCGGTCTCCTCATCGGTTTCCGTGATGACGGCTTCCGGGGAGGTGTACGTCTCCAGAAGATACTGCATGACGCTGACCAGAAAGCCGCCGGTGCCGCAGGCCGGATCACCAATGATGGGAAATAGCGGATTACCCTCCTCATCCCACAGCTTCGGTTCGACTACGTCGACCATCAGGCGGATAATGTGCCGGGGTGTACGGAACTGACCGTTGATGCCGGCCGTGGTCAATTTGCTCAGCAGGTATTCGTAGAGGTCCCCCTTGGTGTCGCCTTCGGTGAGCGGCAGCTCGTGGATCATGTTGACCGCTTTGACCAGAAGGCTCGGCTTCTGGATCATCAGCTGCGCATCCTTCATGAACTCGGCGAAGGCCGTACCGCCTGCAACCGTCGACTTGAAGTGCGGAAAGACCTCATCGCGGACGAGCGGAATGATCCTCTCTGACGGCGTATGACGGACGTTCTGCCAGCGCAGATGCTGCTCATCATCCTTGAAGCGCCGCTGAAACGACTTGCCCGTGCGCTTTGCACGGTTCTCGTCCCGCGTTTCGTTAATGTCCAGGAGCCGGGCATACATCAGGAAGGTGATCTGCTCGATCACCGTCAGCGGATTGGTAATTCCGCCCTGCCAGAACTCCGTCCAGAGCGCGTCAATGCGCCGTTTCAAATCCCCCGTGACCATTGTTATTCGGACCTTTCATTCGGGTTGGTTTCAAGGCGATCTCCTGCCGGCGGTTCAAAGCCCCGCACGACCTCAAGAAGATCGCTGATCTCGTTTTCATCTTCGAAGACGCCATCAAGACCGTCCGCATCGACGACGGTGAAGGGCGTGTCATAGAGCCGCTCGACGGTGATGGAGCCGTAGCGCGCGATGTGGTTTTGCAGAAGTGAGAGGAAGCGCGTCTGCTTGGCTGTCAGCTTCGGGTGCTTGCGGGCAAACTCGCTGAACTTGTCCTTCACCGCATCCGGGTCCATGCCGATGATCGCGCGGATCGCGAATTGCAGGGGCTCGGCGGTCGTGCTGAAAAACTCGGAAAGCGCCTCGCGACTTGCGTTCGGACTCTGCGTGAGGATCAACGACACCAGAGCCTGCAGATCGGATTCAGAGACCGCTTCGCCGGCCCTGATCTTCTTGAGCGTCGGATTGGTCTCGAAGTGTTTCTTGAGCTCGGCCTCAACGATCTGCTGGTAGGCCTTCATGTCTATGGATTTCAGGCTCGCGGAGCGGCGCGCGTACTGAACGCCGGCAGCATCCTCGGTGATGTCAACGACCTTCGGCGGCAGGGGCTGTTCGCCGCCGCGCTCGCGGTGATGCATGATCTCGCGCAGCGGGACGCGCACCTCTTCCAGGGCCTGAACGGTGACGCCATCCCAGAACGCATCGGATTTGACGCGCTTGATAACCTCGGCCTTCTCGCGCACAGGATTCAGGTGCATTTGAAGTGCGGCCACGCGATCCATCAGGTCGACTTTGAGATCGCCTAGCTGGCCGGAGCCGCGCAGGAGGGCGTTCTGCATGCGGGCGATCAACAGGTCGAGCGCATAGGCATCGGTGCGGCCGCGGATATTGCGCCATTGCATGAGCGGCGCGATCTCCTGGCGCAGCCGCGCCCTCGTCGCCGGGGCAAAGGCTTTGAGCGTCCCCGGCTGAGACAGCGCGCGCTTTTCCTTCCATTTTTCCCGCACCGCGATCGACTCTTCGGGGAGCGCCGCAATGTCCGCTGCAATCAGTTTGATCGCCTTGTCGAAGACGGGAATCTCGCTGCTATCCAAGGCGGTCTCGGCTAGCGTCAGACGCTCCTCAAAGACAAGCTGCATGACGGACTTGCTCTGCGTCGGTTCGGCCGGCCGGTATCCCATTTCAAATCGTTCGAAGTTCCCCCAGTGATCGAATATGCGGAAAATCGTCTTGTGCTGACCCGGCCCGAACAGGTCTTCCCGGAGACGGGTGCCGCGCCCGATCATCTGCCAGAACTTGACCGGTGACTTGACCGGCTTGGCAAAAACCAGATTCAGGATTTCCGGGATGTCGATGCCGGTATCGAGCATGTCCACGGAAATCGCGATGGTCAGGTCGCTGTTCGTTCCCTCGCCTTTGAAATCGTCGATCAGCTGTTCGGCGCGCGGATCATAGTTGTCGATCACCTGGCAGAAGGCGCCGCCATATTGCGGATACATCTCATCGAAAAGCTGCCGCAGCAGGACAGCGTGCTGATGGTTGCGCGCAAAAATGATGCTCTTGCCCGGCAGCTGACCGGTGGCATCCCGCAAGCCGTTTTCCATGAGGTTGCGCAGGATCGCGCGGTTCGTGTCTTTGTTGTAGATGATCTTGTCGACCTGCTCGGATGAGAAGTCATATTGCGCCGGGTCCTCACCCTGCTCTTCAAGCTGCTCGATCTGCTCCTTGGTCAGCGTGTCGAGGCTGATGCCCTCGCGCAGAAACTGCGTCGTATGCTCGAAGACCTCGAACGGCGTCAGGTAGCCGTCAGCCACGGCCTGCTCCAGGTCATAGTTCGCGGTCGGCAGCTGACCTTCACAATCGAACAGCTTGAATGTGCTCCGGGTCACAAAATCCACGGGCGTCGCTGTCAGACCGACCTGGTGACAGTCGAAGTAGTGAAAGATGTCGCCGTAGACGTTGTAGATACTGCGATGCGATTCATCGGCGATGATCAGGTCGAAAAAGCCGGGATCGAAGGACTGGAAGACCTTCTGCATCGCCGGATATGTCGCGAGAAATATCCGCTCGCTGGCGTTGGATTTGACGCGCGAGTTGATGATCCGGATCGGCTCGGACAGAAAGTCGTTGAAGGCGTTCTTGGCCTGTTTGCGCAACTCCCGGCGGTCACAAAGGAACAGAACGCGCTTGACCCAGCCGGCACGGATCAGAAGGTCCGTCAGGGCGATGGCTACGCGGGTCTTGCCGGTCCCGGTGGCCTGCACGATCAGCGATTTGCGGTGTTTGTTCGTGAAGCGCTCGGAAACCCGTTTGATCGCCTCGATCTGATAGAGACGATTGACGATGTCTTCGTTGATTTCGAGCGAATCGAGCGGCTTGCGCTCAGCGCGCTGATAGTTCGCAAGATGCTGCAGGCTGTCCTTCGAGTAAAAGCCGTACAGCTTGCGCGGCGGAAAGCCCTGTGCATCATCCCAAATCCAGATATCAAATCCGTTCGTGTAGAAGATCACCGGCCGGTGGCCATGTGCCTTCTCCAGGCCGTCGGCATAGAGCTTTGCCTGGTGCCGGCCCCGCTCGGGATCGACGCTGGTCTTCTTGGCCTCAATAACGGCAAGCGGATTGCCGTTATCGTCCCAAAGCACATAGTCCGCATAGCCGATGCCGGAATCGGTGGGCTGATCGGCGACCTCAACTTCCTTTCCAACCTCGTCCGTGCTCGCCTCACCGGCCGCAACGTTCCATCCGACGCTTGCGAGTAGACTATCGATCAGACGCGCGCGGGTTGTCGCTTCGTCAAATTCAAGCTCATCGGCGGCTTGCGCGGCCTTGTCCGCGAGAGCTTCGAGTTCCTCGGCCTTCTTCTCTGCCGCCGTGGCCTTTTGGCGTATCGCCTCAAGCTCCTGCAGCAGTTCTTCCATCTGCGCTTCCTGGGCGGCCAGCTTTTCAAGAACCTTGCGCCGCTCGTGCGCCTGTTGGGCCTGGGGCTGCGCCGGCTGCTTGAAAGACGGAATTTCTTTCGCCTTGCCGTCGCCGTAGCGCACGAACAGCCAACGCGCGAGATCGTGGGCCTCGCGAAGAAGCCACAGGGCATTTTGCGGTTTGACCGGCTCGCCGTGCGCGGCCTTGTTGCCGTGCATGCGCAGGGCGTGCAGCTTGTCGAGCACGACTTTCGGGGTGATGGCCGTAAAAGACGGGTTTTTCAGCAGATCAACAAAGGTCGGCTGATCCGGCTTCGGCAGGCGCAGATCACGATAGATGTCCTTGGTCAGGTTCTCCGCGAACAGGCGGAGCTTCACGAGGGCGCTGGCCGGATCAGGATGCGCATAAGCCTCCGCAAAGCCGCCGAGTGCGGCTAGCTCCGGCCACCCTTCCCTGATGATTTCGAAGTTTTCGGACTTCATGACATCGCCTCTTTGAGCGCCGCGTCGAATTCAGCGCGATTAGAGACGATCACAGGTGCCTCTTGCGGACGATCGAGCGCGTCGACAACATCAAGGCGAAGGCGCTTGAGAAAGTAGTAGAGCAGCGCCATTCGAACAGGGACGACGACCTTGCCGTCCTGCATCTCATAGTCCTGGGCAATCACGTCTTGCTGTGGAGCACTCAGTTTCGGGTTCGGAACGAGCGTCACATCAAACTTCTCCTGCCAGAATTGATCTTCCGGCGGCGTGGCTCCCGGGTCGGCGTCGCCGCGAATCTCCAGGCATCTTGAGAGGATGAAGTCTTTGAATTTTCTGTCGATATGACAGAATGCACGAACGTGCCAACGCAGCCCATCGTTTCCGAGCGCGTGCGGAGTGATCCAGCGCCACGCAGGATCGGGTCGGTGGTCGCTCATCGACTGGTATTTGATCTCTACGGCTCGGTTGGCGCGTATCGTCGCCAGGATTTTCCGGAGAACGTCAACCGTGACGCGCCGATAAGGGATTGGCAAAGTGTCGAAAGACGGAACTGCGGACAGCCAGCTTTCCTCTAGCCCGTCACCTGAAAGACCTCCTGCGCGGAGTTGTGCCAGATATGCGCTGGCATCCGGGTTCAAGAACACCGGTTTGAATTTTTCCGCCGCTAGGTATCGTTTCGCGCTCTTATCGTAAGCAAGATTGCCGGGGGCCTTTTCTTCGTACAGAGTCAAGTCTTTGGATGCCTGAGGGACGGACACACCAAACTGATCCATGATGTCAGCACGATTGATGCCACCCTCCCAAAAGAGGCGGAATTCGATAAACTCCAATCGTTTCTCAACACCCCAGCGCATCTTTAGACACTTCCGTTCGCAGTGAGGAAGCTCGCTGGCTTCCCATGTGAATTACGTAAACTTACTATATGAGTATAGTTTATATTCTCATTAGTGTGGTTGTCAAGAATTTCCTGGATGAGAGCGGGTGAAGTCGTTCACATCCCGCGATCGAAATCGCGGTCCTCGCGCCGCCGGCGCGGGCGGCGGCTCGGGAGATCAGGACCGTCCCGCCCTTTCCGCCCTTTGGGCTTGTCGGGGCCGCGCGGCTTGGTCGGCGGCGTCGGCCCGCCTGAACCATCGCCGCCGCCTCCACCGCCGCCATCGTCATCATCGTCGCTGCCGGCGGCGCGCGTGAATTCGTCCATGAGGTTGACGCGCCGCTTCATCGACCGCTCGGCCTCTTTCCGCTCCTGCTCTTCAAGCGCGCGTTTCGTTGACCTGCCCCCCTTAACCGGATCCAAACGCAAAGGTATGGAAGCTGCGTGTCTGGGTCCCAGAATGGAGGGGAATTGATCTGCCCCCACGAACGATACCAGCATTTAAGTTAGTTTCGCCGGCGTTGGGAAGGCCCGAACGGGCCATAGCCCATACGTAGCGACGGCCCGGTCGGGCC
>MDTA01079581.1_pt1 | contig 19454 bp, 18 predicted proteins | sample 811151 | NCBI WGS metagenome assembly MDTA01 (sample SAMN05326648, study PRJNA326480) | marine metagenome | isolation source: seawater | place: Indian Ocean: South | collected 2010 | reverse complement strand
TTTAAAGCTAAAAAATTTACACACAATCAACTCTTTAATATTCTCATTTATAACAGCTTTATTTGCAATATTTCTTCAAAAAAATTTTACACTTCGCCAATCACTAATTTTTGCATTAGCAATCGCTACATCGCCATGGGTGATTTCTCATGCAAAAGATATAAGGTTTGTAACATGGTCGTGGTATTTACCGATATTTAGTTTAATTGCAGTAAATTATTTTTTTGATTTAAAAAAATTAAAAATTGTATTTGTTTGGTTTATAATAGTATTTTTTTTGATTTTGTTTAGATGTCTTTTTGGATATGAATATATATCTACAATTATGTCTATAACTTATTTTTATTTTTTATTTATACTGCTAAAATTAAAATTTGATTTAAAAAAAATATTTATTTTATCAACTTTATTAGGTTTTATTTCAGTATTTGCTTTTTTAACTTCATTTTTATTTCACAATAATATTAAAATTTATGAAAATATGACTCAATTTGAAAATATTAAAAATAGAATTTCAATTAATATTGGATTAATAGACAAAAAAAAAATGGAGAACTATCCTTGTTTGATGGATAATTTAATAGATCAAAATAAAATTGATAATTGTTATAATAAAGATATAGGAAAAGGCTGGATTAAATATTATGAAGGCTTAAATAAAATAAGTAGATTTGAAGTCTTAGGTAGATATTTTATTTTTAGAAATTTATTACCTTATTTTGGTAGCTTAGAAAAATTTTTAGATGATGACATTAAAAGCTATTTAAAGGAAATATTTTGGGAGAGAAAATATTTTATGATAAAAAATATAAATGAAAAAGTAAAAATAAAAAGTTTTTTTCCAATAATCTCAGTTTTTATTCAAACTATTTTCTTTATTTTTATAACAATTTTTACATTCAGAAAAATTTTTAAAAATGGAGATATTGCTGAAAAAGTTTTAATTGTTGGAGCTTTTTTCTCTTCGGCATCATGGTTTTTATTGGCTAAAAATTATTCCTTTGTTCATATGCATCTTTGTTATGTAGCATGGTATCTTTCGTATTTACCTTTTGCGTATATGTTAATATTAAGTTCAAATAAAAATGAAAATTCAATTAAATAAATATTTAAAAAAAAATACTTTAGTTGGGGTCGGACCTATGAGCCTAAATTCGATTAATGCGTCTGTTGATCTTGCAAAAATTTGTAAATCTCCTTTAATGTTAATTCCAAGCCGAAGACAAATTGACAGAAATGAAGGTTATGTTGGAAATTTAAATTCAAAAAAATTTTCAAGTTTAGTAAAAAACAAAAAGAATATAATTTTATGCAGAGATCATGGAGGACCCTGGCAAAATAATTTTGAAGTTGAAAATAAATTAAACATTTATAATGCAATGCAAAGTGCAAAAAGATCTTTTGAAACAGATATAAATTCAAACTTTAAGATCTTACATGTAGACCCAAGTATAGATATAAATAATACTCTAAATATAGATATTATATTGGATAGAGTATGTGAGCTTGTGGAACACTGTTGGAGCTATGCAAAAAGAAAGAAAAAGAAAATATTATTTGAAATAGGCACTGAAGAACAAAATGGTTTACTAGAGTCTTTTGAAAGCTATGAATATGCACTTTCAAAATTAAATAGATTTTTTAAAATTAATAAAATACCTAATCCAATATTTTTTGTAGTTCAATTTGGTACAAAAGTAATGGAGGATAAAAATATAGGCAATTTTAATAAGATTAAAAATTTTAAAGATTTAAAAAAAAACAATAGAGAATTTCTAAAAATAATAAAATATTTAAGAAAACACAATATATTTACCAAAATTCATAATGTAGATTATTTGAGTAATAAACATTTATCTTTTTTGAAAATGTGCAAAGTAGGTGCGATTAATATAGCCCCTGAATTTGGAGTTACTGAAACAAGATCTTTTATTAATATTTTAAAATCAAATAATTTAAATGAGCTTCTTGATGAGTTTTTAGATTTATCATATTCATCAAAAAAATGGGAAAAATGGGTTATAAATAAAAGGAAAATTACAAAGTATAAATGTTCTGAATTAAGTGGTCATTATATTTTTTCTAATAAAGAATTTAAAAAAATTAAAAATGAAGCTCAAAACTATTTAGTAAAAAAAAATATCGACATCGATAAAATTATGTACGCATCTGTAAAAAGTTCAATATCAAGATATCTAGAAAAATTTGACCTTTTAAGATAAATGAAAATTTCAATATCTATATTGTGTTTTAATGAACACAAAAATATTAAAATTTTAATAAAACAAAGTAAAAAATTAATAAAAAAGTATAAAAATTTACAAATAATATTTGTAGATAATGGCTCTACAGATAACACAGGCAAAGTACTAGAAAAAATGCCAATCTCCAAAAATTTGAAAAAAGTATTTATTAAAAAAAATATTGGATATGGATTTGGAGTGATCAAAGGATTAAGAAGTGGAAATGGTGATGTTATTGGGTGGACGCATGGTGATGACTTAAATTTTTCAAAAAAAATATCTGCGATATTAAATAATAATTTTGATAAAAAAAATTTTTTTTTAAAAGGTTATAGGCAGGGTAATAGACCTTTGATGGATACTATATTTTCTTATGGATTTAATTCTCTCTCAAGTTTTTTTTTAATTACAAAATTATGGGAAATTTCAGCATATCCTACATTATTTTCTAAGAAATTATTTATAGATTATAAAAATTATTTACCTTATGATTTTTCAATTGATCTATATTTATTTTTTTTGGCAAAGAAAAATAAATATAAGGTTGAGAGATTAAAATATAAATATGATAAAAGAAAATATGGGACATCAACTTGGAATCAAAATATTTTTTCAAAATTCAAACTATCTGGGGTATATCTTTTGCAAATTTTTAAGTTAATATATTTAAATATATTTAAAATATAAAAATAATAATTATTATTCAAAATTATAAATGTTCAAAAAAATAAATAAACCCTGGGGTTATGAAGAGATCTTGGAAGTAAACAAAAAATTTATGTTTAAAAAATTATTTATGAAAAAAAATAATCGATGTAGCCTCCAATACCATAATGTCAAAAAAGAATTAGTTTATGTTATCTCTGGTAAACTTCAAATTACTATAAAAAAAAAGAAAAAAAATATTTATAAAATTCTTAAAAAAGGAGAAAATATTTTAATTTCTCCTAAAACAATTCATAGAATGAAAGCAATAACAAATTGTACATACTTAGAAGCTAGTACTCCAGAATTATATGATGTTGTTAGGATTGAAGATGATTATAAAAGAGTAAAATGAGTTTAAGAGTAGTTATTCCAACAGCAGGTTTAGGAAAAAGACTTAACAATTTAACAAAGAATTTAAATAAATCCTTAATTACTTTAAATGATAAACCTGTTATTTCTCATATAATAGATAAATTTAAAGAGAATACAGAGTTTGTAATTCCTTTAGGTTTTGATGGTAAAAAAGTCAAAGAATATTTGAGTTTAGCCTATCCTAAGAAAAAATTTTTTTTTGTAAAAATTAAAAAATTTAGAGGTCCTGGATCTGGACTTGGACTTACAATGTTGAAATGTAAAAAATATCTTCAAAAACCTTTTGTTTTTGTTTCATGCGATACTATATTTTTGGGGAATATACCTGATTTAAAAAATAATTGGGTGGGTTATGATACTTCTAAGTTGAGTAATTCATATCGAAAAATATCTATTAAAAATAAAAATGTTGAAATGTTTCATCAGAAAAAAAGCAAAAAAACAAGAATTCAAAATAATTATATCGGTTTAGCTGGGATAAAAAATTATGAGCAGTTTTGGTATTATATGGAAAAAAATAAAAAGAAAAGTATCCAAGATGGAGAGGTATATGGATTAAGTAAAATTTTAAAATTTGGAATTAAATGTTATAAGTTTAAATGGTACGATACAGGTAATCATGAGTCTTTAAATTTAGCTAGAAAAAAAATTAAAAACACAGATTTTAATATTTTAGAAAAAGAAGGTGAAGCAATTTGGTTCTTAAAAAATAATATAGTAATAAAGTATTCAAAAGATTCAAATTTTATAAAATCAAGAATCTTAAGACAAAAAATACTTAAAAAATATACACCAAAAATAATAGGTTATAATAAGCACTTTTATGCTTATAAAAAAATTAATGGGAAAGTTTTTTCAAAAGTAATTACCCCAAATTCATTTTTAAGACTTTTAAATCATTTAAAATATTTTTGGAAAAATAAAAAAGTAGATCAAAAAAAATTTAATTATAAATGCCTAAATTTCTATAAAAACAAGACTTATGAAAGAGTAAAATTATTTAGGAAAAAATATAAAAAATTTGATAATGATGAATTAATTAATGGAAAAAAAGTCGACTTGACATTCAACTTATTAAATGAAATTGATTGGATTAGATTATCTCAAGGTAAACCAGTAAATTTTCATGGTGATCTTCACTTTGAAAACATTCTTATGTCAAAAAATAAATTTATTTTTTTAGACTGGAGGCAAGATTTTAGTGGAGAATTAGAGGTAGGAGATATTTATTATGATTTATCAAAAATTATGCATGGTATTTTAGTTTCCCATGAAAAAGTAATTAAGAATAAATACAATTATAAACAGAAAGAAAAAAATAGTAATATTACCCTTAACATGAGTGCTAAATCTAAAAAAATTATGAATATTTATATAAAATGGTTAGAATTAAATAATTATGACTTAAATAAAGTTATTATTTTAACATCTTTAATTTATCTAAATATAGCTCCATTACATCATTATCCATATTCAGTTTTTCTATTTAAATTTGGCAAACTTCTTTTAAAACATAACGATTATTATAAAAATATATAATTAAAAATTGTTTAAAATTTAGATGATTTATAAAATTGCATTTTTAGATAGAGACGGTGTTATTAATAAATCAAATATTCAGAATGGATATATATGTAAAATTAAACATTTTAAATTTATTCCAGGCTCTATTAAAACTATAAAATATTTAAAATCACTAAATTACAAAGTTGTTATTGTAAGTAATCAATCTGGTGTAGCTAGAGGATATTTTAAAATTAGAGACATATACAAACTTCATAATTATCTAAAAAAAATATTAAAAAAAAATAATACTCAGATAGATAAAATTCTTTTTTGTCCATTTCATATAGATGGAAAAATTACTAAATATAAAAAGTTTAGTAAATTAAGAAAACCAGAAATTGGAATGTTCAAAATAGTAAATAAAATTTGGAAAGTTGATAAAAATAAATCTTTTATGATAGGTGATCAGAAAACCGATATGCAGTTTGCTGAAAAAAGCGGTATTAAAGGATTCTTTTTCAAGAAAAAAAATTTGTATAAATTTGTTAAATCAAAAAAATTTATAAATAACTTTTAGATTTAAATAAATTTAATATATTAAGTAAAAATTTATGAAAGATCTAGTAACCCTATCAATTTATGAATATCATAATTCATCAGCTTCAATTTCAAAGGGTAATAAAATAGTTGCTGCATTTCAAGAAGACAGATTTGTGAAACGTAAAAACGAGGTGGGAATACCGCTTAATTCTATTAAAGCTTGTTTAAACTATTTGAAAATTAAAGCTGAGAATGTTGATTTAATTGGTATCGTAAACGACACAAATAGCTTCAAATCCAAGAACTCTATATTAAACTTTTTATTTAAAAGACAGTCAAGATACTCTGTAGAAGATTGGAAAAAGGAGAACGATTTATTTTGGTATAAAAAATTGATTCAAAATAAAAAAGTAGATTCTTTTTTTTCTGTTATGGGTGGCAATTCAAGGATACAAAAAGATCATCATTTTAATACGAATTTTTATAAAGATAAAAAAAATTTTAAGTATTTAAAAAAAGAGTTTTTAGAAAATAGATTGGAAGTCTATAAGAAAATAGGTTTTAAAAAAAAAAATATTCATTTTTTACCACATTATTTACTTCATCATTATCATGCCTTTTATTCATGTATAAATAAAAATTTTAATGACAAAAACATTATAGTTCATTGCGAGGGGGATGGTGGTCTTTACAATCATGCAATATCAAAATTTACAAAATCAAAAGGTATAAGTTTAATTAAAGGAACTAACAATTTTAATTTAGGTAGGTTATACCAGTGGACAACTTTAAACTTAAATATGTTGCCTTATCATGATGAATATAAAGTTATGGGTTTAGCTCCATACTCTAAACCAGATATTAATCATAAACTTTATAAAAGTTTTTTAAAATATTTTTATCTTAATAAAAGGACTGGATTAATTGAGACAAAAAACAATTTAAAAGATTTATACTTTTCATTTAAAGAAGAAATTAATAATACTAGATTTGACAAAGTAGCATCAATTATTCAAAAGTTTTTAGAGGATTTGTTGTTAAAATTGTTTAACAATTTAGAGAAAAAATTTAAGCCAAAAAATATTTTTTATGGAGGTGGTGTTGCGATGAATGTTAAAGCAAATTTACATTTATCAAAAAACTTAAAAAATAAAATTAATTTTTTTGTACCTATATCTCCAGCAGATGAAACAAACGTTTTTGGCGGTAATTATTATTTGATGGAAAAATTTTCTTTAAAAAAAAAAATATCTTTAAATAAAATCGAACCTTTAAAAAATATCTATTTAGGGAATGAGTATAAAATTAAAAATTTTCATTTTAACAAATTAACAAAATTTAAAATTAATAAATATTCTCCTAAAATTGTTAGCGAAAAGATTCAAAGCGGAAATGTAATTGGCCGTTATCATGGTAGATCAGAATTTGGACAAAGAGCTTTAGGCAATAGATCTATCTTAGCAAGTATAAATTACCCAGGGATTGTTGAAAAAATTAACAGAAAAATTAAATCTAGAGATTTTTGGATGCCATTTGCACTATCAATTATTGATGATGATTTTCAAAAGTATTTCACAAAAAATAAAAGTATAGATCCTTTTTTCATGACTACTTGCTATAAACTAAAAGATAAAATTAATTTAACACAATTTCAAAATGTTGTTCATCAAGCAGATAGAACAGGAAGACCGCAAGTTGTAACATATGAGAATAACCCCGAATACTATAATTTAATAAATTCAGTTAAGGATAGAACGGGTGTAGGTGCAATTTTAAATACCTCATTTAATATTCATAAAAAAACGATTGTTGAAACAATAGATGATGCAATAGAAGTTTTTAAAACAACCAATTTAGATGGCTTAATAATTAATAGTCATTTTATTTCGAAATAACATCTAATATATTATTTAACAAAATTTTTGAATAATATTTTATTCCAAAGGTGTTATAATAACCATATCTAGGATGAATATAATAAAAACCTCTTGTGTAAAATTTTTGATTTTTTTCAAGATAATTTATTCCAATTTTTTTTGAAATATCTTTTAAATATTTTTTATCTGGTATTTGATTTTTGTGAAAAGATAGCTCATGTTTAGTTAAATTTAAATCATATTGGTAATTTACCAAGTTTCTAATTACATGAAATTTTGTCTTTTTTTTATTAAGACATTTTTTCCATTCCGATAAAATTTTTTTGGTTACTTTCCAATGATAAGGGTAATTTTTTAAATTTATTTTATTTGTTTGATCAATTTTAATAATATTAATATCATCAATATTTTTAATGGTACGTAATCTTTTTTTTCCAATAAATTGATCAGAAATATAGGAATAGATATAAAAATAATTATAAAGAAAATTAGAAACTATATAATAAATTGAATTTTTAAACTGTTTATAAACAATTTTATTTTCTTCATTTAAATACGCAAAATCGTTTTTATTTTTTATTTTAAAACTTTTAATTTTTTTTAAATTACTAAAATTGTAATAAGGATAGGTAATTTTTTTACTTTTTCTAGCTTCGTGTAAAGTTATGTTTCGTCTGGCATGATTAGCATTATAAATATATATCAAATGATCTATTTTAAAATTGTTAAAAAACTTTTTATAAAACTTAAATAATTGATAAGTATTATAGTTTTTTTGAAAACAAAAGATTAATTCAACATTTGAATTATATTTTTGTATTTCTGTTTTAAGCTTATTTTGGATTGAGATTTTATAACCATAATCATATCCAGCAAAATATGTATCACCAAATAAAGCAATTCTAATTTTTTTTTTCTTTTTTTTAAAATAATTTTTATTATCTAAAATTCCAAAATTATTAAATTTGCAATTTGATGTGATGAATTTATTATATCTATGATGGTATCTAAAACTAATGTTTGGCCTTTGTTTCCAGCCTAAATCCTTATCATTTGTTATTACTTTTGAATCTTCAAATTGATTTATTTTAAGCCATTTAGGAAAAAAGATAAGTATCAATATTTCCATAGATAAATAAACAGAAAGTATAAATAAGAAAATTTTCATAAATTATATTTTAAAATATTTCTGAGGATTTTCTTCATTCATGAGTAGGTCAATTATACTTAAATTTTTAATAAAAGTTTTTTGATTATTATTATTTTGCCTATAAATTGGATGTTCAAAAGTATTGTAAATAATTTTTATATTATTTTGAATAAAAAATTCATCGTCTACATATTTTTTTGAACCTTCATTTGATAAATATATATCAGCTTTAAAATGTTTTAAAATCTCTAATATTAAATTTTCTTTTTTATTTTTAAAAAAATAATTTGATGTTAAATCATAAGAAAAATCAATTTTTAAAATTTTACAAATTTCTTTTATAAATAAAATATTGAAATTAGCTAAATTTTTTTTTTTATTTTTTTCAAAAATTTCTTTAAAAATTTTGTAATATTTTTCAAAATATCGAGATTTACTATAAGAATTTTTAATATTATTTAAAAATAAATCTTCATTTTCGTTTTTAATAAATATTTCATTAATCATTTTATTACGTGAATTATCTTTTACATGTAAAGATAAGTATTTTTTGTCATCTATATTATGACTAGCTTTAATATGAACTCTATTTTGCCATGATCTTCTATTGTACTGTACATTATCTAAAAATATTATTTTTGAAGATTTCTTAATTAAATAGAAATAACCTATCCAAGGAATAAAATGTGGTTGGCATATTGCTAAAGTATTATTCATCTAGTTTAAATAAATTTATTAATCTTAAAGCTTGTTTTTCCAAAGGTACGTTTTTTAATTTATTAAAATAATATTTAATTTTTTTTAAATCATCATTTGAATCAAGTACAAGTTTGAGATTAGGACAATAGAATTTAGAAAATTTTGATATATTATCTTTTAAAATATTAAACTTTTCTAGGTTATCAAAACAGTAGTTTTCAATATGCTCTAAATACTTCATTTTTTTTGTTGATTTTTCAATTTTGAAAAGAGTATTTCTTTTAAATATTACAAATGAAAATCCAAATGGTTTTTTATTTTTATAAAATGGTGAATATAAATCTTTTTTACTTTTGATAAATTTTTTAATGTCCTTATCAATTATATTAGGCATTAGAAGAGGGCAATCTCCATTTGCTCTAACAATATATCTGTAATTATAACCTATTTTACTTAAAGATACATTTATTCTTTTTAAAACATTAAGTTCTGGACCTCTTAGAATATTAATTTTATTTTTTTCTGCTATTTTTAAAAATTTATCATCAATTTTTTTCTTTGAGGTTAATAGAACGATTTCATCTATCATTTTACTTTGTTTAAGCCTAGAAATAACAATATCTATAACTGTTATACCATTTATTTTTTTTAACATTTTATAAGGTAGTCTTTTAGAATTTAATCTACAAATTATAAAAGCTAATACTTTATTTTTCATTTAGAATTATGTTTTGAATTTTGTTTACACCATTTTCAGAAAATTTTTTTTTTAAAATTTTAGAAATTTTTTTTCTTTTTCTTAAATTAAAACTTTGAATCTGATTATTTAAAAATTTATTTAAATTTGATTTTAAAATAAAGTTTACCCCAAATTCTTTTTTGAAATTTTCGCAGAGTTCAATTTGATGTCTATGTATAGGAATAGCTATAATTGGCTTACCTAAATATGCACATTCAATTTTTGTATATCCTCCACCTGTTATAATTAAATCAGATTTATATATTAATTCTGGTATGTTTTTGGGTAAAATATAGCATTTAAAATTTTTGTTCATTTTAAGAATTTTTTTTAAAGTGTTTTTTTTTACCTCATGACCTAAAATAAAATTAATACTATAACTACATTCACTTAATATTTTTGCAATTTTAAAATATTCTTTAAAATAAAAGCCTCCACCTAAAAATACTGTAATTTTTTTTATTTCTTTATTTATTAAAATTTTTTTTTTTAAAAAATTATCAAATTTCTTTTTAAGTGGAAAAAAACTGTAATCATTGAAAACTTTAGTGTTTTTGTTCTTAATTATCTTTGATTTATTTTTTTTTTGACAAATAATTAATATATCAGAAATATATTTTTTTTTTTGCAATATCATCTAAAATTATCAATTTTTCTGAATTTAATTTATAAAATCTTTGAATAGAACTTTTGCAATTTAGTAATTCAAGAATTGAAATATTTATTTTGCATTTATTCAAAAATTCTTTCTCTTTTTTAAAAGAATCAAATGCTTTAAATAATATTTTATTTTTTTTCAAAAATTTAATTAACTCTAAATTATTATTTATAATAAAAAAATAATTAAAATTAATTTTATTTTTAAGTTTTTCAAAAATTATTTTTAATCTTAAGATATTTCCCCAGCCATCATTTCCTCCAGCTGTACATTTAAATATTATTAACACTTTATTTTCTGAAATCCCTCATGAACTTTTCTGGGTCAGCTTTTTCAAAATCTGGTGAATAAATATATTTGTATGTGTTATCTATTTTAAATCTTATTTCCTTCAGATCATCTTTTGTAATAGAAAAGAAGTTATCAGATTCTCGAAGCTTTGGACTATCTGTAAAGTGTTTTTCAATAATTTGTGCACCACAGGCTACAGCTATTGGAGGTATTTCAGTGCCGTGAGTGTGATCAGAGTGTCCAATTGGATGTATAAAATTTTCTTTCAATTCATTAATTTTTTTCAAATTACTATGAATTTTTTGAAGAGGATATGATGAAACAGTATGTAATAATATTATATCTATGTTGTTATCTTCTAACGGCTTTATTGAATTTTTTATTTCTTCAATATTTGTCATCCCACATGAAATAATTACTGGTTTTTTAGTTTTAATTATTTCATTAATAAGTTGCCTATTTGTGATTTCAAAAGCTGCAATTTTATATATCGGATTATCAAGTTCCTCAGCAAATTTCACTGTTTGAGAGTCATAAACTGATGTAAAAACTATGGCTTTTTGTTTTCTGGAATATTCCCAAAGTTCAATTTCTTCCTTTTCACTCAGTTGCCATTTTTTGGTCCACTCTATAAATTGTTTTGCTTTAGGGTTTTTTTTTAAATCATATCTTCGTTCTGCTACATATGTTTGAAACTTAATAAAATCAGCACCCCCTTCGTTTGCAAGGTCAACCATTTTTTTTGCACGAGATAAATCACCTAAATGATTAATTCCAATTTCGGCAATTATTGGAACTCTTTTTCCATAACCAATTTCGATATTTTTAATTTTGACAATTTTTTTTGACATAATTTTTGTAAAATAGCTTATATGACAAATAAAGTAATATTAATATTTATACTTATTAAAATATCTTTTAAAAGATAATAAAATTGATAATAAATAAAATTTATATAAAGACAATTTAATGAAATATGGATTTCAAAGTCACTTAGCTGAACAATTTCCCTCTCAAGTTATGGTGGATATAACAGAGGTATGTAATTTAGGATGTATACACTGTACTCATCCCTCATTTAAATTGAGCAAGGTTTATCAAAAGAGCATGCTAGATCCAGAACTTAATAAAAAAATGGTAAATGAAGTTTTTAAGCATGGTTTAAACCTGACAAAATATATTAGATATACAAGTAATGGTGAACCTTTAGTCCATCCAAAATCCTACGAAATGATTTTATTTGCTGTTAAAAATTCTGGAACAAAAGTAACGTTAACAACTAACGTAACTCTTTTAGATGAAAAAAGAATGAAAAGATTACTAGATACAGGACTTCATATGATTGATATTAGTATCGATGCATTTAGTAACGAAACTTACAAAAAAGTTAGAGTAGGTGGTGATCTAAATATTACAAAAAAAAATGTACTTAAACTTTTTGAACTAAACTCAAAAAGTAATGGGTCTACAAAAATAATAGTAAGTTTTGTTGAGCAGAAAGAAAACTCAAGTGAAATAGAATCATTTAAGAAATTTTGGAGCATGAATGGTGCTGACGATGTTTTAATCAGAAAACTTCATACAAATAGTGGATCAAATTTATATGAAAATATCGCTGAAAAAAACCAAAATAAAAAAAGAAGACCATGTTTGTATCCTTGGGAGAGAATTGTACTTACCGCGAAAGGAATGCTATCATTTTGTCCAACTGATTGGTATGGCAAGTCAGTCATGCATGATTACAGAGAAAAAAATATCAAAGAAGTTTGGTCAGGAGAATTTTACCAAGATTTGAGAAATCAACATTTATCAAATAATTTTCATAACCAATTTTGCAAAAAATGCCCAGATTGGTGTAACACTAGTTGGCCAGAAGATGATCAAAAAAGCTATGCAGACTTAGTAGAGAAAATTTTATATGAAGAAAAGTAAAATTTAATATTCTGATTTTTTATTTTTTATTATAAAAAACTTTAGTGAAATATTCGAATGCGATTATCATTTTATTATATATAGTATCAGAGCCTGCGACGTGTCTATCGGGACATATGTTTTTTAAAAAAGTTTCTTTAGAATACTGATACCACAACATATATTTTGCTTGTTTTAATAAATTATCATTAATCTTTTTCTTTTTTTTAGTTTTATAATTTAAAAATTTTATCCAAGTATTTTTATTATGTGCTTTAAAACCAAAGTATTTGTCGAATCTATTTCCTGAGAAATAAGACATATAATTGAAGCATAACGATTCCATAATTACTGTACTTGAGTTTGTATAAATAGGCATTTGATTTCTGAGTATATTTAAACTTGTTGGACAATCATCAATTAATTCTTTAGGAACTTTATATTTTTGAATCAAATATTCCAAAATGAGTTTTGTGCCATAAGCTTGATTATTTGATGATATCTTTTTTCCTTTAATGGCCATTGTTTCAGGATGGATTTTTATATACCAATTTTTAAAATTATTTTTAGAAAGTTCTTTAAATGTAAAATCTGTCCAATCAAAATGACTTGTAAATGATTGGTTGTTTTTCCACGCATTATTATTTGCATCAGTGAAAGAATGAAGAAATAGAACGTTTCTATTTTGAAATTTTTTAAGTTTTTTTTCTCTGAATGAAATATTTTTGAAACCATTGTTGATGACTCCAAAAAATCTTTTTTTTAAAAATTTTTCAATATTTTTTTTATTTTGATTATATCCCTTAATATTTGATAATTTATTTTCAACTGAAACTTCGGAGGTATAAATATTTTTATACTCATAAAAGACATGAGCAGGCCCAATGCACAATACTCTTTTTTTATTTTTTAAAAATGTTTGTTTAAGTAAATGATTATAGATATAAGCAGTATCAGGTAAAATAATAACATCAAATTTTTTTGCCAACTTATCAAATTCAGTCTGTAGTTTTTTTAATTCTACAAAAAATTTATTTTTAATATAAAAGTTCTCACTAAAATTATTTCCCCAAATTTGAAAATGATTTTTTTGAATAGTGTCTATTATTGGATAAAAAAGATTTTCAAATTTATATTTTTTACACTGGTTTTTGAGTTTTTTTAAACTTTGTGTATAGTTTTTATTAGCTTTAATTTTGTAACTTACTTTAATAAGTTCACCAAGATTTAAGTATTTAAATTCTAAATATTGAGTAGTGCAATTCCTAAATTCTAGTTGTTTTTTTAAACCTTCGTAAAGTGACATACAGTCAAATGATTGATATTCAAAATTATTAAATAATACTTTTTGATTTAACTGTTTGCTCACCCCAAACACTTGATCGCAAAATTTAATACTTTTAAAAGATATTTTGTCACTCATTAATTTAATGTAAAATTTTTGAAAAGTAATTTTGTAAAAATAATTAACTATTTTTTTACTTAGAAATAAAATTTTTTTATTTATCATTTTGATATTTCTTTAATTTATATAAATTAATTCAAAGATTATATAACTAATTAATAATCTTTATAACTTTTGTAAAGAATGACTATTTATTTAAAACAATTTCTATTTTTATTTCCTGTTCTATTTATAAGTAAATTATTAATTGATGCAAAAAAGAATGTTTTATTTCTTTATATATATTACCAATCAATTATAAAAAATTAACTTGTATTAAGAGATGTAAATTATATAAGCTTCGGACTATTAATTATAGATTGCAATTAAATGAAAAAAAGAATTTTAGTGACTGGCGCCAAAGGATTTATAGGTGATCATTGGTGTAGGAAATTAATTTCAGAAGGTCATAAAGTTGATGCAATTGATATTAAAAATAATTTCAATCCAATAATTTCAAAAAATTATAAATATTATAAAAAAAGTGTATTTAATTTTCGATTATTAGAAAATTTAATAAAAAAAAATGACTATATTTGTCATTTTGCAGGAATTGCAGAGCCCAAAGAATACTTGAAAAGACCAGTAGAAGTTATCAATCTAACGATAACTCCTAGTTTTGAAATAATAAAATTATGTAATAAATATAAAAAAAAAATAATTTTTACATCTACTTCAGAGGTTTATGGAAAGTCAGATAAAATACCCTTTTTAGAAACTGATGACAGAATTTTAGGCTCAACACAAAAAAAAAGATGGTGTTACAGTACAGCCAAGTCCATGGTTGAACATAGTATATTAGCTTATAATGATCAGAATAAATTGGATTTTATAATCTTTAGACTATTTAATGTTTATGGATCTGGCCTATATGGCAGAGTGGTTGATAATTTTATAAAAAAAGCTATTAAAAATGAAGATATACTTATTAATGGAAATGGAAAACAATCTAGATGTTTTTTATATATTTCAGATTGTATTGATGCTTTTTATAAAATTGTATTTAATAATAAAATAAAAAACCAAATATTTAATATTGGTAATAATAAAGAAATAAAAATCATTGATTTTGCAAAAAAAATTAAAAAAATATTAAATTCCAAATCAAAAATTAAAATAAACTCTAATCAAATGAAAAGAATTGGTGGATATGAGGATATATATAGAAGAGTTCCAAATATAAAAAAATTAAAATACTATATTAAATGGAAACCAAAAGTAAATTTAAACAATGGTTTAAAGAGTATAATTAAAACATATAAAGTTAAATAGACTTTTTAGATGTCAAAAAATTATTTTTATGGAAGTCATTTTATTACAAAAGATGACATTCTCAGCGTTACAAATTCGATGAAATATAATTTAAGTCAAGGCCCTATCCTTGAAAAATTTGAGAAAAATGTATCGAAATATTTTAAAGTCAAATACTGTATTGCTGTATCGAGTGCTACAGCTGGACTACATTTAGCAATTAAAGCTTTAAATTTAGAATCAAATTCAAAAGTGTATACATCTGCTATGACTTTTGTAGCCACAGCAAACGCCTGTGTCTATAATAAATTGAACTTAAACCTGATTGATATTAATGAATTTGATTTTAATATTGATTTAAAAAAACTTGAATTAAAACTTTCAAGATTAAATAAAATTGAGAAAAAAAAGAAAAAATTAATTATTCCAGTTCACTTTGGTGGTTTACCTGTGGATACTGATAAATTATCAAAAATTGCAAAAAAATATAACTGTCACGTAATTGAAGATGCATCGCAAGCAATGGGGTCATCACTTAATGGTAAACTAATTGGAGGATGTAAAAGTACTGATTTATGTATTTTTAGTTTACATCCTGTAAAATCAATTACGACAGGTGAAGGAGGTTTAATTCTAACTAATAATACTAATTGGTATAAAAAGTTAATTTTATTAAGAAATCATGGATTAAAGAGATCCTCAAAAAACCATTGGGAAAATGATATGAAAATATTAGGTTATAACTATAAAATTACTGATTTTCAGTCAGCACTAGGGATTTCTCAATTAAATAAATTAAAAAGTTTCATACATAAAAGAAATAGAATAGCAAAGTATTACTATAATAGTCTAAAAGATTTAAATATTAAATTTCAAAAATATAATAAAAATAAAGTAAAGCACTCTTTTCATTATTTTATAGTAACTTTGAAAAAAAAAATAAGTAAACAAGAAAATTTACAGATAGTTAAATCAATGATCAAAAGTAGTATATTTCTTGGAAAACAATACAAGCCTATTAATCATCATACCTATTATAAAAAAAAATTTAAACAAGAATTTAGAAACTCTAATTACTATTATAATCAAAGCTTTCAATTACCAATTTATCCTGGATTAAAAAAAAAAGATTTAGATTTTATTATAGATAAGTTTAAAAAAATATTTCTTACAAAAAAATTATAAAATTTGTGTGATGGAACTCATAAAAAAAACTTTTAAAATTTTAGATAAAAAAGAAAAATTATATTTTTTTGTTCTTTTATTTTTAATTTTTATTTCAATGTTATTAGAAATGTTAACTATAGGTTTAATTTTTCCTATATTAAATCTGATTATGGATAATTCTCAAGAGATACAGAATTATTTATTTAAATTCAATTTTTTAGAAAATTTCTTTTTAAAAACCAAAGAACAAAAAATTATTCTGGTTTTAATTTTTTTCATTATGATTATTTTTTTAAAATCAATTTATGGTACCTTTTTAGCAATTTTTATGAATAAATATTGTTATGACTTAAAAGAAAGATTTTCTAAAAGTTTATTTGAAAGCTATTTAAATAAAAAATATAAATTTTTTATTGATAATAATTCTTCAGTAATAATTCGTAATATAAAAGATGAACCTGATTTGATGGTCAATCAAGTTATTAAACCTTTTACAGTTTTGTTGGTAGATATATCTTTAATAATAGGCATTATAATTGTATTATTTTTATTTGATCCATTACTGACATTACTTTCCATCTTTCTTTTCATGAGCTCTGGTATTTTATTTATTAATTTGACAAACAAAAAAATAAAAAACTTTGGATACATTAGACAAGTAAATGATGGATTAAGAATTAAAAATATCCATCAAGCATTTAGCAACATAATTGAAATTATGATTCTCAATGCTAAAAGGATAATATTAAAACAATATATAGATCCGAATAAAAAAAGTTCAGAATCAACAAGAGCTGCTGTTATTCTTCAAGAATTACCTCGTGTTTGGCTTGAGATGTTAGCTGTAATGGGTTTGTTTATAATTACTTATGTAATGTTAGAATTTGATAGAAAAGTTGAGGAAATTATACCAGTAATAGGTCTTTTTGCTTTAGCTGCATTTAAAATTTTACCAACCAGCAATAGAATTTTAGCTTCTATTACTTCAATTAAATTTGGATTACCAACAGTAAAGGTAATAGTAAAAAATTTAAAGCAAAATAAAAAAATAGTTTCTAAAAAAGCAAGTTCAAATTTATTTAAATTTAAGAATAGAATTGAATTTAAAAATGTAAATTTTTCATTTAAGAACAAAAAAAAAATTTTTAACAATCTTAATTTTAGTATAAAAAAAAATACTTCAGTTGCTATTGTTGGAGAGAGCGGATCTGGAAAATCTACACTATTGAACTTACTCTTAGGTTTTTATAAACCGAAATCTGGAAATATCTTTATAGATAGAAAAAAATTAGATAAAATTAAAGATGGATGGATCAGCAATATTGGTTATGTTTCACAAGTTGCTAATATTATAGATGAAAGTTTAAAAAAAAATATTGCTTTCGGCAAAGATGAAACTGAAATTGACAAAAAAAAATTATTCGATGTTATTAAAAAAAGTAATTTAGATAAATTTCTTAAAAACTTACCTAGAGGAATTAATACTTTTTTAGGAGAAAGAGGATTAAAGATATCAGGAGGTCAAAGGCAAAGAATAACCATTGCTAGATCCATGTATAGTGACCCTTCAATTATTATATTTGATGAAGCTACTAATTCATTAGATACATTTACAGAAGAAAAAATTATAGACGAAATACTTAAATTAAAAAAAGAAAAAACACTCATCTTTGTTACTCATAGAACAAATAATCTTAAAAAATTTGATAAAGTATATGAACTTTCAAATTTCAAACTGAGAAGGAAAAAAGTTTAAAGAATAGTTAAATTTCCATAAATAAATATATTTTCATGATTATAAATTTTATAAAAAAAAATGAAAAATTGTATAATTTTTATTTAGCAAATTTTTATGATTATTATCATGAGTTAATAGATACTATACTATGGATTAAAAATTTATTTAAAGATCCTGCTCCAAATTGGTTAAAGCATTTAGTAATTAGAAAACACTCTATATATAATTCTATTTTTATAGAAACAGGAACTTTTACAGGGTACACCCTTATTAAAAATCGAAAGATGTTTAAGAAAATATATTCTTTTGAACCTTCAAAAAAATTTTATAAAATTTCAAAAAATAGACTAAAAAAATTTAGAAGTATTATTTTATTTAATCAAATTTCTGAAAAGGGATTGCCAAAATTATTAAAAAAAATTTCTGGAAATGTTACATTTTGGCTAGATGGTCATTATTCCGGAAATGAGACATATCAAGGTCCAAATAAAGTTCCTATTATTTACGAATTAAATTCGATTATAAACAAAAAAAAAAATATTAATAAATTTGTTATTTTAGTTGATGATTATAGGTTATTTGGAAAAAAACCTTATCCCTCAAAAAATTACCTAAAAAAATTTTGTAAAGAAAATAATTTAAAATATAAAATATCAAGAGATATTTTTATAATTAAAAATTAGTACTTTTAATGTCAAAAGAAAAAATAGTTATTTGTTTTTCTGGTGGTTTAGGAAACCAATTATTTAATTACGCATTTGGTAGATATTTGTCTTATTATTTTAATATAGATTTCATCATTGATACTTCTTTTTATAAATCTTCAGAAAATATTTTTAAAGAAAGTTTTAAACTCAAGGATTTTAAAATTATTAAAAATATAGAAACACAAGATATTCTTACTAATAATTTTTTTAAATTTTTAAAAATTTATAAAAGATTATTTAAAAATAATCCCTTAAATTTTAAAATTCCGAATTATTTTTTAAAAACAAATATAAAAAATTTTTATCAAGAGAGAAAATTTGAATTCGATAAAAGTATTTTTTTAAACAAACCAGAAAATAATTCTTATTACTATGGATATTGGCAATCAATTTTTTATTTTGATAAGATAAAAGACTTATTAAAGAGTGAATTAGAACAGATTAATATTAGAA